>OLSN01000482.1_pt1 | contig 43111 bp, 30 predicted proteins | sample 1672411 | NCBI WGS metagenome assembly OLSN01 (sample SAMEA3136683, study PRJEB25190) | human gut metagenome | biome: human gut; feature: human-associated habitat; material: faeces | place: Austria | collected 2013 | reverse complement strand
GGAGTCCAGAGGGTCGAAGACCCTTTGGCGGGGTCAAGGGGCAGCGCCCCTTGCGGAGTCCAGAGGCAGCGCCTCTGGTGCCTCTCGATTATATAGAAGGAGAGAACACGTTATGGTTCGTGAAGATATTCGTAACATTGCAATTATCGCCCACGTTGACCACGGCAAGACGACGCTGGTTGACCAGATGCTCAAGCAGGGCGGCGTTTACCATGAGAATCAGCAGACGGTTGACCGCGTGATGGACTCCGGCGCCATCGAGCGCGAGCGCGGCATCACGATTCTGGCGAAGAACACCGCCGTGCATTACGGCAAGACGAAAATCAACATCGTCGACACCCCCGGTCACGCGGACTTCGGCGGCGAAGTGGAACGCGTGCTGAAAATGGTGGACGGCGTGCTGCTGCTGGTGGACAGCTTTGAAGGCCCGATGCCCCAAACCCGCTTCGTGCTGAAAAAGGCACTGGAGCTGAAGCTGAAGGTGCTGATTGTCATCAACAAGATTGACCGCCCCGACGCGCGCTGCGAAGAGGTGGTGGGCGAAATCCTCGACCTGCTGATTGACCTGGAAGCCGACGAAAGCACCATCGAAAACCCGATTCTCTACGTTTCCGCCCGCAAGGGTACGGCGACGCTGGATCTGGACACCCCCGGCACGGATCTGCGCCCGCTGTTCGATGCCATCCTGAAGTACATCCCCGCGCCTGAAGGCGATCCCGACGGCCCGGCGCAGGTGCTGATTTCCACCATCGACTACTCCGAGTATGTCGGGCGCATCGGCGTTGGCCGCATCACCCGCGGCGTGTTCAAGGCGGGCATGAACGTCGTCCACACGAATGTGCAGACCGGCGTGACGAGCCAGCCGTGGCGTCTGGGCAACCTGTATCAGTACGACGGCTTGAAGCGTGTGGACGCGGAAGAAGTCCGCATGGGCGACATCGTGGCGCTGTCCGGCGCGGCGGATTTGTCCATCGGTGACACCGTCTGCGCGCCGGAGTGCATCGAGGGTCTGCCGTTCGTCAAAATCAGCGAGCCGACCGTTACGATGACGTTCCAAGTCAACGATTCTCCCTTCGCGGGCCGTGAGGGCACTTATGTCACGAGCCGTCACCTGCGCGCGCGCCTGATGCGCGAATTGCAGACGGACGTTTCTCTGCGCGTCAGCGACACCGACAGCACGGATGCGTTCGAGGTCTGCGGACGCGGCGAACTGCATCTGTCTATCCTGATTGAAAACATGCGCCGTCAGGGCTACGAATTCGCCGTCTCCAAGCCGCGCGTTATTTACCGCGAAATCGACGGCGTGAAGTGCGAACCGATTGAACGCCTTGTCGTGGACACGCCGCAAGCTTCCGCAGGCGCGGTCATCGAGAAAATCGGCCGCCGCCGCGGTACGCTGGAGCACATGTCTGGTCAGGATCGCGTTCGTCTGGAGTTCCTTGTGCCGTCGCGCGGGCTGTTCGGCTATCGCAGTGAGTTCATGACTGACACGCGCGGCGAAGGCATCATGTCCGCCGTGTTCGAGCGCTACGAGCCGGTCAAGGGCGATATTCCGCACCGCAGCGTCGGCGCGCTGGTGGCGCACGAAAGCGGCGTTTCCACCCCCTATGCGCTGTTCTACGCGCAGGAACGCGGCACGCTGTTCATCGGCGCGCAGCAGAACGTCTACGAGGGCATGATCGTCGGTCAGAACTCCCGCCCGGATGACCTTGTTGTCAACGTCTGCAAACAGAAGCACGTCACCAACATGCGCAACGCTTCCGCTTCCGAAGACGCGATGCGCCTGATTTCCGTCCATCCGATGACGCTGGAAGAGTGCCTCGAGTTCATCGATGATGACGAGCTGCTGGAAATCACCCCGAAGAACCTGCGTATGCGCAAGCGCATCCTGAACGCGGGCGACCGCGCGCGCCAGTGGCGGTACAAGCAGGACTAATTGAGTTCTCTGCATTCGCATTTTTGAGCATATAGAATCCCCCGGCAGGTCTGATGAAGACTGCCGGGGGATTTTTGTGCTATTGTATTGTCAGAGCGAATTATGCAATGTGCAAGCAGCGAATAAAGCAGCCTGAGGGGCGCTCCTGCGGGTGCACAAATTTCCCTTACTCCCTTATCAGCCCCAGCAATACCGACCCCTCCGGGTTCTCCGCAACCCGAATATCAACCTGACCCCACGGTGTCCACACGTTCTCCCTCACATATCTCCGAATCCTCCGCATCAACATTTCCGAATGGCATGGCCCACCGCTGAGCAGCAGCACTTCCGGGTCATACGCATGAATCAAATTCACCGCGCCCATCCCCAGCGCCGTCGCGACCGTCTCAAACACCCGCAGGCTGACCGCATCCCCCTGCGCCACGCCGTCCAACAGCGCGCGGTAATCTACCTTTCTCGCATTCGCCAAGGCACTTTCCGCAAACCCATCCTCCTGACGGGCAATCTCATCCAGCGCCCAAGTTCCCGCCCATGCTTCCAAACAGCCCGTCGCGCCGCAGGTGCAGCGGCGGGGGTGCAGCATTTCAATCGCCATGTGACCGCCGAGCATCCCCATTGTGCCGTGCCGACCTGTCAGAATGCGCCTGTCCTGGGCGGCGGCACTGCCGATGCCTGTACCAATCATGAGGATGGCGGCGGCGTCCGTGTCTTTCGCCGCACCGCAGCGCATTTCGCCCAGCAGTGCAGCAGCAGCATCGTTCATCAGGAAAACGGGCGCGCCGAATGTCTTCTGTGACCAGCGCGCCCAGTCGAAGTCGACTGCATCCGTGTATTTGCCGTTGCAGGCAATGACCGTTCCACGGCAGACCACGCAGGGCAGTGCAATCGACACGGCATCGGGCTGTCCCCATGCGGCGGCATGCTGCGCGACGAGCGAGAGCGTCTGCGCAAGCGGCGCACGCGAATCCACCTCGAACACGTCCGGCTGCGGGTGACTGTCCGCCGTCATCAGCGCCAGTTTCACCCGCGAGCCGCCTAAATCAACGCACAGCGTCTTCATACCGTTTCCCCCTTGTGCCGACGAACGAAATCCATATAGAACAGCCAGTCCTGGCGGCTCAGATAGTGCAGTCCGCCGCGCAGATGGTACGCGACATGCCCCTCCGGGTACGCCGCACCGACCGCGGCGGGTGATTCTGTACCCACAAAACCGCGCAGTCCGTGCAGCTTCCACGCGGGCGACGCGGCGGCACAGCAAAGCTGCTGCGAATATGGGTCAGCCCAGCGGTCAAGCGACGCGCTGCTGACGGCGGCGAAGCGTGGAGCGATGGCGCCGAGCAGAAAGTGCTGGTCATAGGGACGCTCCTCCGGATGGTCGATGTAGCGGCTGCGATTGCCGCAGAACCAGTACGGGAAGCTGCGCGCCATCGCCGCGTAATCCTCCGCGCCGGGGTGCTTGGTCTGTTCCAGCGCGTCGCCGCCGCATCCGGCATCGTTGGCGCAGGTAAAGCGCACACGGGCATCCTGCGCGCCGCAGAGCAGCGCCGCTTTGCCCAGCCGCGAATGCCCAATCACGGCGATATTCCGCGCATCCACCTCCGGGCGAAACGTCAGCACATCCAGCGCGCGGCTGGCAGCGTATGCCCAGAAAACGAGCTTGCCGGGGTCGTTGTCGGGATGCTTCCGCGGATAATGCCCGCATAGCCCGCTGCCCCAGTCGCCATCGTCCGCCGTAATGTCTGTGTAGCACACGACCGCCAGCGCAAAGCCGTTGTCGAGGATTTCCTCCGCCGGACAGTAGATGTCCGGAATGAGCGGACGGAAATTCAGCAGCAGAAACAGCGGATGCACCTGACCGTCCGCCGGATAGAGAAACCGCAGCGGAAAGGCAAATTCCCCTGCCGGGGTATCAAAGCGGACTTCGAGCGTCTCCTGCAAGGCGTGTCCGGCGCAGGCGGGCATTGGCGGCGCCATTACCCGCGCGGATGCGGTGGACGGCGGCAGAAACGTGCCGTACTGCTCCCGCGCGAGGATGTTCAGCAGTTCCCCCCGGCGCGCCTCCCACTGCGCGGATGACGTGACGGGCGTGCCGTCGGTCATGGTGAGCAAATCGGGCGTGTACATGCGGGTGTCCTCCCCGTTATAATTGTGGTACGATGGCATCCAAGAGCGTTTCCAGCAGCTGCTTCTGATTCCGGCTTTCCGCCGTGCAGGTGATGACTGCCTCCTGCGCCGGCAGAATGACGCTGTACTGCCCATACAGCCCGTCCGCGCGGTACGAATCGTACTTTCCGCGCCAGAACAGGTATCCGTAGCCGTCTTCCTCGTTTTCGACCTGCTTGCTGCCGCTTTCGCGCACCCAATTGGGGTCAAGCAGCTGTTTTCCCTGCCATTGCCCGCCCTGCTGATAGAGCAGTCCCAGCTTGTGCAGCTCTGGCAGCGCCAGCAGCAGCCCCGCTGCGCCGAACGTCCGCCCCAGCGGGTCAACCTCCCAGACCGTGCGCTGAATCCCCAGCGGCGCAAACAGCCGCGGCATCAGGTAATCCATGAGGTCGCACCCGGCGCGCTTCTGCACCGCCAGCCCCGCCAGATACGGCCCGACGTTGCTGTACACAAAGTGCGTCCCCGGCGCTTCGTCAAACGGCAGCGCCAGCACTGCTTTCGCCCAGTCTTCTTCCGCCATGCCGACGCGCTGTGCGCCCATCAAGTACCCGCGCGACTGCCCGATGCACATCGTCAGCGCATCACGAATCGTGGCGCGGCAAAGGTTCTCCGAGGGATTTTCCGGCGCTTCGTCCGGGAGCAGTTCAATCAGGCGGTCGTCAAGGCGCAATAACCCCTCCTGAACCGCGAAACCAACTGCCGCCCCGGTGAAGCTCTTGCTGGCAGAGAACAGCAGGCGGCGGCACGGGCTGTCCCAATTGTGCTGATAGATTGTTTCGCCGCGCTGGGCGACAATCAGCCCCAGCAGCCGCAGGTTTTCGGCATTCTGTTCGATGTTCATCAGGTTCATGAGATGTGACCTCCCTGTTCTGTTTCTGTCTGCGCCAGCACCATCGGCAGGTGCAGCGTGACGCGCGTTCCGCCCTCCGGGGGACAGACGATGTCCAGCCCGTAATTTGCGCCGTAGAGATTGCGCAGGCGGTTATGGATGTTCACCAGCGCCAGACTGTTCCCCGCCGGGACGTTCAGCACGTTCTGCATACTCTTGTCGGACAGCTTCCGGTGAATTTCCGCCAGCCGCTCCGGGGGAATCCCCACGCCATCGTCCGTTACGCACAGCGCGCAGTCTCCCGTCTCCGTCGTGTGGCAGGAAATCGTCAGCGTCCCTTTCTCTAAGCGCGATTCCAGCCCGTGATAAATCGCGTTTTCCACCACGGGCTGGATGATGAAACGCGGAATCGCGAGATCTTCAAGCGCCGGATCTACGTCGAAAACGTAGTTGAAGCGGTTCGGGAAGCGGATGCGGATGATGTCCAGATAGTAGTTGACAATGGTCATTTCCTTGCGCAGCGCGACGATGTCCGCGCCCTTGATGCAGTAGCGCATGATGGAGGATAGGGCGTTAGTAATCGACACGATTTCGCTGCTGTTCAGCATGTACCCGTACCCGCGGATGCAGTCCAGCGTGTTGTAGAGGAAATGCGGGTTAATCTGGCTTTGCAGGGCGGACAGCTCCGCGCGCTTCTTTGCCAGATTCATCTCGTAGAGCCGCGTCTGATCCTGCAGCCGCTCCGCCGTCATTTCCGATACCTTGTCCAGCAGCGTGTTGATTTCCTGACAGAACAGTTCCATTTCGCTGCTGGTGCTGATGTGGATGCGGTTTTGCAGCTTGTCGTCCAAGTCATTTTCGATGAAGGCGGTCAGCTGTTTCACCGGCGCCATGATGCTGCGCTGGATGTGCAGGTTCCACACACCGATGCAGATGGCGAACACGACGCATATCAGCATCCCCAGCCAGAGCAGCGGCATCAGGTCTGCCGCGATTTCGTCCTCCGGCACGAGGCTGACCAGCCGCCAGCCCATCGATGAGAGCAGCAGCGAATCCGTCAGGTATGTCGTCTTGTTGAGCGTCAGGCTGTGCTGCAAGCCGTCCGCCATGTCGCTGCAGAACGATTCGGGCAGCAGGGACAGCGTGTTCCCGTCTGCGTCGCAGCAGAGGATAATCTGTTCGTCCTGCTCGATGAGCATCAGCGCTGCACCGGGCGTCGGCAGGGCGCTGCGCAGCGTGGATTGCAGCAGGTCAAGGCGGGCGAAGATGACGCAGGTGCCTAACTTCTGCCGGAAGCGTGCGCCCTGCCGGGTGTTGTAGACCGGCTGAACGTATGCGAAAAAGTTCCTGTTCGTGAAGGTATCGAATGCTGGCCCGTAAAAACCGGAAGACAGATTGTCGCTTTCAAACAGGTGATACTTGGAATCCAGCGTGTCCAGCGCAATGATGTTCCGCTCCGTCGGGCTGAGGATACTCTGGTCGTTGTTGACGATGACGATGTGGCTGACCGTGGTGCTGTGGTTGAGCAGGCTGGAAGTAAAATCAATGAAACTTTTGCCGTACTGCATTCGTTGTATCGCTGTCGGCGCGTGATAATACTGCTGCAAGACCTCGTTGGAATGGAGGGCGTTGCCCAAGTAGGACATTTCGTTGCCGATGCGGTCAAGGCTGTCGCCCAGCTGCACGAGCATCGAATGCACGAACGTCGCTGCTTTCTTCTCAGACATCCGCTGGGCGCTGCTGTAAAACACCGTCGCCAGAATCACCACCGCCAGCACCGTGCCGGTCGTCAGCAGCATCATCTGGCTGCGCAGAGAAGTGAAATGCTTGCGCATATGTCAGCGCCCACTCCCTTCCTGATGCGCTGTGCGGTACGCGCCCGGCGTCTGCCCGAAATATGTTTTGAAGGTGGCGGAAAAGTGATTGTAGTTGCTGTACCCCGTCTGCCGCGCGATTTCGGAGATGCTCATGGGTGTCGTGATAATCAGCGTCTGCGCGCGCTCCATGCGGTGGCTGGATAGGTACTTAGTGAACGTCGCGCCCGTGATGGCGCGAAACAGCTCACTACAATAGGTGTAGTTCAGGTGGAACTGCGCCGAAAGCCTTTGGAGGGACAAGTCGTCGCTCAAATGCTCATCGACGTAGTTCAGCATGTCGAAAAACGTCGGACTGCAGTCGTTGACGTAGATGGATACCGGCGCCTGACCAGGCTGCACCTCCGCCATCGTCTGCCGAAGCAGCTGCAATTGCCGAACGGGATTGAGGATGTCCTGCAATACAGGTACAGTATAGCACACGCGCACGTCAGGCGACTTTGGCAAGGCGGACAGCAGCGCCTGCTCCGGCATCGGCGTGAACAGCAGCACTTCGTTCGCGTCCGCCCAGAAAGACAGAGACGCCTGAAACCCGTTCAGCAGCGGCGGAAGCGTCTCTGGCTTCTCCGCGGACAACAGCACCATGGACAACATCCCTTCCGGCACAGGCAGTCCGCGCTGCGTAAAAAGCGGTTTGAGTGGCGCCGTGCTGCTCAGCGTCGCCAGAAACGCCGGGTCGCTCCCCACACGAATGTCGTGGATGCGGCCCGACAAGCGCTCCAGTGCAGCCTGCGCCGCATCGGGCAGAATTGGCTTCAGGCAGTAGTCGAATGTAGACAGCCGCAGCGCTGTCTGCACATAACTGAAATCGGAATACCCGCTCAGGACGATGAACACCGTCTGCAAGCCCGCTTCCCCGGACAGGCGAATCAGGTCAATGCCTGTCATCTGCGGCATCCGAATGTCCACAATCGCGGCGTCGAAGCGTTCCGTGCGCAGCTTGTCCAGCGCAGCGGGCGCTTCCGTCATCAGCACGGGCGGGTCAAAGCCCCAGTCCGCCCACGGGAAGGTGTGCGCGGTGGAATACAGCGCCATCGGCTCGTCATCAACAATCAGAATGCGGTACAATTTTCGTCCTCCTTCCTCCCGAACGGCTTCATCGGGAGTACGACCAGAAACTTATGAAAATAATCCTATTTAGTAGGAAGGTGTTCTTATTATAGCAGGGATGATTTCGCTTGTCCACTGCCAAGGATGGAAAATCTGGTCCAAATGCCACCAAACCGAAAATATTGAGGGTGCAAACCGAAAACAGTGCATTCCTTTTCGGGCAAAAAGCGATAAAATAAAGCCATGCACAAAAACGAGAAAGCGGGTGGCTGATGGCATGGCGAAAGAACATGCGATGATTGAATCAGGGCGTCGGCAGTCCCTGGGCAAGCGGATCTGGAAGAACCGCTGGGTGTATCTCTTCCTGCTGCCGGGCATTGCGTTCGTCCTGCTGTTCTGCTACGGCCCGATGTATGGTCTGGTGGTCGCCTTCAAGGACTACAAGATCAGCAAGGGCATTCTGGGCAGTCCGTGGGCGAATCCGTGGTATAATAACTTCGCGATGATGTTCAAGGACAAGAAGTTCACCGCGGCGTTCTTCAACACCATCCGCATGGGACTGGCGTACATCATTACCGGCTTCCCCGGCCCGATCATTCTGGCGCTGCTGCTCAACGAACTGCGGAGTCGGCACTACAAGAATACCTTGCAGGTGATTTACACCTTCCCGAACTTCCTAAGCTGGGTTATCGTCGGTGGCTTGATGACGACGATTTTCGCAGGCGAGGGCGTCATCAACAGCCTGATTCGCGCATCCGGAGGACAGACATACGGCTTCTTGACAGACAAGAGTTTGATTCGTCCCCTGCTGTATGCGACAAGTATCTGGAAGGGAACTGGCTGGTCAGCCATCCTGTATCTGGCGGGCATCGCGGGCATCAGCCCGGAACTCTACGAAGCCGCCGAGGTGGACGGCGCAAACCGCTTCCACAAAATGTGGTACATCACATGGCCGGAAATCCGCTCGACGGCGGTGATTCTGCTCATTCTGGCGTTCGGCGGCATCATGAGCAAGGGCTATGACCAAATCCTGAACATGACCAATGCGGTTGTGCGCGACGCGGCGGAGACGATTGACACCTACATCTACCGCATCACCTTCCAGGAAAAACCGAAATACGGCTTCTCCACCGCGATCGGCTTGTCGAAATCCGTCATCAACTTCGCTTTCCTGCTGCTGGCAAACAAGCTGGCGAAAGCACTTGGGGAAGGAGGCATCATGTAATGACAGCAATTTCCTCGAAAAAAGCGGAGAAACAGCTTGAACGGGAAATCGCGCGGAAGAAACGCAAGCTCCAAAAAACGACGGCGTTCGATGTCTTCAACATCATCTTCCTGCTGATTCTGGCGTTCATCGTCATCGTCCCCTTCTACTACACCATCGTCCGTTCCTTCCTCACGCAGCAGGAATTCATCATGAACGACACGACGCTCTGGCCGCAGAGCCCGACTACAGGCAACTACCGCGACATCTTCGTCGGCACGGGCCTGCTGCGCTCGTTCTTCAACTCCGTGCTGTACACGGTGACAGGTACGATTTTCAGCATGTTCCTCGCCACAACCTTGGCGTATGGGCTGAGCAAGAAGAACTACCCCGGACGCGCGCTGTTTCAGAACATGATTGTCTTCACCATGTACTTCGGCGGCGGCGTTGTCCCCTTCTTCCTGCTGGTTAAGGACTTGGGGCTGTACGGCAACCGCTTCGCCGTGGTCATTGCGCTGGCGTTCAATGCATTCAACATGATTATCCTGCGCAACTTCTTCGAGTCTTTGCCGCCGGATTTGGAAGAAGCGGCAATGCTCGACGGTGCAAGCCCTTTCCGCATCTTCTGGCAGATTGACCTGCCGCTGATGAAGCCCGCACTGGCGACGGTGACGCTGTACTTCATCGTTGACCGCTGGAACGAATGGTTCTGGAGCAACCTGTTGTTTCTCGACAGCAAGATGTGGCCGATGCAGCTGGAACTGCGGCAGATTCTGTGGACGAGCAGTGCGCTGGCGGCGGATGTTCCGGCGGAGCTGGGGCGCCGCACATACGCCGACGGCATGAAGGCGGCGGCGGTGATTGTGACGATGTTGCCCATCATGTGCGTGTATCCTTTCCTGCAAAAGTATTTTGCAAAGGGCGTTATGATTGGGGCGATTAAGTCTTAATACTATTTCCAGATAAAAATGCACCAAGATGCGCCGCGAATTTTTCGCTCTGGCTAACGGGAGTGGAATGCAGCGTAGCAGCGCTACGCTAAATGGAACGACCGGACGCCAGAACGGAAAAGGCGCAAGCAGATGGCGCAGGTGAATCTGGAAATAGTATAAGGTCGGAACAGCACTTTTCTCTTTCCGTTGATTTCTATTCATCCGGCAAAGGATGATAGGAGATAAAAAAGGAGGTATTCCTACATGAAACGGTTCCTGTCTCTGGTTCTGTCTCTGGCAATGATTCTCCCCATCATGCTGGCTGCAACGCCCGCATTGGCGGAAGAGAATCCCTACGCCGAACACCTGACCTTCAAGGTCTTCACCATCGACGGCTCGGACGACATGTTCAACTGGCCGCTGGTGAAGCAGGCGATGGAGAAGTTCAACTTCGACTTTGAAATCCAGCTTGTCGCGTGGGATTCTTGGGATGAATCCACCCGCACGCTGGCATACACCCAGAGTCTGCCGGAAGTCATCGCGTGGTACAACCTGAATAAGGATGAGTACCTCGAATGGGTGGAAGAGGGCGTGTTCAAGGCGCTGCCGGACGACATGTCTGCGTACCCGAATCTGGAAAAGCTCATCAACAGCTACACCTGCTTCGACCAGTTCCGCGTTGATGGCAAGCTGTACACCTTCCCCAAGATTAAGAACAGCAACCCCGTCAACCTCTACACCACCTACATGTTCGCGTATCGCCGCGACTGGGCGAAGGCGATGGGCTATGACTGGGCGCCTGTCCAGACCTTGACCTACGACGAATTCGTGGCATACCTGCGCGACGTGAAGGAAAAGGATCCGGGCCATATGGACGATAAGCTCGTTCCGCTGGATCTGGACAACGGCGGCAAGCACTGGGCGATGCTGGCGCAGCTGTGGAATCAGCGCATCGGCTCCTTCGACATCGTGGATGGCCAGTATCGCTGGAGCGCAGAAGACCCCTCCTCTCTGGAAGCCATCAAGCAGATTAAGACCCTCTACGACGACGGTCTGCTGGCGATGGACAGCTACAACGACTCCAACAACGCGGGTCGTGAACGCTTCCTCGCGGGCCGCTCTGCTGTCCTGTACGGCAACCTCGGCGCGACCATCCTGCAGACGACTGCTCGTACCCTCGCGACCAATGTCGAAGGCTTCACCGACGAAGACCTCGGCATCATCTGCCTCGAAGCGCCCGACGGCACGTTCCATGTCAGCCAGATCGACGAGTGGTGGGCTGCGTTCGCCTTCTCCGCGAACTGCCGCGACGAAGTCATGGATCGCTGGCTGGCGGTCGGCAACTGGCTGCTCGAACAGGAACAGATTGAAACCTACGCTTACGGCGTGAAGGGTGAAGACTGGGACTACGACGCGGACGGCAACGTCGTTCTGAACTACACCGATGCAGACATCGCCGCCACCGGCAGCAAGTACTACATCGTGCAGGAGCGCGCCTTCCAGAAGTACTTCGTCCTCGAAGGCTTGGACGTCTACCTCCCCGGCAACCCCTCTTACTCTTCCTACATCATCAATGACCTGTTCACCACAAACATGAAGACGTGGGAAAGCAACGCAACATTCGCTCCGACGGACTATAACCTGACCAACACCAAGAACGAAGCGTATTACTCCTTCCGTTCTGCCGTCATCAACAACATCCGCGATATCATCATTCAGGCGGTCATCTCCGACAATCCGGAAACGGTTTGGAACGACTTCGTGAATGAACATCGCGAAGAAGGCGACAAGCTGGCTGCGGAACTGACGGAAGAATTCCTGAAGTAATCCATCCACGGGTCAGTGCTTGACCCGCAATCACCCGTCTGCATTTTCAGGCAGCAGGGAGCTTTCTGAGAATGGAAGCTCCCTGCTTTTCGATTTTAGCGTACGCCAAATCTAAAAGGCTACAGCAAAAACAAGCTGCTTATTTTCCGCAAATACCGCGCACTTCTGCGAATGTTTCCGTCCAGCACCGGACGTTCCTTCCGACGCTGCACCGAGGCATTCCCAACCCCATCAACGGGAGGCAAAACACATGATTCACCCCCTCGCCATCACCATGTGGGATTTTTCATGGATTGAACGCCGCTGGGACGGCGCAGGCTTCGAGGACTGGAACGCTGTCCTCGACGGCGTCAAAGAACGCGGCTATGATGCCGTCCGCATCGACGCATTCCCCCACCTGCTGTCCCAAGCCCCTGAAAAAGAATGGCTGCTCCTGCCTGTCTGGTATTCCAATGACTGGGGCAGTCCCTATAAAGTCCGCGTTCGGCTCTTTCCTGCACTCATCGACTTCCTGAAAGCCTGCCGCGCGCGCCGCATCAAGGTCGCCCTCAGCAGCTGGTTCCGCGAAGACGCCGATAACGTCCGCATGGCGCTCAGCACCCCGCAGGCGATGGCGAAATGCTGGATTGATACCCTTCGTCTGATTGCGAACGCGGGGCTGATGGACACCATCCTCTATGTTGACCTCTGCAATGAGTTTCCCGGCGACTTCTGGTCACCGTACTTCCGCAATGACCCGCCGTGGATGACGTGGAGCTGCTGGCATACCGACGCCGCGATGGACTATATGCGCACGGCGATTGCGCTCGTCCGCCAAGAATACCCTGATTTGCCGTACTGCTTCTCCTTCGACGGCGAGAATACGCACTTCTACCGCGAACGCGACCTCTCCTTCTTCGATTTGGCGGAGCACCATATCTGGATGACGAAGCTGAACAAGCAGCAGTTCTATCACGAGGTCGGTCAGGCGAAGGACGGGCGATTCACCGAGGAAGCGTATCACCTGCTGGCTGACCATGCGCTGGATGTGTACCACAACAAGGAAGATTATTGGAAGCAGCTGCTTGTGGACGGCATTCAGACGCTCGCGGTGGACGCGAAAGCTGCAGGGCTTCCGCTGGCGACGACCGAGTGCTGGGGCATCACGGACTACAAGGATTTCCCGATGCTCCCGTGGGACTGGGTGAAAGACCTGTGCGCGCGGGGCGTAGAGACGGCGTGTCAGACAGGGCAGTGGGCGCTGATGGCGACGAGCAACTTCGCCGCGCCGCAGTTCTGCGGCATGTGGCGGGATGTTGCGTGGCATCAGCGTCTGACGACGATGATTCACGAAGCGCCCCTGCCGCCGGAAGCGGAAAAGACCGCGCTTGGGCGCACGATGCGGTGGGAATGAAATATCACTTCCAAATAAGTCGAGCTGCGGTATGAGCAGATATTTCTGGCGTTAACCGATGGGGGAAACCCTAAAAGTGGCGGCGCCTCCGCAGAGGCGAAATCTCTGTGTATCAATTCTGGATAATCAGGTAAGACGGGAAAAAGGAGAACGAACACATGCGTGAGCAGATTTCCCTAAACGGCACTTGGCAGCTCAAAGGCACAGCATCCTATGTGCCGCTGCGCGATAGGAGCATGGAAACCGGCAAGCCGCTGGAAGGCGTGACCGGCTGGATGGACGCGCAAGTTCCCGGCGGCGTGGCGCGCGCGCTGTATCAGGCAGGCTATATCGACCACCCCTATGTGGACATGAACAGCTTGAAGTGCGAGTGGATAGAAAACCGCTGGTGGATTTACCGCCGCGAGTTCGACCGCCGGGACATCCCCGCGCACCGCAAGACCCTCCTGCACTTCGAGGGTGTCGATTATGCCTGCATGGTCTACCTGAACGGGCATCTGCTGGGCAAACACGAGGGCATGTATGAGGATTTCGCCTTTGACGTGACCGACCTTCTGCAGACGGCGGAGCATTTCGTGCTGGATGTGCTGATTCTCCATGCGCCGGACGAAATGGGGCAGATTGGGCGCACAAGCCAGACTTCGACGCAGAAGAGCCGCTTCGGGTATAAGTGGGATTTCAGCACCCGACTGGTCAATCTGGGCATCTGGCAGGATGTGTCGCTGATTTTGGAGGACGAAGCCGCGCTGGACGACCTTTATGTGCATTCGGACGCAGCGAACGGCACGGGGCTGCTGCATATTTCCGGCACAACCCATGCGGATGGCAATCTGCCGTTGACGGTGGCGGTACGCTGCGCAAAAGACGGCGTGGAGAAAGCCGCTGCGACACTGCCTGTGCAGGACGGCGTATTCGCTGGAACGCTGACCATCCCGTCGCCGGAACTGTGGTATCCCAACGGGCTGGGCGAACAGCCGCTCTATGACGTGACGCTGACGCTCCGAAACGGCGAAACCGTGCTGGACGAGCGGACAATGCGCCAAGGTATCCGCCACTTCGAGATGATTCAGAATGAGGACGCCCCGGCGGGTGCGCTCCCCTATACCATTATCATGAACGGCGAGCGCGTCTATATGAAGGGCGTCAATATCACGCCGATGGATCATATCTACGGCGATATTCCGGCGGAACAGGTCGCATATCAGCTGCATCAAGCGAAGCGGCTGAATGTGAACATCGTGCGCGTCTGGGGCGGGGGCGTGATTGAGACGGAAACGTTCTACCGCCTCTGCGACGAGCTGGGTCTGCTGGTCTGGCAGGAATTCATTCAGTCCTCCTCCGGCGTGGACAACATTCCGTCGGAACTGCCGCATTTCCTCACACTCCTGCGGCAATCAGCGGTTCACGCGCTGAAAGTCAAGCGCAATCACACATCGCTGGTCATTTGGAGCGGCGGCAACGAGCTGATGGACGAGAACCGCAAGCCCGTGACGCTGGAAAACAAGAACATCGCGATGTTGGCAGACTTGGTTAGGATGCTTGACCCGGCGCGGATGTTCGTGCCGACGTCGCCCTCCGGCCCGGAGGCGCACATTTCTCGCACACCGGGCAGAAGCCATGATGTGCACGGCTGGTGGCAGTATCAGGGCAACGGGCGGCAGTACAGCTATTTCGGGGATACGGACAGTCTGCTGCACAGCGAATTCGGCTGCGACGGCATGAGCAGTATGCAAACCGTTGCGCGGACGCTGTCAAAATGCCCGACGAAGCCGGAGCGCATGAAGGACAACGACCTCTGGCGCTTCCACGGCGACTGGTGGTGCACCTACGACCGCGAGGAAACCATGTTCGAGCATGTGGAGGACATCCGGCGCTATATCCGCCTCAGCCAGTGGATGCAGGCGGAGGGGCTGCGCTTCATTCTGGAGAGCAACCAGCGCCGCAAGTGGCATAACAGCGGCAGCATCATCTGGCAGCTCAGCGAGCCGTGGCCGAATCTCTCCTGCACGTCCATTGTCGATTATTACGGGCATGAGAAACAGGCGTATTACTGGACGAAGGACGCCTTTGCGCCCCTGCATCCAACGATGGATTACCGCCGCTTGGACTACGCAGCAGGAACGGCGGTGGAACTTCCCCTGACAGTGCTGACGGACAGCGGCATTGCGGGCGACGCGGAAGTCGCGTGGTCTGTGCGTGGTCTGGATGGCGCGACCTATGCCGAGGAAACCCGCGCAGCGCACTTGGCGGCTGCTGCGGTCAACCGCGTGGGCGACGTCGCGTTCGTCATGCCGCAGACGGCGGATGGACTGGTGCTGGTGCGCCTGACAGTGCGGTTGGGCGAAAGAACCGCCGTCAATGAATACTACTTCTCCTGCGAGAACAATCGCCCCTACCGCGCGGCGGCATCCCTGCATGGCGGACACCTGACCGCGCGGGCGCTGGAAACGTCCCCGGACAGCGCCGTCATTGAGGTGCGCAACACGGGCGACACGGCCGTGCTGTTTGCGGACATCACGGATGCGTCGGACGAATGGAATCTGGTGCGCGACGACAACTTCCGCACGCTCCTCCCCGGCGAGCGCTGGCAGACGCGGGTACAGTGGTCTCGCCGCTTCCGCATCGGCTTCGACGACTTCACCGCGCACACGACCGAGCGCCCGATTTTGACCGTGGACGGCATTGGGCTGGATGCGCCGGTATTGATTTAAGGCACCTTGCCGCCTCCGCAGAGGCGAAATTCCCTGCTGCGGAAAAAATCAATAAACATAGATGTGCATCCGAAGCAGTCCAGAGGACGATCGGAAAGCCCTCTGGTCGCCTCCGCAGAGGCGAAACCCTCTGCATGACAACGCAATACTATGCAGAAACAGTACAAACAAAGGAGAAAAAACTCACCATGAACGGAACGATGGTTGACCTGCTCAGTGGCTACCTGCGCGGTGACAATATCAGCGAATCCAAACGGACACTCGGCGACCTCAAAAACGTATTTCAGGACGAAGCCGCCCGCGCCCAAATGAGCCCTGCAACCATCGTCTATGAAGTTCAGAGCCATATGGCGGTCAAAGACGGAACGCCCGGCGGTCTGTTCTTCGGCACGAGCAACGTCATGCCCGGTCAGGTCGGCGGCGAATATTTCATGACCAAGGGACATTATCACGCGCGGCGGGAATGCGGCGAATATTACTGGTGCATTCAGGGCACGGGCGCGCTCATCCTCATGGATGAAAGCGGCAAGTGCTGGTTCGAGCCGATGCAGCCCGGCAGCCTCCACTATATCCCCGGCTACATCGCGCACCGCCTCGCCAATACGGGCGATACGCCCCTGCGCGTCGGCGCGTGCTGGCCGTCCGACGCGGGACATGACTATGCGTCCATCGCCGAACATGGCTTCACCGCGCGGCTGATGAACGTCGGCGGCGTCCCGACGCTGGTTCAGGAGGGGCAGGCATGAGAAAAAGCAATTACGATAAGCGTCCTGTCCTCCATGTGCGGACAAAGGGCGTCAGCGCATGGCAGGGCTGGGAAGCTATCGGTGCACAGCTGCGCAAAGCCATTGTGGGCAAGCCTGACGCCGTCGTTTGCGTGGACTGCTATCACGGCGTGTGGGAATCGGATGTGCTGAGCGCGCTGACAGAGCAGCTGAACCCGTCGCACGTCTTCTGCACGGCACAGGCGACGCTCCCCAAAGAGCAGGTCAATGCCATGCTGAAAGACCACCTGACCGATGACCGTGTGTTCGGCATCATGGCGCACTACCGCATCGAGCAGTTCTTCGACATGGAACGGGTGGCGGCGCTTCGGCAGGAAATCGCATTGGCGCATGGTGTCCGGCTGGTGTTCGGCGTCGGCGCGGCGCTGCTGTGCGAGCATCCCGATGTGCTGGTGTATGCGGACATGGCGCGCTGGGAAATCCAGCTGCGCTTCCGCTCCGGCAAACTGGCAAACTGGCTCAATGGCAACTACGGCGAAGACCCGCTGCGCAAATATAAGCGCGGCTACTTCATCGAATGGCGCGTCCTCGACCGCCATAAGCGGACGCTGCATTCGCATATTGACTACCTGCTGGACACCAACGACGCCGAGACGCCCCGCATGATGACCGGCGACTGCTACCGCGATGCACTCAAACAGGCGGTCACGCAGCCCTTCCGCGTTGCGCCGTATTTCGACCCCGGCATCTGGGGCGGGCAGTGGATGAAGTCCGTCTGCGGGCTTGACCCGGAAAAGCCCAATTACGCATGGAGCTTCGATGGCGTGCCGGAGGAAAACAGCCTCCTGCTGGATGTAGACGGCATCGTTGTGGAAACACCCGCCATCAATCTGGTGCATGAGGAAGCTAAAGCGCTCTTGGGTGACAAGGTTCACGCACGTTTCGGCACGGAATTCCCGATTCGCTTTGACTTTCTGGACACCATCGGCGGCGGAAATCTGAGCTTGCAGGTGCATCCGCTGACCGAGTACATTCAGGACACGTTCGGGATGCATTACACGCAGGACGAAAGCTACTACATCCTCGACGCGGCGGAAAACGCCGACACGCATGTCTATCTGGGCTGCAAGACGGGCATTCAGCCGGAAGAATTCCAGAAAGCGCTGGAAGACAGTCAGCAGACCGGGCAGTTCGACGCGGAACGCTTCGTCAACATTATTCCGGCGAAAAAGCACGACCACTTCCTGATTCCCGCCGGAACAATACACTGCTCCGGCAAGGACTGCATGGTGCTGGAAATCAGCGCGACGCCCTATATCTTCACCTTCAAGCTCTGGGATTGGGGGCGCTTTGGGCTGGATGGACGCCCGCGCCCGATTCACCTTGCGCATGGCATGAAGAACATTCAGTTCGACCGCGATACGGAATGGGTGCAGAAGAATCTTGTCAACCGCGTGGAGGTGATTCACGAGGAAGAGGGCATCCGCGAGGAACGCACCGGGCTGCACGAGCGGGAATTCATTGAGACGCGGCGGCACTGGTTTGACCGGAAGGTGGAGCATGAGACGGGCGGAAGCGTGAATGTGCTGAATCTGGTGGAAGGTGAAGAAGCGGTGGTAGAGAGTCCGGAGGGGAAATTTGCGCCGTTTGTGGTGCACTATGCGGAGACGTTTATTGTTCCGGCGGCGGTGGGAAGGTATACGGTTGCACCGTATGGGAAGAGTATCGGAAAGAACCTGGCGACGGTGAAAGCATTTGTGAGGGTGTAGCGATCGGGAAGCCCTCTGGAACTATGCCAAAGACCACTTTGAAAAAAGAAAAAACAACTACTATCAGGCAGGGGATTTCGCGCCTGCGGAGGCGACAAGGGGGCAATGAAAACAAACGAAGTTTGCCCCTTGCCCCCTTGCCCCCCTCGCAGCGGACACTGCCATGCTGCTTGGTTTTCGCTGCGAGTAAGGATTCTGTGTCCAATATGACACACACACTCATCATCAGAAGAGGAAAAACACCATGAAACTTGATTTTGACCCCGGATTCGATATTACGCCGCTGTCGGTGGATGAGGGCTTCCGGCTGGGGGCGGACTGCTTTGATAAAGGCACGGAGTTCCGCAAGCTCGATAGCGTCCGCAAGAGCCTTCGCGACCCGAATTGCGATGGGCCGGAAAACGTCTATGCCATCATGATGGACGTCGGGCGCAAGACGGACTTGCCCGCCATGCAGCAGCGGATGCTCCTCTATGGCGTCGTGACGTATGCCGCCGGGCAGTTGGGCGATGAACCCATCCGCAGTCAGGGGCATATTCATAAGGTTTCCGCACATTGCGGGTGGTCTACGCCTGAGGTCTATGAGATTTGGACGGGCAAAGCTGTGATTTATATGCAGGAATCGGGGCAGGATGACCCCGGACGGTGCTTCGCGGTTGAGGCAGGCGCGGGCAATGTGGTGATTGTGCCGCCGGGGTGGGTTCATGCCACCATCAGCGCTGACCCCAAGCAGCCGCTGACTTTCGGCGCATGGTGCGACCGCGATTATGGCTTTGAGTACGCCGACGTCCGCCGTCATGGGGGCATTGCGTGGTTTCCGCTGCTGACGGCGGAGGGCAAACTTCGCTGGACACCCAATCCCGCTTATCATACCAGTCAGTTGACCATCAAGCCCCCGCGCGATTACAGCGATTTGGGGCTGGAAAAGGGCAAGTCGATTTACCGCCAGTTCGAGGAAGACCCGGATCGGTTCCTGTTTGTGTCCGACCCGGCGCGCGCGGCGAATATCTGGAAGAATTACATCCCGTAAGGGAGAAAGGGCAAAAGTATGCAGTTTCCGAAAGACTTCCTGTGGGGAACAGCAACGTCCTCCTATCAGATTGAGGGAGCAGCGAATGAAGACGGCAAGGGCAAATCCATCTGGGACGTATTCACGCACGTACCGGGCACGGTGAAAGACCGCTCGAACGGCGATGTAGCGATTGACCACTACCATCGCTTCCGCGAGGACATCCGCCTGATGGCAAAGATGGGGATTCGCAATTACCGTTTCTCCATTTCGTGGGGAAGAATCCTCCCCGACGGCACAGGCGCGGTCAACGAAAAGGGACTTGCGTTCTATTCCGAGCTGGTGGACTGCCTGCTGGAAAACGGCATCCGCCCCTTCTGCACGCTCTATCACTGGGATTTACCCTATGCGCTGCACCTGCGCGGCGGATGGCTGAGTCCTGATATGCCGGAATGGTTCGCAAACTATACGACCATCGTCGCGGATGCGCTGGGCGACCGCGTGAAGGATTTCATCACCATCAATGAGCCGCAGTGCATCATTGGTTCAGGGTACGCGCTGGGCGTTCACGCGCCGGGGCTGAAATGCTGCGCAGCGGACATCGTTCGCGCGGCGCATCACCTGATGCTGGCGCACGGCCGTGCGGTTCAGGTGCTTCGGGCGCACGTCCCCGGCGTTCGCGTCGGCTATGCCCCATGCGGCGACCCGTGCGTGCCGTATACGAATTCGCCGGAGGACATCGCTGCCGCCCGCAAGGAGTATTTCACCGTCCATATTGACGAGAAAGTCGGGCCTGCGTGGAATATTGCGTGGTTCTCTGACCCGGTGATGCTGGGGCAGTACCCGGCGGATGGGCTGATCGGCTACGAGCAGTACCTTCCCGACGGCTGGCAGGAGGACTTGAAGACCATCCAGCAGCCGCTGGACTTCTACGGGCAGAACATCTATCAAGGGCAGTGGTGGCGCAGGGGAGCGGACGGCAAGCCGGAGCATGTGCGCTACCCGGCGGGTCATCCGCATAACGCCTTGGAATGGCCCATCAATGAAGACGGGCTGTACTGGGGGCCGCGCTTCCTCTATGAGCGCTATCATACGCCGATTCTGATTACCGAAAACGGCATGGATGCCCACGATGCGGTCAGTCTGGACGGCAAAGTGCATGACCCGAATCGGCAGGACTACATGCACCGCTATCTGCGTGCGCTGGGTCAGGCGGTAGCGGACGGTGTGCCGATGCTGGGCTACTTCTATTGGAGCTTCTTCGATAATTTCGAGTGGGCGCATGGGTATCAGGAGCGCTTCGGTCTGGTTTATGTGAATTATCAGACGCAGGAGCGCATTTTGAAGGACAGCGCATACTGGTATCAGCAGGTTATGGCAACGAACGGAGAAAATTTGTAAAAAACGCGAAATTAAGCAGGAAGGACGATCCTTATGAGCGAAATTAAGATAATTAATGGACAATCCCTGCCGAATATCCCGTGGCAGGAGCGCCCGGCTGACCTTGAAGAAGGTGCGGTGCTGTGGCGCTACACCGAAAACCCCGTCATGGGGCGCAATCCCACGCCGAAAATCGGGCGTATTTTCAACAGCGCGGTCGTGCCGTGGCAGGATGGGTATATCGCCGTGCTGCGCGGCGAGCAGGTCAATGGCGTGCCGCATGTGTATCTGGGACGCTCCAAGGACGGCATTCACTGGAATGTAGACCGCGAGCGCGTGCAGTTCGTGGACGAAAACGGCGAGCCGTGGATGCCTAACTACGCCTATGACCCGCGTCTGGTGAAGGTGGAGGATACTTACTACATCATCTGGTGTACGGACTTCCACGGCGCGGCTATCGGCATGGCGAAAACGAAGGACTTCGAGCACTTCACGCGCATGGAGAACCCGTTTATCCCCTATAACCGCAATGCCGTGCTGTTTCCGCGGAAAATCGGCGGCATGTACAAGATGCTGTCGCGCCCGTCGGACTCCGCGCATACGCCGTTCGGGGACATCTTCCTCTCCGAAAGCCCCGACCTGATTTACTGGGGACGCCACCGGCATGTGATGAGCCGCGGCCCGATGTGGTGGGAAGCGGTGAAAATCGGCGCGGGCGCGTGTCCGATTGAGACGACCGAGGGCTGGCTGATGTTCTTCCACGGCGTCGCCAGCACCTGCAACGGTTTTGTGTACTCCATGGGCGGCGCGATTCTTGACCGGGACGAGCCGTCAAAGGTGCTGTACCGGTGCGAGAATTATCTGCTGACGCCGGAAATGCCCTATGAAGTCAGCGGCTTCGTGCCGAATGTCGTCTTCCCCTGCGCGACGGTTCAGGATGCGGACACCGGGCGTATTGCCATCTATTACGGCTCGGCGGATACCTGCGTCGGGCTGGCGTTCGGGTATGTGGACGAGATTGTACAGTACATCAAGGACAACAGCGTCCTGAATCCAGACGACGGCGTGGCATTTGAGAAATTCTGATACCGCGGAGGAAGAACCTATGAATCCCTTTCGCCGCCCCAACGTGCTGCTGATTTATACTATTTCCAAATGAGAATGCGCCAAAATGCGAAGCGAATTTTTCATTCTGGCTAACGGGAGTGAAACGCAGCGTAGCAGCGCTACGCTAAGTGGAACGACCGGACGCCAGAATGGAAAAGGCGCGAGCAGATGGTGCAGGTGAATTCGGAAATAGTATTATACCGACCAGCAGCGCGGCGAACGGCTTCGGTCACTATCCCGGCGGGTCTATCAGCAATGAAAAAGGAGAATCAGTCATGAAGGACGCATGGTGGAAGGAAGCCGTCGTCTATCAAGTCTATCCGCGCAGCTTCATGGATGCAAACGGCGACGGCATCGGCGATTTGCAGGGCGTGACCTCGCGGCTGGACTACTTGCAGGAGCTGGGCATCGATGTGATTTGGCTGTCGCCTGTGTACCAGTCCCCGAACGTCGATAACGGCTATGACATCAGCGATTATCAGGCGATTCAGCCGGAATTCGGCACGATGGCGGACTTCGATGAGCTGCTTAAACAGGCGCATCGGCGTGGCATTCGCATCGTGATGGACTTGGTTGTCAACCACTCGTCCGACCAGCATCCGTGGTTCGTGGAGAGTCGGAAGAGCAAGGATAGCCCTTATCGCGACTACTACATCTGGCGCGAGCCGAAAGCGGACGGAAGCGCGCCGAACAACTGGGGTTCGTGCTTCGGCGGATCGGCGTGGCAGCTTGACCCGGAAACAAACATGTACTATCTGCACCTGTTCGCGCCGCAGCAGCCCGATTTGAACTGGAAGAATCCGAAACTGCGCGACAACGTGTACCGCATGATGACATGGTGGTGCGACAAGGGCGTGGACGGCTTCCGCATGGATCAAATCAGCGCGATTTCCAAGATGGACGACATGCCGGACGGCGAAGTAGCCCCCGGTCAGCAGTACGGCAATTACGGCCCGTACTGCATCAACGGCCCGCATGTGCATGAGTATTTGAAGGAAATGAACGCGCGGGTGCTGTCCCGCTATGACCTGATGACCGTGGGCGAAACGGCGGGCGTGACCATCGAGGAGGCACAGAAGTACGCCGGAGAAGATTCGCATGAGCTGAGCATGGTCTTCCAGTTCGAGCATGTGGACGTCGCCGGAAAATACGGGGCGTGGCGCACGGAACAGATTCCGATGCTGTTCCTGAAAAAGGTGCTGAGCAAATGGCAGACGGAGCTGCACGGCAAGGCGTGGAACAGCCTCTTCCTCGGCAACCACGACCAGCCGCGCACCGTGTCCGCGTTCGGCGATGACCGCCCACAGTGGCGCGTCCGCAGCGCAAAAATGCTGGCGACCTGCTTGCACATGATGGAGGGCACACCCTACATTTATCAGGGCGAAGAGTTGGGCATGACGAACTGCCCGTTCCAGTCGCTGGACGAGTTCCGGGATATTGACAGCCTGAACGGGTATCGCCGCTGGGTGACGGACGGGCCGCTCACGCACGACGAGTTCTTCCCCCACCTGCTGTTCAAGAGCCGCGACAATGCCCGCACGCCCATGCAGTGGAACGACAGCACGAATGCCGGATTCACCTGCGGCACGCCGTGGATCCGCGTCAATCCGAACTACACGGAGGTCAACGCGGCGGCGGCGATGGCTGACCCGGATTCAACGTTCTACTACTTCCAGAAGCTCATCCGCCTGCGCAAGGCGCACCCTGTGATTGTGCATGGGCGCTATGAGCTGCTGGAAAAGGACGACCCGGCACTGTTCATTTATACGCGCACGCTGGATGATGTGCAACTGCTCGTGATGTGCAACTTCAAGGAGCAGACGCGAGAATGGACAATGCCGGCGGGCTTCGCGGGCGCGCAGGTGCTGATTTCCAACACCGGGCGGACACAGCAGGCGGAGCAGACCATCACCTTGCAGCCTTATGAAGCATTGGTGCTTCTGAAATAACATTGACGTGATGGAAAGGAGAATTTCAGATGAAAATGGAACTGGGTGCGCAGACATTTACCGTGCGGGACTATATGCAGACGACGTGGGACTTCCGGGAGGCGATGAAGCGCATTGCGGAAATCGGCTATACCTGCGTGCAGCTGTCGGCGGTGGGCAATGTGCCGGTTCAGGCGCAGCGGGACATCTGCGATGAATTCGGGCTGAAAATCGTTCTGACGCATACGAACCCGGATCGCATGATTGCCGACCCGGAGGGCGTCATCCGCGACCATGACATCCTTGGCTGCGACTACATCGGCATCGGCATGATGAACCCGAAGTACCAGCGCGCAGAGTGGATTGACCAGTTCGCGAAAGACTTCACGACCCCCGCGAAGAAGATGCGCGATGCGGGCAAACTGCTGATGTACCACAATCACAATCTGGAATGGACGCGCCTGCGCGACGGCCGCCGGATTATGGATGTGCTGCTGGAACAGATGCCGGCGGACTTGATGGGCGTGACGCTGGATACCTACTGGGTGCAGGCGGCGGGCGCGGATGTGCTGGAATGGATTGACATCCTGCAAGACCGCATCCCCTGCGTCCACCTGAAGGACATGTCCGTGAACGGCTTCGACCAGCGCAAGGCGGTCGTCGGCGAGGGCAATCTGAACTTCCCGAAGATTCTGGAAAAGCTGCAAACGCTGGGCAAGACGAAGTACATGCTCGTCGAGCAGGACGACTGCTACGGCGAAAGCGCGTTTGACTGCTTGAAGCGCAGCTATGACAATGTGAGAAAGATGGGGTATTGAGCGATGGCAAAGGTGAAATTGGGTATTATCGGCGTCGGCAATATGGGCACGGGTCACAGCAAGAACTATCTGGACGGCTTGATGCCAGAAATCGAAATCACGGCGGTGGCTGACCGCAACCCGGCGCGCCGCGAGTGGGCGAAGGAAAACCTCCCCGGCGTGAAGGTTTTTGAGGAGGGCGTAGATCTCATCCATAGCGGAGCGTGCGAAGCCGTGCTGATTGCCACGCCGCACTATCAGCATCCGCCGCTGGCGATTGAAGCATTCAAAAACGGGCTGCACGTCATGGTGGAGAAGCCCGCCGGCGTTTACACCCTGCAAGTGCGCGAAATGAACGCCGAGGCGGACCGTCACCCGGAGCTGACTTTCGGCATGATGTTCAACCAGCGCACGAATTGCACCTACCGCAAGATGCACGAGCTGATTCACAGCGGCGCAATCGGTGACTTAAAGCGTGTCAATTGGATTATCACCGACTGGTACCGCACGCAGTTCTACTATGATTCCGGTGCATGGCGCGCGACGTGGGCGGGTGAAGGCGGCGGTGTGCTGCTGAACCAGTGCCCGCATCAGCTGGATTTGGTGCAGTGGCTGGTGGGACTGCCGTGCAAGGTGCAGGGTTTCTGCCACGAGGGCAAGTGGCACAACATCGAGGTCGAGGACGACGTGACCGCCTATTTCGAGTACCCGAACGGCGCAACGGGCGTTTTCATCACCACGACCGCCGACGCCCCCGGCACGAACCGTTTGGAGATTACAGGCACGAAGGCGACGCTCATCTGTCAGGACGGCAAGCTCATCATGAAGAAGCTGGAAATGGACGAGCGTGAATGGTGCGCGACGTGTCAGGAAGGCTTCCGTGCGCCGTCCTACGAAACGATCGAGGTCGAGACGGACGGGCAGAACGGGCAGCATCCGGCGGTGCTGAACGCGTTTGCGGCGCATATTCTGCGCGGCGAACCGCTGGTCGCGGACGGGCGTGAGGGCATCAATGGGCTGATGCTGTCCAATGCGATTCATCTGTCCTCGTGGCTGGGGCATCCGGTGACTTTGCCGATTGACGAGGCGCTGTTTTTGGAGAAGCTCAATGAACGTCGGGCAACGTCGCGGGTAAAGACAGGGGAAAGCGTTTTCAGTGATACAAATGGGACATATGGGTCAAAGTAAAGAGGAGCTCCAAACACGAGGATAAACACGCGGGCAAAGCATGACAACGCGACCAACTCATACTATTTCCAAATGAGAATGCGCCAAGATGCGAAGCGAATTTTTCGCGCTGGCTAACGCGAATGAAACGCAGCGTAGCAGCGCTACGCTAAGTGGAATGAGCGGACGCAAGCGCGGAAAAGGCGCGAGCAGATGGCGCAGGTGAATTTGGAAATAGTATCAATTGCACCAGACAGGCGCGAACGGATTGTATGCTTTCCTCCACAAAACCACATAAAGATGCGCCCTGCCCCGGCAAACTCATCCGCCGGAGCAGGGCGCTTTTCGATGCAGTTGAATCTGGAAATAGTATTACACGCTGACCGTTTCCCCTGCTTTAATCGTCATGACCTCGCCTTTGTTCTCCACCCAAATGTCGGTGGCGGTCGGGTTAAAGACGATGTGCCCGTCGGCGCTGGTACGCAGTTGGCGGCTGGCGTTCAGGTAGTCCACAATCTCGATATTTGTCGCGTACCAAATATCCTTCTTGCCGCTCATTTTCTCGCAGAAGGCGCGGATGACCTTCCAGTTGTTATGCTGCTCAAACTCGTAGCTATGTCCCCACAGGTAGAACAGCTTCAGCCCGAATGGCAATTTCCCCGTAAGGAAGCGGTCGCACAGCTCGTCCAGCTTCGGGTCATCGTGATGGCAAGTTGGGTTGAGGCGCAGCCATTCGTTGGGAATCTCAAAGTTGTGGGTGCTGACGACAGTGCGGGCATAAGCAATGCCGCAGGTGCGCAGGGTGTCGACGGCTTCGTCGCTGTATGTGCCGTAAGGGTACGCAAAGCCGCGGACGATTTTGCCAAACAGCTTTTCCAGATTATCGCGGTCAGCAAGAACCTCATAGGCAATGCGCGGCGCGGGAATCGCGGACAGTGACGCATGGGTCAGCGCGTGGGATGCGACTTCGTGGCGGCCGCCGGCATAGAGCGCTTTAATGGCGGATTCACTCATGCGGCGGTAAATCGTGCCGGCAGGGTAAACCGTGCCTTCTGGGGCAAACCAGCCGCTGTTGAGGTTGAAGGTGGCGAGAATACCGTATTCATCGAGGATGCGGATGAGTTCGATGTCGGTTTCCACGCCATCGTCGTAGGAGAGGGTCAGCGCCTTGCGCAGACCGTAGGGGTAGAGAACCATCATGGGAAAAGACTCCTTTCTTTGTGGGTAATAAATGATTGGCAAAAGGATCTCTTTTGCCTTGGCTATACGGGTTTATTGGGAAAGTGCTTTGGGTTGCAGGGGTGCGCGCCTGCGGGCGCACAAAAAGGTCAAGCCTTTTGCTTCCGAGTAAACAGCTTTTTCAGTGCCCACGCGCAGGGCTTTTCAATCAGCAGGGTGATGAGAATCGCGCCGAGGAGGGATAGACCGAAGCAGAGCGCCATGTACTGCCATTGCCACGGCTGTTCGCCGACGCGGTTCGGTTCATTGCTCACGGACGGCGGGATGTGCAGCCGCTTCAGGTGGACAGCAAGGTTCTGATGCAGCAGGTAGTAGTTCATCGAGATGGCGGCAAGCCAGCCCATGACGCGGTTGCCCAGCAGGAAGCGCAGGGGGCGCACGGCGAAGGGGAGCGAGAGCATGAGGCCCGCAATCGTCAGGCAGAGCAGCGGACGGCGCATCATCTGCGCGGCCTGCATGGCAGCTTGTCCGGACGTGTACGCCTGTGCGCGGATGACGCGGAGCATCCCGTAGAGAGAGACGCAGAACACAAGCGTCGCCGCGCCCTGCCAGAGCCACTTGCGGCGGCTTTCCGCCGGGTACAGCTGCGTCAGGCGCACATACAAGATGGACGCGCCCATGCCCATTGCGTAAACATCAAGGAAATTCGCCAGCTGATTGACAACCATGTTGTACTCGTCCAGCCGCCATAAACACCAGCCGCGGAATGCAAACGCGACCGCCGCCATGCTCATCAGCGTACCGAGCGGATTCTTCATCGTGCCCTTCGCCAGCAGGGGGAAAATCAGGTACGCCTGCATCTCGATGGCGATTGTCCACGATGCAACGCCAATAGGCGTGGCAATGTAGGTGGCGTAATTGAACGTCTGCGTGAACGTCAGGTGCATGAGGACGTCGCGGACGGCTTCTGATGTGCGCCCGTAGAGGTTGTACGGAATCGCGACGGCGACAAGCATTAACAGCGTCAGAAAATAATAGCTGGGCACAATGCGCATGATGCGCCGCTGATAGAACGCCTTCGTGTCCGGCACGCGCTCGCCCAGCATCATCGTCCGCGCATACGGCAGGAACAGCAGAAAGCCCGACAGCAGAATTGTGCCGTCAACCGGCATATATCCAGCGCGCAGCAGATAGTCCAGCGAGTAACGGCCAATCGACGGCGTAAGCCACGACTGCTGCCAGAAGTGGTACCAGCTGACGATGAACACCAGCAGCACGCGCAGCCCGTTCAACTCCGGGATTCTGCGGCAGTTCGGGCGATAGGCGGTCATGAATCCGCCTCCAGCAGGGCACGCATTCCCATCACATAGCCGTAGAAGCCGAAGCCGACAATCTGCCCCCGGCAGGCGCTGGCGGTGACGGATTTATGGCGGAATTCCTCCCGCGCGTGGACGTTGCTCATGTGGCACTCGATGACCGGCATCGGCACGGACGCAATCGCATCATGCAGCGCAACGGACGTGTGCGTGTATCCGCCCGGATTGAACACCGCGCCGCAGAAGCCGTCGAAGTACGCCTTTTGCAGCGCATCAATCAGGTCGCCCTCGTGGTTGGACTGCACACAGCGCACCTCCACGCCGAGCTTTTCCGCTTCCGCACGGCACAGCGCAAGCAGGTCGTCATACGTCTTTGCACCGTAAACCGCCTTTTCACGCAATCCAGTCAGGTTGATGTTCGGGCCGTTGAGAATGAGAATCTTTTTCGGTTCGCTCACAGCAAATGCAGCTCCTTCATCAGCGTTTCTGCAAGGTTCGGCGGCATGGAACACCCCTGCCAGATGCTTTCGGCTTCCACCGCCTGCGCAATGAGCATATACAGCCCTGTGCAGGCGGGCGTTCCAGCACGTTTTGCGGCGGCGGTCAGTACCGTTTCCGCCGGGTTGAAGATAATGTCCGCTACGCCGTCGGCGCGGGCGACGATGCTGGTCAAGTGCGCCGTATCTATCGGACAGCCCTCGACGCGCGGGTACATCCCGGCAGGGGTCGTGTTGACAATCAGCCCGCCCATATCGGGGAAGCGCGCATAGAAATCGTCGTAGCTGATTTCATCCGCGTGCTTCGGGCTTCGGGAGACGACCCACGTTTCGCGCGCGCCCATGCGCTCCACGGCGTTCCGGCAGGCGCGCATCGCTCCGCCTGAACCGAGGATGAACACCGGGCGTCCGTCCGGATTCATGCCGAAGTGGCGCAGCATCTGCTCAAAGCCGGGGTCGTCCGTGTTGTAGCCGCGGCTTGTCTTGCCCGTCAGCACTGTGTTGACCGCCCCAACCTCCCGCGCAAAAGGGGTAATCTCATCCAGCAGGGGCATCACGTCCGTCTTGTACGGCACGGTGATATTGAAGCCGTCCAGCGTACGCAGCAGTTCCGGTACAACCGCCGCCAATTCACCGCGCGGAATCTCAATCAGCCGGTAGCTCGCCGCCAGAGAGATTTTCTCCCAAATCGCCTCGTGAATGGGGACGGACAGGCTATGCCCCAGCTTCTCCCCAATCAGGCCGTACTGCTTCATGGACATGCACCTCCGGGCTGCTTTGTTCCCATTATAGCATGATTTAGGCAAGGGGGCAATGCTTGAACAGTTTTTTTCTGTTTTTGCATTTTGGGTGCAACGAATGGCATTTCTGATTCGTCTAATAGGTAACAGGCTGGAAAAGGAGGGAGCGTATGGGCAGACGCGGAACACTGCTGATGATGATTTTTCTGCTGCTGGGATGCGCATGTGCGGAGAAAGCGGTGGATATTACCTACCGCTTCGGCAGCCGCGAGGAGCAGAAAATCGCGGTGACGATTGACGACTGCTATCACGCGGAGGATGTTCGGGCGGTGCTGGATATTTTGCAGGCAAACGACGTCCGCGCGACGTTCTTCCCCATCGGCAAGGCGCTCAAATATGAGGACGCGGCGCTATGGCAGGAGGTTGTGGCGTCTGGGTGCGAAATCGGCAACCACTCGTGGGGGCACACTTACCTGACGAAGCTGAGCCGGCAGAAAATCAAGTTCCAGATGCTTCGGACGCAGGAAAAAGTGGATGCGCTACTGGACTGCCATTATCCCATGCAGGTCATGCGCCCGCCGATGGGCAAAACGAATCCGAAGGTGGAGGAAAGTGTCGCGGCGGTTGGTTATCTGGCGGTTGTCAAGTGGGATGTCAGCGAAACCGACCCGGTAAAGGCACTGGCGGCCGTGCAGAACGGCAGCATCTTGCTCTTTCATGCGCGGAAGAAGGATGCGAAATGTCTGTCCGTGCTGATTCCGCAGCTGGTGGCGGAAGGCTATCAGCTGGTCACGGTGTCGGAGCTGCTGGGACTGCCGGAAATTGTATGCAGCGCGGAAAAGTACGTCTATCATCGCCGTGATACGGAGGAAAATATCCGCCCTGATGCTGTTCCCCAGAATTGACAACCCTTCCCCATTCCGGTATAATGAAAGACGGGAAAAGGACGTTTTGCTGTGGCAAAATCAAGCATGAAGAGGAGTGAACCCTGATGAAGAAACGACTGTTGGCGCTGCTGAGCGCCATCGTGCTGATGGGTAGTGTATCGCTGGCGGAAAACACGGAAGAATCGGCGGAAACCCCGGCGACGGCGGAACCGATGGTTTCCTTGCCCATCGATTTCTCTCCCGGTATGCCCGCTGATCCGGACGGCTTTACCCTCGGCGACGGCACTTGGAGCTATGAGGATCCCACCATCAGCGTGCAGGTGACGCAGAAGCGCAAGGCGGAGTGCGACTATTGGGTTGCGCATATCAAGATAGCGGATGCTTCCCAGCTGCGCACCATGTCCGCCGGCGGCTTTGACTCCACCCGCACGGTCAAGGGCACGATTATGGCCAAGCGCAGCAACGCCATCCTTGCCATTGACGGCGATTATTTCTGCTATACCGGCATCGGTTATATCGTCCGGCAGGGCACGGAGTATCTTGACCACCTGCGCGGCGACCGCGACGTTCTCCTGATTGATGAGGACGGCGATTTCCACTATGTCCTCCGCCCCAAGCGCAATTCGCTTGACGGCACGGTGGACGGCAAGAAGGTCATCAACAGCTTCTTCTTCGGCCCGGTGCTGGTGCGCGAGGGCAAAGCCGTGCTGAACCCGATGGCGGAAGGCATGGCGTTCGATGAGCCGCGGCAGCGCATGGCGATTGCGCAGGTTGGCCCGCTGGAATATATGGCGATTTGCTGTGCGTCGCAGGCGCGCGGCTCGATGGGAATGACGCTCCAGCAGTTTGCGCGGCTCTGCGCTGATGAGGGCGCGTATATCGCCTATAACCTCGATGGCGGCGACTCCACCATGATGATTTTCAACGGCGAGAAAATCAACGACGTACTGAATGAAAACACCCGCGCCATCTCCGACATCGTGTACTTCGCGTCGGCATGGACGGGTGAGGAGGCGGAGGAGTGAATACCGTCTATTGGGTACTCGTCGCGTTCGGCATCGTTGTGCTGGAGGCGCGTCTGCGCGCCCGGAACGTGCGCTATCTGCCGATTCTGCCCGCTATTGTGCTGGGCGCGGTGCTGTCCAAGGTCACTTATGTGGTGCTGCAATGGCACTATGCGTTCCCGCGCTGGAGCTGGGGCGCGTTCACTGTCTTTCAGCCGGATACGTTCTGCTTCTTCGGCGGCGCGGTCGGCGTGGTGCTGGGCGTCATCATCAGCGCCAAGCTAACGCATCAGCGCGTCCTGCCCGTGCTGGATGCGTTTGCCCCGGCGGGTGCGCTGCTGGTCGCCATTGCCCGCTTCGGCGAAAAGTATCTGGGCGAAATCGGCACGGCGGGCTTTGAGATGCCCGAACAGCTGGCTTTTTTCCCCTTTGCCCTGACGAACGAGTGGGGCGAAAGCTATCCCGCCATCTTCATGCTGTCTTGCCTTGCGGCGCTCATTGTGGCGATTGTCGGTCTGACCCGCAAGCCCGGCGGACGCGATGGTCAGCTTTTCCTGCGCACGGCGTTTTATCTGGCGCTGCCGCAAATCATGTGCGAGAGCCTGCTGGCGGAGTGCATGAAGTGGGGCTTCGTGCGGGTACAGCAGCTCCTGTGTGCGCTGACGCTGCTGGCAATTCTGCTTGCCGAGTGCCGCCGTGCGTCGGGTTCATTGTCCTTTGCGAAGCGCTGGTGGCCGGTCGGCGCATTGCTCCTGTGCGCAGCGGGGCTGGTCGGCGTGGAGTTCGCGCTGGATAAGTCCGGTTTGCCCGCGTTCGTGGGGTACGGCGCGATGGTGGTGCTGCTGGCGCTGATTGCGGCGGCGGAATGCGGGGCGGGGAGAAGGGTGAACTAAAAGATAAAGAACACGGCAGACATACATCTGCCGTGTTCTTTATTCACCTATTGTTGATTGTAAGAGTTCTTTTGCCATTTTGTTTGAAGTAATAGAACGTTCTAATTCATCAATAGAAGAAATGACAGCGTTTCCAATCTGTTCAATTAGAGTCCTGCTTTTTGGCACAGGAATTGGTATATCTGCAATAATATCTGGTTCCAAATGCTCTTGATTTGTTCCGTAGGCATTTTTTAACATAAGGCTTTGTCCTAATTCACTCTGCAAAAATTCATATAGATAACCCCGGAGTGGAATATCATCTACAACGATACGAATTAGATTATTTGTAGCCACATGACCATCATGTTGAGAAAGTGCATATGTGACACGCCCAAGTGTTCCGGAATCAGAAACAAGTATATATCCACGGTGAATGGTTAATGCATCAAGTTGTTTTTTTACTTGAGGCGCCGCCTTGGAAGCATCTAAATATTTTACATTATCACCATTAAGCTGAGTTAGAGCTGTACCGGTGAAGTATTTTCGGATAGTTGGTCCTGATGTAACGCCTAAATCTGCATATGGGCGCTTAAATCTCGGACCATTGTAAACACGGGCTAAGTCACCTAAGCGATGAATTTCAAAGTCGTCACTTTCACCTAATGTAATAACTTTACGAAAAGCAGCGTTATGTTGCGGTAAATAATGGACAGGATTTAACGACAGTGTGTCAGAATCTAAATCGGAAAATGCAATCGTATACCTGAATTCGTTTTCAACAAGTGTGCCATTTTTAAAATCTTGATAACTATCTGCGATCTCTGATAAATCCTCATCTAAAATATGCTGACCATTACGAACCAAGGGATTTCCTTCGGAATCTTTCTTGAATATTGCCTCGCCGCGGCTCGTTTGTCCAACTTTGTTAGAAATAGCCATAAAAATGCGATAATCAGATGAAACAGTTGATTGTTTTCGTAAAAAGATAACCGACGCTTTTGAACCACAAAACGGTTCAAATGTATCTTCGTGCAAATTTATTATAGCGAGAATTTGTGCTTGATTACAAATTGTTTTTCTAATAGCAAAGGCTTCACGATTATCAAGTTGACCCTTTGCCATAACAATACCAATAATGCCACCTTCTTTAACCCATGCCAAACATTTTTCCAGAAACAACAGTTCTGGGGCTATGCCTTGCCTGTCATTTAGTTTGTCAGAATAGAGAATTTCTCCGCTATTTGACACTTCCCATTGATGACCATTTCTATATTGTGAAAGGATACTTGATTCTTTAATTCTCAAATCATATCCCGAGCCAAATGGGGGATTTGTTAAAATAATACTTGGTTTGCCTATGCCACATAATTCGTTAAAACGTGCTGATAACTTATCAATGGAATCAAGACTGTTTGCATGTTCAATACCACCATGTCCATCCTTCCCTAATAACATATTTGCTTTGGCGATTTTAACTAATTTAGGAGATATGTCAACTCCAAAAAGTTGATGAACGACATTCCTTTTTAAAACTTCTTTGGAATTTGCTGACCTTGAGGAATTATCTATACTATCAAAAATATAGTTCATTGCTGCCAAGATAAAACCACCGCTACCGCAAGCAGGATCCAAAATGATGTCTCTTTCTGTTGGAGACGCCATTTTTACCATCATATTAACAACAAACCGATTTGTAAAATATTGACCGCGTTCACCTTTTAAATGAGAAGCAACATATATTTCATAAGCTGTACCGATTACATCATGAGGCGAATCCATAAAAGAGTACTGTTGTAATTGAGAAACAACAACTGCTAATTGAGAATTAGATGCTGTAATTTCCTCTGTTGATGTGAAGACGTCAGTATATCTATCACGAACAGCAGAAAAAAGACGCCGTACACGTTCACAAGCGGCATTGCGCATTGCAGGGTTTTTGAATTCATCAGGAGTAATGTGAAAATCACATTCATCTTTTGCGCTTGCTTCGTCTTCAATCTTTGACAAAATAATGCGAACCATGTCAAGAGCTATATCTTCGGAATCAATACCAGAACGATATATCGCATTGTGACAGCGACGAAATGCTAATTTTAAATCAACAGGCACTATCAAATCGCTTTTCTTGTATTTCCCAATACTGTCCCATGCTTGCTCATATTTAGGTATTCCCAACCATGAAATGATATTGCCAGTTGAAACCTCCTTACGATAAAAATCGATTCTGTTACCATTTGTCCAAAATCCACCCTGTGCAGAGGAAGCACTCATATAAGAAACTAATTGCCCATCAGATTCTGGAATGATAGGGGATTTGATTTCGGCAATAATATATATTTCGCCTTGATTATTATTTGCGCATGCAGTAGCATTATTATAAATAACTACATCAGCACGCTTGACATCACGTCCGATATTAATACTTCTTTCAAGACCGATGTTAGCAAGTGGATAGCCAAATTCACAATGAAGAATTTGAACCATTTTTTGGCGAATCCGTTCTTCCGGCGTATTAGGACGACGGATTTCATTGTCTACGTAGTCAATAATCTTTCCTTGGGCATCAAGAGTTATTTGAAATTCTTGTGCCTCGACCCAATTATCAATTTCAGCCATAGCAGTACTTTTTTCCTTCTTTCCTTATATGTTTGCATAAAACAATATGTTTTGCTGTGCCGTTTCATTATCAGCGTAGTAACGCCCGTTTTATTTCTCCACCTTCGTCAGCCGAATCCGCACATTCGCCCCATTGCGCTGATCAAAGAGCCATGCGCTGGTGGCGCTGATGCCGGTCAGCTGGTGCGTGGCGGTCAGCGAATCCGCGGATGTGCCGGTGCGGATGGTCAGACCATCCACCGCGAAGTACAGCGATTCGCCCGCAAGTGTGCAGGTGCCATCGAGATTGAACGTGTAGGCGTTTCCTGCCGTATCCTGCCATGTGCCGAGCACCAGATAGCACGCTTCCTTCAGGCGCTCCTTCACGCGGCGCTCGTCGCTGATTTCCTGATAGTACGGGTACGCCTGATACACCTGTCCGGCAGCATAATAGCTTTCGCCCGCCTGATAGCAGCTTTCGCGGAAAATATCGCGCAAATCGGCGTAATCCGTGGGCAAATTCTCCATGTTCAGATTCATCAGCAAGTCAGCCACCGCCGTGTACTCCTGCTGATTGTACTGTGCGCGGGCGCTGTCGGCAATCGGGCCGTAGTAGGCGGCATACTGCGCCGCGGCGCGATCGGCAGCATCGGAATAGTCGCCCGCCTGCGTGAAGAACTGCGCTGCCGCCAGCGAAAGCGAATCCGCCACGGCTTTTTCGCCCTGCGCATAGCGCACGATTTTAAGCTGCTCATCCGCGTCGGAATAGCCGGAAATGCTTTCCAGCAGCGTCGCGGCTTCGTCTAACTGCCCAGCGTCCTTCTTTTGCAGCGCAATGGCGTAGTCGCACGCCTTCAACTGCGTCGCGGCATCCTCATACGTTCCCAGCGCGGCGAAAATCTCCCGCGCCTCGGTGTATTTTTGATTTTCCAGCAGCAGCGCCGCCTGCTGATACTGCGTCGCGGCAAGGCTCGTTTCGTCGCCCAATTCGGCGTAGATGACGGCGGCGGACTGCAGATTGTCCAGCGCGCCGGTCGATGCAAGCGCCTGCGCCTTCATCGTGCGCACTTCGCTGATTTTCTGCGCGCTGTCCTTGTAGTCGCCCAAGGCTTCATACAGCGCGATTGCGCCGTCGTAGTCGCCATCCTGCGCCTTCTTCGCCGCCCAGTCGTAGTTGCACAGGCGAATCATGTCCGCCGCTTCGGAGTAATCCGAAACAGCCGTAAACCCGGCAATCGCAGCTTCATACTCGCCGCGCGAATACGCAATCTGCGCCGGCTGATACACGCAGTCTTTCAGCAGCGTCGCGACATCATTGTAATCTGCCGGCAGCTGATTCAGCAGCGCCGTCGCCGCATCGAAATCCAGCGCTTTCATTTCCACCAGCGCCTGCTGATAGATGGCTTGCTTCCACAGGTCGTCCGCATCGCTGTAATCGCGGATGTTCTGCAGCAGCCGCGCTGCTTCCTTGAATTTTCCAGCCTCCAGCGCCTTCACCGCCGGAGCGTAATAGCTGACGTTTGCCTGTTCATCGGCATCCTCATAGCCCTTCGCAAGGTAGAACTGCTCGGCGGCGGTTGCGGTTTCTCCTGCCGCTTGCAGCTGCTTGCCATAGGCGTAATGCGCCTGACGCGCCAGTTCCGCCGCGCCCTCGTAATCCGGTATTTCCTCCAGACAGGCAATGGCGGATACTGGGTCAGGATTGTCGCCCTCCAGCAGGCTCTTCGCCTCCAGATACCACGTTTTTTCGATGAGCGCTGCGCTGTCCTGATACCCGTTCAGCGCGGTCAGCCCTTCGCGGATGGCATCGTAGTCGCTTGCCGTCTCCATTTCGGCAGATAGGCGGCGATACGCGATTTCCTGCAGCTGCGTCCGCGAATTTTCGTAATCACCCAGCGCCGTGAACAGCTTTTCGGCATCATCCAGCTTGCCCTCGTTCAGCAGCAGCAGACCCTCCTGATAGTCGGCAGACTTGCGCAGGTCGTCCGTGCGTGTCTGATCCGTCAGCGTGTCCAGCAGCGTGCGCGCCTGTGCAATATCCTCCGCTGTCACGTTGTCGCTGTCCAGCAGGGCTTCCGCATGGCGGTAATTGCTTTCCTCCACCATGTCCGCCGCATCTTTGTAGCTGCTGATTTCCGCGAATTTCTCCGCCGCGGCGGTGTATTCACCATTGGTGAGCGCCGTCTGCGCGTCGTTGTACTTCATCTGCGGCAGGAGGTGGAACATGATGCCATAGCCGCCGCCGAGAATCAGCACAATCAGCGCAACCGCCCCCGCCACAACGCGGCGGTGCCGACGGCGCTTGGTCACTTCCTGCTCACGCTGGGCTTGCAGCTTTGATGTTTCCTCCACGGCGACGCGGTTCTGGTCGTCCGTCGCCTTTTCGCGCGCGGCAATCACGGCGTCCACCGCTTCTTTGCTGAAGTGGGTGAACACATCGCGCTTATCGCGTCCGCAGCGGGCGCACGTCGCGACAGACACGGGGTTCGGACGGCCGCAGACGCACAGCCATAGGTCGCCCTGCATTTCGGGATATCCCGCCGCCATGTTGCCTGCCACCTCGCGCAGCTCACTCAGCGCGGTGCTGCGGTGCAGGTTGTTCGGCGTATACTCCGTCAGTGGCTCTTTGCCGCGGCGCCAGATGCTGCTGTTATCGTACCAAACCTTCTCGATAATCGCTTCGCAGCCGCCGACGTTCGCGGGCTCTTCCACCGGCACGGTCATGGAGAATGTACGCATGGGTGCGCCGGTCAGCCCGTGCGCACGGTGGGTGATGCGGGTGATTTCCTGTCCGTCTGGATCAAGCAGGGTGAGGGTGACTTCCACGGAGACGACCTGCTGTCCGGAGAGATTGAACAGGGTCAGCTCGCAGGAAGGGAAGCCGGTATTGGGCGCATCAATGCGCCAGACCTCGACGGGGCTATTCAAATCAATCTTCAAGGGCACGCCCAAGAAAAGGCGTTCGGGCGTTTTGCCGAGTGCCGGTATCCGATATGTCAAAAACGTAGCGGTAGCGGGGCACGTCGCCGGTCATATCCAGCAGCGCGATGCCTTTTGCGCCGCGTCGGACATACCGACGCATGGTGTTTGTCCACAGCTCAAACGACGCGCAGGCGGTCGCGTCCGGGCGCTGGGCGTAGATCATCATCTGGTCGTAAAAACTATATTTGTACAGGGTGGAAGCCGTTTGCAGAAACGAGCGCCACGTTTCCCCGTCGGCGGCGATCTCGTGCGCGGTCTGCGCGGCAAGCTGTACATAATCGTCAATTTTTGGCATTTCATCGCTCCTGTATGTCTTTCCGTTTCGTCGCCGTCATCGTATCCCGTTTGGCTTTGGGCCTGTCCGCAATCCGCAGACGCTCTGAATGGAAATACGGATTTCTCCATAAGCGCAGCGGAATATCCGTCGGTTTCATCAGGTTTCCGTGATTCTGCGGAAAGATCCGCACCGCGTCCACGCCGATTTCCTTCACGATCTTTTCGCTCATCGCCAGCGCAACGCAGTTCGTATTCGTAAAGCTGCTTCGCGTGAAATCATCGCACAGCACGTTTTTTCCGTGCCGCACATGCAGCACGTCCAGATCAAACCCGCCGACCCAGCCGACGCCCATCGTCAGATGCGGCTTATCGGTGATGTCGTCGTCTTCCTGCCGGTCTCGCAGTTCGCAAAAGCGCTGCTTCGCCTGATCGAACCGGTCAAAGCGTTCCAGCGGACTTGGATTTTCCGAACCTCGAATCCACGAATATAAATCCTCGATGACATAATAATTCCACTTGCCCGGATCGCGGCGCTGCGTCACATAGTCCACGCATTCGCCGCGCCGAAAGCTCTCAAAAACCACTTGATCCGCGCCGAAACGTTCGCTGTCCGATACAACCGCAAACCTCCCGACACCCAATTCCCGGATTCGGAAGTTATACTCCCTATCCGGATTTCGTTCCGCCGTCCATTCCAAAGACATCCCTCCTTTTCTTTTTGGGAAAACCGTTTTTCGCCAGTTATCCCCAATTCATCAACAGGTTTCATCGGGTTTTCAACATGGATGTCCACAGCTTATCCACATTTTTCTCAACAAAAAAACAGCCTGTTTCCAGACTGCTTTCCCTTGATTCCGACATCATTCATCTTCGACACGCTGAATCAAGCCCAAATCCAACAGCGCAATCGTCATCAGGCTGAGCAGACCATAGCCGCCCTTCTGCCTTCTCTGTTCCTCCTGCCAATCATACACCTTTCGATTATTGTCTGCAAACCGATCCAAACTGTTCAGCAATTCATCCGCTTGCGTATTTACGCCCACCGTATTCAGCGCTGTAATCAACGCTTCTACGCTTTTAATCAGCGTTTCCTGCGTAATCTTATTCGCCAACGCTCCATCCTGATTCAACGTCTGCTTGAGCTGATGTCCATTCTGCACGCTTTTATTCCAGCAATATGCCAAGCTGTTGTCAAGCAAATTCATGCCTATAAAGCTCTCGATGCAGGGATACGACAGCAAGAGCATCCCCTGCCGCATCATATCGGGATTCACATCTCTGGCGCTCCCCAGCTTGCCCAGCATTTCTTCAATGAAGGCACTATCCGTATTGGAATCCGGGTCTCGATCAAACAGATAATAAATCGCGGCATTATCCACATCAAAGCCATAGTCTTCAATCAGCAATCGGAACATCTCGTTGAGAAAATCGTTGTCCTTTCGGATAAAGCCGATATTGGATTCTTCTGTGTTAATGACCGTCACCCTTGAAAGCGGATCATCTGTTTTCCTGAACACACGGTACGTCTTATCGCGGTAAATTTGCTCCATCTGATACCCGAAAATCCCGCTGAATACGTGATAAATCAGGTTTGGCTCCGTCTTTTCCCCTTCAACAATAAACAGAACCTGACCGATTCGCTTTCCCTTTTTCAGCTCAAACATCCTTGTACTGCGGGATTCCACTGAACACACCACCCAAATACATCTTCTCGTAGTTCTGCGCCGTCCTCGGCTGTTCCGAAGAGAATCGGACGATATTGCTTCCCTCCTGATCGAAGTTGACCGCATAGAGCTGATCCGGTCTGAACAGGCTCGAACTGAGCAGATTGGTCGAATGGGACACGATAAAAATCTGCGCCTGCTCTGCATGTTTCATAAAATACCGAATCAAAAGTTCTTCCAAATCATTATGCAGTCCGCTGCTGAATTCATCACAGATCAGCATACCACCATGACGGATAACGCTCAAATACATCGGCAAAAACTGCACCAGAATCTTATTGCCCAAGGATTCGATATCCATCGGAATTTCCGGCATGATTCCATCCCGTTTCACCGTCAGATTGCCAAAGCCTGTTTCACCCGCATTTCTCTCGGGATGATGAATCAGATGAAAAGAAAACCCGCATTCATCAAGGAACTGATTGATTTCGTTAATTCCATGTTCTTCGATGTACTTCTCAATTCTGAGCGACTGATCCTCTCCGAAGGACATCACCAAACCCGTTTCCATATTGACATATTGGGATGCACGCAAAAAATCAAACCACTTCTGCAAAACCTCATGTCCACGAAAACGGGTATTAAACCACAAATCACGCAGGAAAAGCCCTTCGTTCGGAATCCCGTTAAAGACTTTCTTTTCCGTGATTTTTGATTTAGCCGTTGCGCCCGTCCGCTCCATCATCACCTGGCCATCCAGCGCCAACCGTTCAACCAGCAGCTTATCCGTGTTCTGATATCGAATCGTGTACTCAATTTCGGCATTGCCAATCAAAAAACGGTATGTGTTTTCAAACATATCCGCATCGGAAAACAAGCACAAAAAGTTCTTCCACTTCACCTCGCGAACGGCAAAAAGCGCCATCAGCAAAAAGCGGAGCGGTTCAATCAGGTTTGTTTTGCCGGAAGCATTGGCTCCTACAAACATACACCCCTTCAAGATTCCATTGCAGACGTTTGTTTTCTCCAATGTCTGATATTGGGTTTTCTTCAAATCCACTTCTGTCGCATTTTTGATTGACTTGAAGCCCTGAATACAATAGCTTTGCAGCATAACAGCACCTCCCCGATCTCTTTAAGCTATTATACCACAGGCATCTCCTTTTCGTGTATCATTTTTTCATTTTCATCTATCTGAATCGTAATTTTTTTACGATGTCATTTTTCCCTCTTTTCGATTAAAACGCAAGAAGGCGGACGCTCGCGCATCCGCCCCTCGGCACATCTCCGTTTCTTCCTTTCGTCGTCCTCATATTCCCGCCATGCCGCATCCGCCGCCTTGCTCTGTCCGCACGGCTTTTCCATCATCATCCGCTCGAACGGACTGTTCGTAAAGTATCGCAATTCATCCCCCTTTTCAGGCGCAAAAAAAGCAGCCCTTTTTCAGACTACTTACTTCTCAAAAGCAACTCGGTGTATATCGAACAGTTACGATTAACACCCTTTTATTTTCTTCCTCGACGCGATAAACAATCGTGTAGTTTTTGACAAACAGTTGTCGATATTCCCTGTCTGTAAAAACACCTGTTCGGCGCACAGAACCCCGCTTAGGCGTATCTTCAAGGCTCAAAATCGCTTGTTCAATACGATCAATCAGGTTTTCTGCTGCCGTCGGCGCAGACAATTCGCTGACAATATAAGCATATATCTCGTCAAGATCCTGCAATGCTCGATTCATCAACTGCACGCTGTATTTATCCAAGGTGCTTCCTCCTCAACTGTTTCAGCGCGCTCCGAGCCTCGTGCGTTTCACCACTTAAAGCAAATTCCATTTCAGCATCATAAATCGCACCATTCATCGCCATGCGTTCTACCATTTCCTCATAGGCTTCGATACTCATCACAACGAGATCACCATACCCATTTTTTGTGATAAACACCGGTTCTCGCTTAGCGTGACAAATATCTGAAATTTCATTGGTGTTACGCAAATCCGTAATAGGTCTAATCTGCGGCATATTCCTTCCTCCTCTCTTTTCTTGTACATTATTATAACAGAATTATGTACGTTTCTCAATCAAAATATCCCTCTTTCTTTATTTTTTATTTCTCTTCGTTCTCCTCCCCGATTTCCTCCTCGTCGTCATCATCATCGAGTTCCGTGTTGTAGCGCGGCTGCGCGTCTCTCTTCTTCCCCAGCAGAACGAACGCCGCAGCGCCGCCCGCAATCAACACCACCAGCAGCACGAGCGCCATCATCGCCGTCGAATCGGTCGTTCTCTCCGCTTCCGGCTTAGGTTCGGCGGTCGGCTTCGGCGTAGGCGTTGCCGTGGGTTCGGGCGTGGGCTGTTCATCCTTGCTCACCACGCCGAAAAGGTCGCGGTCATCCACAAGGTTGAGGAAATAGGTTTCGTACTGCTCGCCGTCCTTGTCCAGCGGCTTGTCGTAGTCGATCACGAGGTAATACGTTTCGCCCTTGCGCGTCTGCACCGTGATGAACTGCTTGTTGGTCGCCTTGGAATACAGCAAATCCACCGTTTTCATGTTGCCGCCCATCGAAAAGGGCTTGCCCTCAGTCAGCTCGCTCGTCCCCATGCCGCCAGCAAACTGTGCCAGCAGCGCATAGAGCGCGTCGATATCCGGGGCTGCTGTCGTCTGCGGCTGCATGGTCGCCTGCGGCACGTCCGTGGGCATCGGCGTTGTGGTCGGCTTCGGCGTGGTCCTTGCGCCGCCGGAGGACGGTTTCTTTGTCGCGGAAGGCCTGCTGTCATTGCCGCTCGAACCACTGTCGTCCCTGCCGTAGAAGGGATTTTTCACATATACTTTCTGCGACACGTTGCCCGCCAGATCGACAGCATAAATGGCAATCTGCTTCCTGCCGTCCGCGTATTCACGGATGTTCGCGTCCAGCGTCGTTCCGCTATATTTGAGCTTATGCCCGTTGACGTACACCGCCGCCACGCCGGAGGTGGAATCGGTCGCTTCGATGCAGATCACCTCGCCGCTCACGCCCGCCTTGACAGTCGGCGGCGTGCTGTCAAAGCAGGAAATCGCTTCACTTTTCGCCTGCACATTGCCCGCATGGTCGGTAATGGACACATGGATCGTCGCGTTTTCCCGCAGCTCCACCGCATAGCCCGCGCTCTGATCGTCGCCGTCCACGACGGTCTGCCAGCCGTTTTCCGTCGCCACGACAATTCGGATGTTCGCCCAGCCCGTTCCGTTCACATCCACGATGTTGATTTTCGCCGTCGCCTTGTCCTTCTGCCACTTTGCCGGGGACACAACCGTGATT
>OLSN01000478.1_pt1 | contig 43200 bp, 39 predicted proteins | sample 1672411 | NCBI WGS metagenome assembly OLSN01 (sample SAMEA3136683, study PRJEB25190) | human gut metagenome | biome: human gut; feature: human-associated habitat; material: faeces | place: Austria | collected 2013 | reverse complement strand
TCTTCCAATTCACGCTGTGCAATATCATAATATTTCTTTTCAATCACCATAATCTCCCAACTCCATAAAAAAAGAAACAGTCAACATTTTCGTTACAACTGTTTCCTTTATTTTTGAAGTCCCCGGAGCATTTGTATCACTACATTCTGTTCTTTTTCATCAAGATTATTCCAAATATTCAAAACCTCTTGTTGTGATTCTGATAAGCTTACTGGAACATCCATTCCGGCAAAGAATTGTGCCATTGTTACTCCCAGTGCATCACATATCTTTTCTACAGTAGGCATAGTGGGTAAACTTTCTTTAGCAATAATTTTTCCAATCGAAGATTGAGATATACCAGTCAATTGTGACAGCCGATATTTACTCATATCACGTTTTTTACATAAAGCTATAATATTGTCCGCAATATAATCCTCTGTACGCAAGTAAATACACCTCTTTCCGATAGTAGTTACCTTAATTGTAACTAGAAATCCGAAAAAATATTAGAGATGTATCTTGCAAGTATTTACTAAGGGAAACAGTAGTATTAAAACAAAAAAAATAGAACTATATAAAGTTGTATTCCATTAATGTCAGCTTATTATCTAAATGCTCATATTCTCTTTGTATTTCTTCAATTTTATCATATAGTTTCAGCACTGTCGAACCCTTTATCATTTTATTTTCTTGGCACATCTGCCGGAATTTTTCTTTGTACTCCCGCAGTATTCTTCCTTTTTCCTCTAATTCCTCCAGTGTTTTAATTTCCTCTTTATCTGCCATGTATTTTCCTCTCAGACATAATTTTTAATACATAAATGATAACCCTTTTTTCGCTGTTGTTCAATTACAACTCATCGCCTTTTTCTCCCATCAATCGACAATCTTCTTTTTGCTATATACATATGATATACTTCTTTTTATACAACCAATTACTATTGTATAACTCACCATTTTTTCTATCTACAACACAAAAAAGTCAAGTTGTGATGGAAAGGAGGTGAGGACATGGAAATAAATTATGCACTTATAGGCAAACGTATAAGAGAAACCCGCAAACAACGAGGATTATCTGCCGAGGAGCTGGCTGAAATTGCTGATCTTTCTACTGTTTATATAAGCTATATAGAAAATGCCAAGCGTAAACCCAGTTTAGAATCTTTAATCAAAATTAGCAATGCCCTTGAAATTACTATTGATGAATTACTCTATGGAAACTTGTTATACAATCCTACGGAATATCAAACTGATATTGATTTATTAATGGCAGATTGTACCAGCACTGAAAAACGTTACATATTCGAGGTTCTTTCAGCCATAAAGAATATTTTACGAATCAATGATTGGCATCTATCCTCAAAACACAATTACGATGCTGATAACCCGAATGATTATTAAATCATTCAATAACAATCAAATATCTATTTCTACATAAACCATCTGTTAATCACTTAACTGATGGTTTATGTCTTTTTCAATCCAAAAATTCTATGATAGTTATATCAACTATAAAGGATGTCGCTATTGATGAAAGAAAGTGAAGAACGAAGCAGTAATATTGATGAACAGAAAGCCAGAATCCGGCAAAGATACAAAGGTATTGATCCAGAAGAACTGGAAGTAATTCCGGCACTTCCACCAGAGGATATTTTTAAAACAGAAAAAAAACTACGAGTAGCTGTATATGCAAGGGTATCTACGGATGATCCACGCCAAACATCCTCATATGAATTACAGAAAAATCATTATCAGGATGTAGTAAATAAAAATCCGAATTGGATGCTTGTCGAAATATATGCCGACGAAGGCATTTCAGGCACTTCGCTTCAACATAGAGATGCATTCAAAAAAATGATTGAAGATTGTGAATCCGGAAAAATTGATTTAATCATAACAAAAAGTGTATCCCGATTTGCAAGAAACGTTGTTGACTGTATCCGATATGTACGAGAGCTTTCTTCACTCCGTCCACCCGTCGGTGTATTTTTTGAAACAGAGCATTTAAATACTCTTGATCCCAAAAGCGAAATGATTCTGTCATTCATGTCAACACTTGCACAGGAAGAAAGTCATACCAAAAGTGAAATTATGAATTCTTCCATTGAAATGCGTTTTCGTCGGGGAATATTCCTTACACCTCCTCTGCTCGGATATGACCAAGACGAAAATGGAGATCTTGTAATCAATCCACATGAAGCTAAAATTGTGCAGCTTATTTTTTATATGTATCTGAATGGAAGCAGTACTCAACAAATTGCTGATTCTTTGACAGAACTCGGTTGTAAAACAAAAAAGAATAATGATGTCTGGTCATCCAGTACCATACTACAAATCCTTCAAAATGAACGCCATTGTGGGGATGTTCTGGCGAGAAAAACATGGACTCCTAATTATCTTGACCATAAATCAAGGAAAAACAATCAAGACCGTAATCAATACAGAAAAGTCGGACATCACGAAGCTATTATCTCCCGAGATGATTTCATAGCTGTTCAAAAATTAATTACAAATGCGAAATATGGAAATAAAGAGATTTTACCAGAATTACATGTGATACAAGAAGGCTCTCTAAGTGGATTTATAAGCATTAATCCAAGATGGTCTGGATTTAAAGCCAGAGACTACTTTGAAGCATCTCAAAGCGTCCTTAAACCGGCAAATATGAATGTACCTGATACAATTACTGCTTCCGCCGGTTCCTTCGATTTAAGAGACTATGAAGTTGCCAGAGGACAATTTTTCTCCTCTGTTGGTCGGATTTCTGTTTCTTTTTCATATAAACAGATCTCTTTTAACAAAGATGCTATACGGAAATTTCCAAACATAAAATTTGTCGAACTGCTAATACACCCAAGCTCAAAACTACTTGCTATCCGACCATGTTCCTCTGAAACAAAAAATAAAGTGCAGTGGTCACGTCTCAAAGATGGTCAACTTATTCCAAAACCAATTTCCGGCGCTGCATTTTTGCCAACATTATACGAGATATTTAAATGGGACAAAAAATGCAAATATAGAATATTAGGAGTTGCCCACCAAAAAGGCAATGAAAATGTCCTTATTTTCAACATGGACGATACAGAAATACGAATACCGACAAGTACCAACGACGTATCCGCCCCCAATAACAACATGCCTGATACAATATCTGATTCTAAGAGTGTGTTAGCTTATCCTGCCGACTGGATGAATAGCTTCGGTAATAATTACTATACTCAGTCTCAAGCGCCAGAATTAACAGAATTTACAGCAGACAAAAACTGGCAGACTGCTTCAGAAAGTAAACCTTATAAAGAACCCGAGCTACAAACCACTCCCAAAGAAACCATTATACAAAATATAAAGAATATTATTACAGAAATTAAAGGAGACACCCAATGAGCGAGCAACCTATAAATCAATGGAATATGACTACAGAACCTTCTGATATGATGAAAATCAACACACCTATGCCAATAACAGTCGCGCCCAGCCCCTCAAATCAAATGGAAGTCATTGACGATGATTCTTTCAGCTATGACGGTTATCAAGTTGTACGTGGCGAATTCTTCGCTCATATTTACGAACCTTCGTTTACGTTTAATAACTACAAGGTATCTGTAAATACCGCCTGCATAAAAAAACTACCCGATGTCGAATATGTGCAAATATTAGTCAATCCCATTGAAAAAAAACTGGCTGTCCGTCCCTGTCGAGAAGAAGAAAAAGACTCTTTTCGTTGGTGTTCCTCTGGAAAAAAGCGTTCGCCAAAACAAATCACCTGTCGAATTTTCTTTGCTAAAGTGATATCTCTCATGGACTGGAATCCTAATTATCGGTACAAGATTCTCGGCAAACTAATTCGTTCTGGCAATGAAATACTGTTCATTTTCGATTTAACTTCACCTGAAATATTTCCTCGTACACTAAAAGACAATGGAACTGTAACCACTGCTAGGACACCTTCTTATCCTGAAGAATGGAAGAATCAGTTCGGTATTCCAGTGGAAGAACATCAAAAATCAATGCAAGTCAATATATTTGAAGGCTACGCAGTATTTGACATACAAGAAAAGAAGAAGGCAACTGATAAATCCATAGAAAAAGCAAAAGAACCATCAACAACAGAAAGTGAGGAAAAATCCTATGAACAACAAACACTCTTCCCATCCACTAATATGTATTGACTTTAAAAAGAATCGTATACGAATCCACCGCAATACACTTCGTCAAATTGGTAACCCAGAATATATTCAACTTCTTGTTAATCCTGATCAAAAAATGATAGGTATAAAGGCTAGTTGTGCAGAGGATAAATTGGCACATAAAGTTAAGGATTATTTTGTCATCAATGGTAACAGTTATGAATTGTACAGCCGAGAATTACTATATTCACTTTCCCAACTTAACCTTTCTTGGGAGAAATTTAACATTTTTCGTTTAGAAGGCAATATTTACCAAGATAAAAAAATAGCTCTATTTTCCATGGATAACATCATCACAAAACTGCCACAAACAGAATTCAAATCAGAAATAATGGGAGATGAGTATGCGCAATTATAGTATATATACATTAAAAACAAAACTAGAATTCACCAATTTGTATCAATATCTCAGTGAAAAAGATTATAAACAACTTGAACAACAGATATTATGTCATTCCTATCACACCCCCATCTGCACATGGAATGGTATTGTCATTAATGGTATAGAAGCATATGAATTATTTCGTAAACACAGTATTCCTTTCCGAATAAAAAGACTCCATTTTTCCAGTAAAGAAGATGTAATTTCATGGATATGTACTGACCAACTTAAACGAGAGGATTTAACCAATATCAATAAAAAATACCTGATTGGGAAAAAATATGATGCTGAAAAAATTTTAGTTTCAAGACAACTTTCATCTACGAATAAATCTCATATTTCCGGTGCAAGCATCGCAGCAAAAAAAATATCCGAAGAATGTAATGTAGCAATGGCTACCGTTTACAAATATTCTGCTTACAGTAGTGCACTAGATATAATTGATGAAAAAGTTCCGGATTTTGTCAAACGAGTTCGTTCTGGTCAACTCTGGATTTCCCAAGCTAATATTATTGAGCTTTCAGGATTACCAAAAGAGCAACTTTTAAGTCTAAATAACTACCTTCTTGCCGAAAAGATAGAACATCTCAGTTATCATGATATGAAAAGGGAATTACTATGGAATAATTACGCCAAACCGATGTTAAGGAAAGAATCTTCCGTTTCTATTCCTTCAATACGCAACCTGCCACAATTTGATCCAGATGCGGAAATTGCAAGTCTTACATTGACGATTCCCTCGTGGAACAGTTCTATCGAAAGAGTATTAAAAGTTTCAGATTTTAAAATTGCATCTGATACAGCAAAATATAAGCTTAAATATCAGCTTATGTGCCTAATATCAACCACAAATAATATTTTAAAAAAATTGGAGGAAATATAATTATGGATGGAAATACCGAAGATTTACAAAAGTTTGTTCCCCAAGTGCATTTTGAGCAAATACCTATTAAAAATTTATGTTCAAATCAAGATTATCAACGTAATCTTTCCATCAAACACGTTCAGCGTGCTGCAGCTAATTTTGACCTTTATCAGATAAACCCTGTAAAAGTAAGTAGACGTGATGGGATAAATTATGTGTTCAACGGACAACACACTATAGAGATTGTTGCTCTCGTCTCTGGATCAAGAGAAACTCCTGTCTGGTGTATGGTTTATGATGATCTTGTTTACACCCAAGAAGCAGATATTTTTGCAAATCAGATGAAATATGTCAAATCGTTATTACCTTATGAAATATTCATGGCTAATATTGAAGCTGGTAATGATAGAGAACTTATTATTCGTGACCTTGTTGAATCATATGATCTCACTATTACTTCTTCCTCTCGCCCCGGAGGTATATGTGCTGTATCCACTTTAATTAATATCTATGAAAAATATGGTTTTCACACTCTTGATCGTGTTTTACGCCTTTGTGTTGCCACATGGGAAGGTGCGCCTATGTCCTTTAGTTCCAATATGCTTAATGCTATTGCCCGTCTGGATAATGCTTATGGAGAAACAATGAAAGATGACACCTTCAAAGAAAAAGTTGGGCGTGTCTCTGTCAGAGAAATCAGTCGTACTGCCAGAGAACGTCGTGCCGGTTCATTAGGATTCGCAGAAGCTCTTTTACTAGAATACAATAAAAAATCCAAGTATTCACTTCCTTTTGAGAAATTATACACTCATAAAACACCCAAAAAAAGAGAACCATCAACTGAAGATGAATCCGGTCAAAGTTCCACTCCAGAAGGTCAGTTAGATTTATTTTCTACGGATCAAGAGAATACTCAGGCTCTGCCAAACGAATAGCGCAGAGCCTTCAGCCTTTATTCTATCCATACTTTCAAAAGAACACCCTGCTTTAAGGCTCTCTTTCATGCAATCACTATTTTATCTTATCCCAAATTCATCATCCGCTCCATCCGCCACCTTATATATGAATACCCATTCCAAATATTTGCTTTTACCGGATACTCTTTCCTGTAAACAAATACAGTGTGATATTTAACAAAATGTATTCTACACCAATTATGTATATCTTTCATATATATGTTATTTATACCATTCACCCACTGTTCTAAAGACCATATGTCTTTATCTGACACTAACTCCATTATGAACAGTACATTATAATATTGAATGACACCTACTCTCTTCCTTTCCTCTATTAACCTTTTACACAATAACCTATACTTAATGTTCATATCGTTCCTATGTCTCTCCCTCTAATCTATATTTTCCATCCTTATATACGTTATATATATAATTATTATATAGTACATATAATAGCCTGAAGCATATCTAAAGCTTCTTCACCACGAACTTCTCCTACGATTATTCTCTCTGGTCTCATTCTAAGAGATGTCTTAATTAAATCTCTTATTGTTATTTGACCAACACCTGCTGTATTAGAGTTTCTTGTTTCCATGCTAACAAGATTGTCTATGCCTTCAATTTGTAATTCTGCTGAATCTTCGATTGTAATTATTCGTTCATCTTTTGGTATATAATTTGATAGGGCATTAAGAAATGTAGTCTTTCCTGATCCGGTCCCCCCACAAACAAATATGTTATACTTAGCTTTAACAAGTTCCTCTAAAACTTTCGCAACTTCCTTTGTTATTGATCCGTATTTAATCAATCTTTCTATTGTCATAGGATTCTTTGAAAATTTTCTTATTGTAATTGTTGGTCCACATAAAGCAATCGGTGGAAGAACTACGCTGACACGAGACCCATCTTCTAATCTTGTATCACAAATAGGATTCGCCTGATTTACTTCTCGCCCTGCACTTCCAACTATTTTTTGAATAATATCCTCTAACTTTTTCTGGCTTTCAAACTTTTCATTTATTTTTTCAATTCTTCCTTTTTTTTCAATAAAAATGTTATCTTTACCATTGATCATTACTTCCGTAATATTATCATCAGCCAAAATTGTATCTAATATCCCAAGTCCTCTGATTGAACTATATATCTTTCTAACAATATTTACTTTATCTTCTATTGATATGTATTCATTCTCAGTCTTTTCCGTAACAATACGTTGAATTTCTTCATTTAATTCTTCATCACTCATCTTACTAAGTGGCAAGTATTCTGTTATATACTTTTTTATATCATCAACTAAATAATGTTCTCTTTCTAAGTCCATATCTAATCCCCTTACATTATTTTTTCAAATATATTCATCATGTTAATCTGAGCAATAATTTGCTTTGTAGTAGCATGCTCAAATCTTGGAATTCCTCCAATACTTTCTACATTTATTCCCTGCAATGTATGACTTGTCTTATTACTAAATTTGTTATATATCAATTTCATTTTATTAAGATTTAAATTTGGATTATTACTTTGAAGTATTTCAATTGATTTATAGCTTTTAATAAATTTTAAATTTGCAATGTCACAGCCATCACATACAACGACCACATCGCCGCTGACCTCCCATATATAGTTTTCTATTTCTTCAAAGTTAAAATTAATATCTATTATGATATAATCATATTGACTATTTTTCATTAGTTCATTAATAAGCGTTTCTACATCATCTTTATTAATTTCATTCATATCTAAGGTTTCTAACGGAGTTGAGAAGAAGTCTACCCCTTCTTTTGAATTTCTTAATGAACTTTCAATTTTCATCATCAAATTGGAATTTCCACTTTTTAAGGCATATATAATATCACTAAACGTGAACTGTCCGTTTCCATTGAAAAATTGATCTGAGATTCCATTCTTTTCAAGATTAAGATATAATACTTTTTTATTATAATTTGCCAACTTTATTGCATAAGCTGCTGCCAAAGTTGAGCTTCCAACCCCACCGCTAAAAGATGTGAACATAACAATTTTTATATTTTCATTTGTACTTCTTATTTCTTTATAATCAATAGCTTTCTCTGAAAATATATTTAAAATCTGCTTGTATATATCTTCAACTTTCTGATATTTACATATCGCATGCTGTCCTTTAAAACTATTTATATTATTCTCTTCAACAAGATAAATAAATGTACAATTATTAGGAATGTTCATCGAATCTTCGCTAATATTCTGATTTACGAGTAATATATCTATATTCTTTTGACTAAGTTTTTCGTTTAATTTTTCTATATCTGTAAATGAATAAAGTTCTATTTTATCCGGATACTTAGTATTAAACACTCCTGAAATTTTCTTTATATACCTGTTATCTTTTTCTAATAATGCAATCTTTAATTTCATATATCCAAGTTCCTTTTTTATATGTGATATTGCATTTATTATAAAACCATAGTTGTTATTTTTCAACTATATTGTATATTTTTTCGACTTTATTCTATTATAAATTTCAAGATATCTTAATATTTTATTATTATTGTTCATTTATAGTTGTTTTATTTCGTCTATGATTTATTGTTTTTTCACCTATAGTTGATTAAATTTTAATCAAAGATGTAATATTAAATGAAAGGAAAATATAAGCACAATTTCTATTTTTATGATGTGTTTATATGACAAATGTTCACTAACTGTTGTTCATTTGGAAATTGGATTAGAAAATGGGAGACATTGTTTTATATAAAAGTATTGGCGAGAGAATTCGAAATAGACGTAAGCAGCTTCACCTGACACAAGAAAATTTAGCTGAACTAATTGATGTAACACCTCAAATGATAAGCACTGCTGAAAATGGAACTAAGGGTATCCGTCCGGAAAATGTTATAAAATTAAGCAAGGCTTTGAATGTAAGTTGTGATTATTTACTTACCGGTACTTCTTCACTTGATTTAGATATAATACGACAATCTGCCAATCAATTATCTCAATGCGAATTTGATAGATTTATTGACTTGATGTATTTATTAAGAAATATTACTAATAAAAAAGATAATGAGTAATTTTTTACTATATAATCATTGAATTTTTCTCGTATTTATTAGTTTAATTATATAAATATATTCTCTAATATTTTTCACAAAACAAACAGGCTGTACACTAAATTTCGATTTAGTGTACAGCCCTTTTATTTTGTAACTATAAATATATTATTTTTTACATTCTTTATCCCAAAACTTCTTTAGCAATATCTGCACTTCGTTTTGCATCCTTTGCATAATAATCGGCACCGATTTTCATTGCGTAATCTTCAGTAAGCACTGCACCGCCTACCATTATTTTACAGTCAAGATTATTTTCTTTCAAAAGATTAATAGTATCTTCCATTGAACCTAATGTTGTAGTCATAAGCGCTGATAAACCTACGAGTTTTACATCATTTTCCTTTACAGCTTCTACTACCTTCATAGGGTCCACATCTCTTCCAAGGTCAATTACATTATAACCATAGTTTTCAAGAATTACTTTCACAATATTTTTTCCGATATCATGAATATCACCTTTTACAGTAGCTATTACAATCTTACCTTTTTGTTCTGACTGACCACCTTTAGCTGACATATAATTCTTAACTTCATCAAAACATACTTTTGCAACATCAGCTGCCATAATGAGTTGTGGAAGGAATATTTTTCCTTTTTCAAATTTGTTACCCACAACATCTAATGCCGGAATAAGCATATCATTTATTATTTCCATGGCGTCTTTATTTTCAAGATAAGCTCTTGTCAGTTCTGCGCCTTCATTTTTAAGTCCCTGTTCCATTGCCTTTAGCAATTTGCTGTTCTTACCGTCATTTGCATCGCCATTATCAGCTGAAACTGCACCTTCTTTTGTCTTACTGTTTCCAACTACCTCTGTATATTCATCCGCATGTGAAATAAAATCCATTGAATTTTTATCTATATCTGCAAGCACCTTATAAGTTCTTACAGCCCATACCATTGACGGAACATTCGGATTCATAATAGGCAAATCAAGTCCATTTGTAAGTGCCATTGTCAAAAATGTCTTATTTACTAATTCTCTGTTTGGTAAACCAAATGAAATATTCGATACACCTAAAACAGTTCTTAATCCTAATTCATTTTTGACAATATTTAATGCCTTTAAAGTTTCTCCTGCAGCTTTCTGTTCTGCTGAAACAGTTAAAACCAAACAGTCTATAATTACGTCTTCTTTTGGTATTCCATAGCTTAACGCTTTATTTAAAATTTTCTTTGCTATCTCTACTCGTCCTTTATAATCAGCAGGAATACCATTTTCATCCAATGCAAGTCCGATAACTGCAGCACCATACTTCTTAACTATCGGAAGAATTGTGTCTAATACCTTATCTTCACCATTTACCGAATTTACAATTGCTTTACCATTATAAACACGCAAAGCCGCCTCAATAACTTCCGGTTTCGTTGAATCAATCTGCAGTGGAACTGAAACAATGCTTTGAAGTTCTTTTACAGTCTTAATCATCATTTCTTTTTCATCAATTTCAGGATGACCAACATTTACATCTAATATTTCAGCTCCGGCTTCTATCTGTTCTGTTGCCTGTCCTAAAATATAGTTCATATCTTTTTCAACTAACGCCTGTTTAAAACGCTTTTTACCTGTAGGATTGATTCTTTCACCGATAATTCTTGGCTGATTAACTACTACAGTATTAATTGGTGAACATATTGCAAGTTGTCTTTTCTGTCTGTTTGATTCAAATTCGTTATTCTTCTGTGCTTCTACAAGCATTGCTTTAACAGCGCGAATATACTCAGGATTTGTACCACAACATCCACCAAATATTCTTGCACCATATTTTAACATCTGTTTATAATCTTCAACAAACTGCTCCGGTGTTACATCATATTCATTTGTAACAGGGTCAGGCAAACCTGCATTAGCCTTTACAATTACCGGAATATCTGACCATTTTCCTATTTCTTCTACTATTGGTGCTAACTGGTCAGGTCCAAGAGAGCAGTTTACACCAATTGCATCAACCCCAAGTCCCGCAATTGTAAGTACCATTGCTGAAACTGAACATCCTGTAAAAGTTCTCTTATTTTCTTCAAATGTCATTGTAACAAACACCGGTAAGTTTGAATTTTCTTTAGCTGCCAAAACTGCTGCTTTTGTTTCTAATAAATCAGTCATTGTTTCAATTACAATTACGTCTGCATCTTTTCCGGCAACAATTTCTTCTTTAAAAATATCATATGCTTCTTCGAAACTCAAACTTCCTGTTGGTTCAAGAAGTTGTCCGATAGGTCCTATGTCAAGTGCAACGAAGCTTTCATTTCCCTCGCATGCTTTTCTACCGTTTTCAATTGCTTTTTTTATTATTTCTTCTGTTGAATATCCTGTGCCCTTTAACTTATATCTGTTTGCACCAAATGTATTTGCATAAACAATATCTGAACCGGCTTCAATATATTGTTTATGAATGTCAATAATCCAATCAGGTTTGGTAATTCCCAAAGTTTCAGGAACCACTCCCATCTTCATTCCTTTTTTCTGAAGCATGGTTCCCATAGCTCCATCTAAAACAATATATCCTTTTTTCAATAATTCTTTAACGTCCACAGTTCTTTCCCGCCTTCCTATATTGGCATTTTTCTCTAAAGCTGCAATTATCACAACTTTTCTTGCTTGATGTCTTAAGATTATATCCCATACCAATAATACATGTAACTGATTTTGTAGGTGTAAGCATAAAACTATCATTAACACATACGCCTATCTGTTTTGATGCATTTACAACATTTAAAAACTGCTGTTGCAATTCTAACGGAAAATCATCATATCCAACACCAAATCTCCATGTATATTCATAATGAGGAAATTCTTTTTTTATAATTTCTTCAACCTTGTCACATACCTGTTCTACCGCAGCTGAAGCCATGCTATCTATTATAGCCGCCTGTGCCATATCTCCTATCTGCTTTCTTCTAATCAAAGAGTCTACTCCTGAAGATAAAGTAACACACATCATGGCAATTTTTTCACATCCTTTAAGATGATTTTTTATTGCCTCTCCTTTTAATTCAAAATTCACACCATCTATAGAATAATCTTCATTTAAATCAAATACTCTGTAAACATATTTAGGCTGTATAACCTTTAGCAATTCTTCACTACATATATCCAATAATTTTTTTGTATTATCGTCAGGTTTATTATCCCCATATCCTAAATATCTTAAAGCTTCATTTACATTTACATAGTCAAGTATTATGTCTTTATCTCTCATTTTATTCCTTATCTGTTGTGCTTAACCACACTTTCAACTCCTTCTGTAATTTTTCTTGCTACATAAGGATTGTTCATTGTATAAATATGTACACCATCAACTCCATTAGCTGCCAAATCGATAATCTGATTAATTGCATATGCAATTCCTGCATCTCTTAAAGCTTCCGGATTTGATTCATATCTCTGCATTATTCTTGATAATGATGCAGGAATACTTGCTCCACACATTGTAACCATTCTTTCAATCTGGCTCTTACTTGTTACAGGCATAATTCCGGCTTCAATCGGTACATTAATATCTGCAATTCTAGCTCTTTCCAAAAAATCGTAGAATACTCTATTATCAAAAAATAACTGTGAAATCAAATGGTCTGCTCCTGCATCCACTTTTTTCTTTAAGTTCTTTATATCATCAACTGCATCTTTTGCTTCCATATGTACTTCAGGATAACATGCTCCTGAAACATGGAATCCACCCTTGTCCATAATATATTTTGTTAAATCTGATGCATATGTAAAATCTTTTTTAGGTTCTAAACCTTCAACTCTGTCACCTCTTAAGGCTAAAATATTATCTATTCCTTCTTTTTTTAATTCACCAAGGATCTTATCTATTTCATCCTTTGTGTTATTAATGCATGACAAATGAGCTATTGTTTCTAATTTATATTCATTCTTAATTTTTGAGCAAATATCCTTTGTTATAGGATTTGTTACTCCACTTCCACCTGCTCCATAAGTAACACTAATAAAATCAGGTTTCAAATCCGTAAGTTTTTCTATTGTGTCATATACCGTTTCTATTCCACTTTCTTTCTTTGGTGGGAATACCTCAAAAGAAAATATTGTTTTTCCTTCTTCAAATAAATCTGCTATGTTCATTGTTCATTTACCTTTCTGTATTTTATTTGCATGAGCAAAAAAGATTATACCCTAAAATCAGGCACATAATTATTAAGCATACCACTAAAAAAGTGCTACTTATTATTAGTGCTATAGTCATTCCAAGCGCAACCCAAAATAGAGCAAATCCACAAACTTTTCCCATTTCAATTCCTAGTGTTTTTATATAGATATTATATGAAAAAAATTAATAAAAATAACCTATAAATAAGCCATTTTTATTAATTTATTTCTAAAAATCAATTGAGATAATTTTTAATTCATATTTACTCTTCATCAAATGTATCTGCGTCATCATTCTTACTTGTAAATTTATTAACAATATCAGGAACCATATCAATGATTCTTGAGAACCCGTCCTGATCATTTATACTAATAAGTTTTGAAGAGCCATCTTTTATAACCAATACGGCACTTGGTGTTATCTTTCCACCAACTCCTCCACCTGCACTTGTGTCTTTTGAAAAAGTACCAACACCCATTCCAAAAGAGACATCAGCCATAGGAAGAATAATTGTATCTCCAACAGTTATTGCTTCACCTACAACAGATTTTGTAGTAATAAATTTTTCCATTGCTCTTAGTAAATCATCTGTGGCTTTTCTATCTTCTGACATATAAATACCTCCTGTCAATTAAACTTATCAATAACGGCATGCACTTCATCTTTCATATAAATCTGTAAAATATAAACACCTACAACTCCTATAGAAAAATGTCCCCACGCTCTGATTATTCCGTTAAATTTCTTGTTTTCAAAATCAGGTTCTATTTGAAAATTATCCATATTAAGCTTTAACGCAGTACATACAACTGCAATAACTCCAAGCATCTTCCCCGTCTTGTCCGGACTTTCAAATCCAAACTCAAGTTTTCCTCTTATTTTTTTAGGTTTCAGTAACTTTACAATCTGACTTGTCTTACTTTTAATATAGTTATATGCAGTTTTTACTTCTTCACTCTTTAAATACTTTATTAAATATTTAAATTTTTTTTGATTATTTTTAAATTTGTGTTTTGTGCTTCGAACCTTATGTTTTATTTTACCAAATAGTTTTCTACATTTAAACCATATATTTTTAACAAAATCTATTAACTGCTTTACTTTATAGTCTAAATCACTATTCTCTTCATCGGTTGATGATTCTTCTTTGTTAATATAAGACTGACGTTCATCTACATTTTCTTTATCTAAATTTTTCTGACTGTTTGCCAAAGCTTTTCCCTCAATGTTATCACCCTTAAACTCTTGTCCGGCTTTTATGAAATCATCACTCTCCACAGAATTCATATTTTTATCATTATCTTCTGTTCTGCCACGTTTTTCATATTTTTCGTCATTTTCAAATGTTTCATAAGAATCATCTGCATTTTCATCAGTATCATCACTAAAAATTTTTAATCCCAAAATTCTCAATGAATACTTCAATTCTTCACTATATTCCATATTAAAATGGAGAAGATGAAAAAGCCATCCACCATGAATTCTTAAATAACTTTGTTCTTTATTTTTTATTCCTTCAATCTTATATGATGCCGGTAAAATAAACAACAGCGCAACTAAAGCAAGACTTGCCAGCAGAATAATTCCTATTATTTTTAATAAAATTAATAAAATATGTAACATTTTACTCCTTCTGCTGCAATCAAGTGAAACTATGATTATTTTCCATATATTCTTTTAGTTTAAATTGCCCTGTTGCACGGAAACAATCCATAATAATCAACTGGGTCATATCATAAGCTTCTTCCTTGCCTTTAGCTATACCATAAATCATAAGTTCCGAATTAAGATATCTCTTTTGTAAGAGCACATATGACGGATAAATGTCAAGGACATCCGTATCATTGAAGGGTGCAGCCAATACATAAATATTAAACTGCATTTTTCCTTCTTTTATTTTAGAGACAATATTATCCTTATCGTCCATTGCTTCATGTCCTATATACAAATCATCGCACCATTTCATATGCGCCTCCTATTTATAAAATCATCGATGAAATAATTTCTAAGCATCCCTTTTTCTCTGCCATATCAGTGCATCCCTGTAAACAATTGTATACGAAATCCTGTAATTCACTTATATTGTTGAAAAATACAGGTAATTCACTCAATGTTGCAGACATGATTGACTTCTTTATCAGTCTCTGACTATTAGCGAATTTGTCGATAAATTCTTTGTACAGATTTTCCTTTACCGTTTCTAAATATTCTTCATTTACCTTATCATTATCCTGCTTTTTGTCAAATTCCACAAATAAACTGTCTGAATTTAACAGAGGAAGTCTTGATACCTTTTCATATGTTTTTTCAAGATTATTTCTGATAATGTCATCTTTATTCTTATCTAATATCTGGTCAACAATATCGTAATTCATTATATTGTGATAAAGTTCTTCCTGTTTGCCTTCTAATTTAACAAACATCGCCTCTAATTCTTCGTTTGTCTTATGAGCAAATTTTCCTGTAAACATCAAATTTGTTTCACTGACAACTTCGCTACATATTGCCGTAACATCGTCATTTTCCTGACTTTCTAGTGTATATAGCACAAGTAAAACATCGTTAATTAATTCCTGCATCATCATATTTGCTGACACATTATCATCAATATAAGTTGTTAATTCTGATAATTTTTCAGAAAATTCATTAACTTCATCTTCTGTTATATTCTTTAAATCATATTTATCTAATTCTTCAAACGTATCATGAATTTCCGGATATAAAAGTTTATAATCTTCTTTTTCTTCTAAAATAGCACTTGTTCTTATTCTATAAACAAAATCGTCTAAACTACTCTTTTCGCCCTGATTATATACGTCTAATCCCGAATTTACATATTCAAAAAACTTTGATTTAGTCATTCTTATTGGAAGCTGCCCTATAATTTCACATATTTTACTGTTAATTATAGTTGTGTCTTCGTCATCGAATATATATTTCATTATTTTTCTTGTAAATTCTTCATCACTATAATTTGCCGGCATATCATAATCGTGATATTTATATTCAACTCTGTTGTACGCAAATTCGTATACATTATACTTATCTACATAATATGTTAAAGCCTGCATTTTTCTAATGATATTATTACGCATATCCTCAACTACACTTATGTCTTCTTCACTCATGCCTGCAATAACTTCATTCATCTTATTTAATTCTAAGACAATATCAGAACTTATTACATCATTTTCATCCTGCTGCATCTGCAAAAAAGTATAGTAGTTAAGCGCAAGTCTAATATATGCAAATTTATTATTTATTTTGCTAAATCCATCTGCATATTTTTTTAGATTATCATCTATATTTTTACCCTTAGAAATCTCATTAATTATCTGTCTCATATTTTCCTCCATGACTATTTCATAATGTCACAGAAATCAAATGTAGCAAAATAATCTTTTGGAGTTTCTGCTCTACGAATTAATTTTACGCTTCCATCTTCCTGTAACAATAATTCTGCAGAACGAAGTCTTCCATTATAATTATATCCCATTGAGAATCCATGAGCTCCTGAATCATGAATTACAAGGAAATCTCCCATATCAATCTTTGGCAATTTTCTGTCTACTGCAAATTTGTCATTATTTTCGCATAATGAACCAACAATATCATATGTATGGTCGCAAGGTTCATTTTCCTTACCCATAACAGTAATATGATGGTAAGCTCCATACATTGCAGGTCTCATTAAGTTAGCAGCACATGCATCTACACCAATATATTCTTTGTAAATATGCTTTTCATGTACAGCCTTTGTTACAAGTGCACCGTATGGTCCCATCATGAATCTTCCCATTTCAGTATAAATAGCTACATCGTCCATTCCTGCCGGTGTAAGTACCTCTTCGTATACTTTTCTTACTCCCTCACCAATAACCATAATGTCATTTGGTTCCTGATCAGGTCTGTAAGGTATTCCAACACCACCTGATAAATTGATGAATTTAATGTGTGCTCCTGTCTTTTCTTTTAATTCAACTGCAAGCTCAAAGATTGTCTTGGCAAGTCTTGGATAATATTCATTTGTAACTGTATTACTAGCTAAAAATGCATGAATTCCAAAATTCTTTACGCCTTTTTCTTTTAAAATCTTGTAAGCTTCAATAATCTGTTCATGAGTCATTCCATATTTAGCATCTCCCGGATTATCCATAATTCCGTTACATGCTTCAAAAACTCCACCCGGATTATATCTGCAACTTACAGTTTCAGGAATGCCTGCTTCTTTTTCCATGAAATCTATCATTGTAATATCATCAAGATTAATAATTCCACCAAGCTTTGCGCAGTATCCAAATTCACCTTCAGGTGTTTCATTTGAAGAGAACATAATCTCATCGTCTCTAAAACCTAGTTTGTCAGCAATCATAAGTTCTGTATATGATGAACAGTCAACACCACATCCGACTTCTTTTAACTTCTTTATGATAAATGGATTTGGTTCAGCTTTAACAGCAAAATATTCTCTAAATCCCTTATTCCATGAAAATGCTTCATTAACTTTTCTTGCATTCTCCATAAAACCCTTTTCATCATAAATATGATATGGTGTAGGATAAGTCTTTTCAATTTCCTTAAGTTGTTCAAGTGTTACAAACGGTTTCTTTTCCATTTTTTCAGTCCTCCTAATAATTATCTGCCATATATATCGGTTAAATATCTAAGTTTCTCAACTTCTTTATCACCAAACTGGTTTTTGGTCATTCTCCAACGCCAGTTAGTTCCCATTGATGATGGCAGATTCATTCTGCCAATATTGCCAACTTTTAAAACATCCTGCATTTGGAATATTACAACATTTGCCACGCTGGCATAGGCGCATGTAAATAATTTATCCACAATATCTTCAATCAAGCCATGTCTGCATTCTAAGAACTCTCTTATGTATCCTAACTCCCAATATTGCAAACCTGTGAAATATCCCATTAATGTATCGTTATCATGAGTTCCACCATAAGCCACAGTATTCTGTGTCCAAAAATATGGCAAATGCTCATTCTTTCTGTCTCCGTCAAATGCAAATTCCAAAACCTTCATTCCAGGAAATCCACTCTTTTCAAGGACTTCCACTACTTCAGGTATTTTTACACCTAAATCTTCAGCAATGATTTTCTTATCTCCCGTTGCTTCTGATATAGCTTTTATAAGTTTCATTCCCGGACCTTTTTCCCATTTTCCATTTCTGGCATCCTCATCTTCTGCAGGTATTGTATAGTATTTTGTCATTCCGATAAAATGATCAATTCTTACTATATCGTATAATTTTGCGGAGTGTTCCATTCTCTTTCGCCACCATAAAAAATCATCTTTTTCTAATTTTTTCCAATCATATAACGGATTTCCCCATCTCTGACCTAAATCAGAAAAAGCATCCGGCGGAACTCCTGCCACTTTTTTTGCCTCCAGATTCTCATCTAACTGAAAAATTTCAGGATGAGACCATACATCTGCTGAATCCATAGCAACATAAATTGGAATGTCTCCTATTATTTCGATTCCTTTTTCGTTGGCATACTCTTTTAGTTTAAACCATTGTTCAAAGAATTTAAACTGTAAAAATCTATAAAAATCCAGTTCAGCTGAAAATTCTTCTATCTTTTTATCTAACGCTTCCTGCTTTCTGAATCTTATATCCTCTTCCCAATCCTGCCACGAAGTCGACTCAGCATCATTTTTGCATACACAATACAAGCAGTAATCATCAAGCCAAAAATCATTTTCTTCAACAAATTCTTTATATTCTTTCAATGCCTTGTGATTACTATTCTTATAAGCTTCTTTCAAAACAATAAATCTGGAATTATATATCAAACCATAGTCAACATACTGTTCTTCAATGTTCCATCTAAAACTATCTACATATTCTTTTGTAATAAGACCTTCTTCAATTAATGTATCCAAATCAATAAAATAAGGATTACCTGCAAACGCAGAAAAAGAAGCGTATGGGCTGTCTCCATAACTTGTTGTTCCAAGAGGCAGAACCTGCCAGTACTTTTGTCTCGCAGCAACTAATCTGTCAACAAATTCATATGCATCTTTTCCAAAAGAACCTATTCCGTAAGGTGAAGGAAGACTACTGATATGCATCAATATTCCCGCACCTCTTTCAAATTCTTTTTGAGCCATATATATTTTATTCCTCCATTTTCAATTAACAATGTGTATGTGTAAATAAATGGTCCTGACAGTACTCTTTATTTCCACTACATTTTGAGCAATATCTGAAAGTCAAATTAGGATCATCTAATTCTGTTCTTCCACAGATTGCGCATTTATGCTTAGCACCATTTTCATATTTAGGCTGTGTAGCCTGGCGTATATTCTTTCGATATTCTCTTTTTCGCTTTACCTGATATGGTGATAATTTATTTTTTGTTCTTAAGAAGAAAATTATAAAGTTAAGTAATGATGCAATTACCATCATTCTTGTTACCCATGAGCCCTGAAGTATTTCTACAAAAATAAATGCTCCATACAATACTCCTAACCATTTTATCTTTATAGGAATTATGAAATAAAGTAATACTTCTGCATCAGGATAAGTAGCTGCAAATGCAAGGAATATCGACATATTGATATAATAAGTACTTACGAAATTACCTATTCCCATGCCAATACCTCTATATATTACTGCTAAATCCGTTACACTTGTGCCACTGTAGCTCATGCCAACTGCATTTAACACCGTCTCATATTCACCTGTTGTATTACATATTATTACTAAAATTGCATATAAAAGGAATGCACCTATAATCGTAAACAACATACCTGAGAAAATATATACATTATATCTGTACTTTCCCCATGTATATTCAAGATTGTTTCCTACTGAATAATAAAAGAAAAGCATAATTATAGTAAACAGACCTAATGCCTCAGGCATTGTAACTACCCATGATACAAGTCTCCAAATCTGTCCATGTAATATTAAATATGGGTCAAATGTAATATATTCATATAGACCCGGAATCAAATAATAAATTGCATAACCTATGGCATATCCGATTACTAAATATAGGGATAAATTGCTAATTGCGTATCTGCTGAATTTTCTTTCAAAGTTTGATTGTTTCATAGAAATCTCCTATTCTAAAATCTTATACAAGTATAATTTTATTAGTATCTTTTGTCAAACATACAATACATTTTTTACATATCTTTTTTGACACATTCAAATGTTACACCCTGATTGTTAAATTTTAATTAAAAAATCAGGACATTTTTACAAACAATTCACAAAATTGTTACGCTTATGTACTTATTTATATGTTGTTATTTGTCACAAATTATAATATAATGTATAACGTTTATGGATTTTTATAACTTAAGAGGAAGGTAAACAACAATGAATGATAAAGCATATTACAGCCTTGGTATTGACATTGGCTCAACAACTGTAAAAATTGCAATTTTAAATAATGATAATGAAATTATGTTTGCTGACTATGAGCGTCACTATGCAAATATTCAGGAAACTTTAGCCGGATTATTAAAAAAGGCTAAAGAAAAATTAGGCGACATTACCTTATCGCCTATGATTACAGGTTCAGGCGGACTTACTTTGTCAAAGCACTTAGAAGTTCCATTCGTTCAGGAGGTTGTAGCTGTTTCTACAGCATTAAATGATTATGCACCTCAGACAGATGTTGCAATTGAACTTGGTGGCGAAGATGCAAAAATAATTTATTTTACAAATGGAATTGAACAGCGTATGAACGGTATCTGTGCCGGTGGTACAGGTTCTTTCATTGACCAGATGGCTTCTCTTCTTCAGACTGATGCCAGTGGTTTAAATGAATACGCTGCTAATTATCAGGCAATTTATCCAATCGCCGCACGTTGTGGTGTATTTGCAAAAACAGATATTCAGCCATTAATTAACGAAGGTGCTACAAAAGAGGATTTAGCTGCTTCTATTTTTCAGGCAGTTGTAAACCAGACTATTTCAGGTTTGGCATGCGGAAAACCTATTCGTGGTACAGTTGCATTTTTAGGAGGACCTCTTCACTTCCTTCCTGAATTAAAAAATGCATTTATAAGAACTCTTAATCTTGATGATGAACATATTGTTGCACCTGAGCATTCACATTTATTTGCTGCTACAGGTTCTGCAATGAACCATGATCCAAAGGTTTTAGTTAATATAACAGATTTGTATAACCGTCTTTCTAAAGGAATTAAGATGGATATGGAAATCAAACGTATGGAGCCTTTATTTAAAAATGAAGCTGAATATACTGAATTTACTGTAAGACACAACAAAGATACAGTAAAGAAAGGTGATTTAAGCACTTATTCAGGAAAATGTTTCTTAGGTATAGATTCAGGTTCTACTACTACTAAGGCGGCTGTTGTAGGAGAAGACGGAACTTTATTATATTCATTCTACAGCAGTAACAATGGAAATCCTTTGGCAACTATTATTGGTGCAATTAAAGATATTTATTCTAAATTGCCTAAAGATGCTGAAATTGTACGTTCTTGTTCTACAGGATACGGTGAGGCTTTAATTAAAGCGGCTTTAATGCTTGATGAAGGTGAAGTTGAAACTGTTGCACATTATTATGCAGCTGCATTCTTTGAACCTGACGTTGACTGTATTCTTGATATCGGTGGTCAGGACATGAAATGTATTAAGATAAAGAATCAGACTGTAGACAGCGTCCAGTTAAATGAAGCATGCTCATCAGGTTGTGGTTCTTTCATAGAAACATTTGCTAAATCGCTTAATTACTCAGTTGTAGACTTTGCTAAAGAAGCTTTATTTGCAAAGAATCCTACAGACCTTGGTACACGTTGTACAGTATTTATGAATTCAAATGTAAAACAGGCACAAAAAGAAGGTGCAAGCGTTGCAGATATTTCTGCCGGACTTGCTTATTCTGTTATTAAGAATGCTTTATATAAAGTTATTAAAATTACAGACCCTAAAGACCTTGGAGAAAAAGTTGTTGTTCAGGGTGGAACATTTTACAATGATGCTGTTTTAAGAAGTTTTGAAAAAATATCAGGATGTGAAGCTATCCGTCCTGACATTGCAGGTATTATGGGTGCATTTGGTGCTGCCCTTATTGCAAGAGAACGTTATCACGGCGAAGCAACAACAATGCTTTCTATCGATGCAATTAATAAATTTGATTACACAACAACAATGACACGATGCAAAGGTTGTACAAACAACTGTATGCTTACTATAAATAAATTTATTGACGGACGTCGTTTCATAAGTGGAAACCGTTGTGAAAAAGGTCTTGGAAAAGAGAAAAATAAAGATAACATTCCTAACTTATTTGAATATAAATTCCACAGAATGTTTGATTACGAACCATTGTCTGAGGAAAATGCTAAGCGAGGAACTGTAGGAATTCCACGTGTACTTAATATGTATGAGAATTTCCCATTCTGGGCTACTTTCTTTAAAAGATTAGGATACAGAGTTGTTCTCTCACCTGAGTCTTCAAGAAAAATATATGAATTAGGTATTGAATCAATTCCTAGTGAATCAGAATGTTATCCTGCAAAGATTGCTCACGGTCATGTTACCTGGTTAATCAGAAACGGTATTGATTTTATTTTCTATCCGTGTATACCATACGAAAGAAATGAAACACCGGATGCTAATAACCACTACAACTGCCCTATTGTTACATCTTATGCAGAAAATATAAAAAATAACGTTGAAGAATTAAACGATAATTCTATCAAATTTATGAATCCGTTTATGGCTTTAACAAATGAGGGAACTATTACAAGCCGACTTGTCGAAGAATTTTCAAAAGAATTTGATATTCCTAAAGCCGAAATTACTCAGGCTGCACATGCTGCATGGGTAGAATTATTAGCTTCAAGAGATGACATTCGCAAAAAAGGCGAAGAGACATTAGCATATATAAAGGAACATAATCTTCACGGTATCGTACTTGCAGGTCGTCCATACCATGTTGACCCTGAAATCAATCACGGTATTCCTGAAATGATTAACAGTTATGGTCTTGCAGTTTTAACAGAAGATTCTATTTCACATTTAGCTCCTGTTGAAAGACCTTTGATTGTATCTGACCAGTGGATGTACCATTCAAGACTTTATGCAGCTGCTAACTATGTAAAAACAAGAGATGATCTTGATTTAGTTCAGCTCAATTCATTTGGATGTGGTCTTGATGCCGTTACGACTGACTGCGTAAATGATATTTTAACTAAATCAGGAAAGATTTACACTGTTCTTAAAATCGATGAAGTTAATAACTTAGGCGCTGCAAGAATCAGAATACGTTCTCTTCTTTCAGCCATTAGAATAAGAAAAGAAAGAAATTATCAAAGAGACATCAAGCCATCTTCAATCAAAAAAGTTGAATTTACAAAGCAGATGTTTGATGAAAAATATACAATACTTACACCTCAGATGAGTCCAATTCACTTTAAGATGCTTCAATCTGCAATGAATTCATGTGGATACAACTTTGAAGTTCTTCCAAGTGAACAATCATGCATTGATATGGGTCTTAAGTATGTTAACAATGATGCCTGCTACCCTTCACTTATTGTTGTAGGTCAGATTATGGAAGCATTATTATCCGGAAGATATGATTTACACAAAGTGGCTGTTGTTATTACTCAGACAGGTGGCGGATGTCGTGCTACTAACTATATCGGATTTATCAGACGTGCATTAGAGAAAGCCGGATTAGAATACATTCCTGTTCTTTCCCTTAGTTTATCCGGTATTGAAAAGAACAGTGGATTTAAGATTACTCCTAAATTTGCAGTTAAAGCAGTTCAGGCAGCAATGTACGGCGACTTATTTATGAGAGTTGTATACAGGACAAGACCTTATGAAGTAAATCACGGCGAAACAGATGCACTTCATAAAAAATGGGAAGATAAATTATGCGCTGAACTTGCAGATAATAAATTTGGAATGAAACGATATAAAAATAATCTTCGCAAGATTGTTGAAGAATTTGATGCTATTCCTGTAAAAGATATCAAGAAACCACGTGTTGGTATTGTTGGTGAGATTCTTGTTAAGTTCTCTCCTACTGCTAACAATGACCTTGTAAATTTATTGGAATCTGAAGGTGCTGAAGCCGTTATGCCTGACCTTGTAGACTTCTTCTTATATGGATTTAGGAACTCTACATTTAAGGTCGAAAAATTAGGTTTCAAAAAATCATCAGTAATTCTAAGTAACATTGGAATAAAAGCTATAGAATACTTTAGAAAAACAGCTAAGGAGGCTTTAATAAAGAGCAGGCACTTCACTCCTACAAGCGATATTTGGGAAATGTCAGAAATGGCTGAGGAAGTTGTTTCAATTGGTAACCAGACCGGTGAAGGATGGTTCCTTACAGGTGAAATGCTCCACTTAATAAAAGATGGAGTTCCAAACATAGTTTGTACACAGCCTTTCGCCTGCCTTCCTAACCACATTGTTGGAAAGGGTGTTATCAAAAAGCTTCGTGCAATGCATCCTGAAGCAAATATTGTAGCTGTTGACTATGATCCCGGTGCAAGTGAAGTTAACCAGTTAAATAGAATTAAACTTATGCTTGCAACTGCAAATAAAAGATTAAAAGAAAAACAAAATTAAAATATATACCACTTAAAACAAGGCATAGGTTCGGAATGAACCTATGCCTTGTTTTGTGATATTCTATCTAATTTATTATATGTCTTATATCTTAATCTAACAGACTCCACCGGCTTACATCCCACACATCTGTTACCCAATCTTCATAAAAATCAGGTTCGTGACATACCATAAGTATGCTTCCCTTGTATTCTGTAAGCGCTCTCTTTAATTCTGCCTTAGCATCTACATCCAAATGATTTGTAGGTTCGTCAAGAACCAAAAGATTTGTTTCTCTGTTAATTAATTTGCAAAGACGGACTTTTGCCTGCTCTCCTCCGCTTAACACTCTTATCTGACTTTCAATATGATTTGTAGTAAGTCCACATTTAGCCAACGCGCTTCTTACTTCATATTGGTTAAATGAAGGAAATTCATCCCAGATTTCCTCAAGGCATGTAGAACGGTTTTCTTCCTTTATTTCCTGTTCAAAATAGCCTATTTGCAGATAATCTCCCAATTCAACTTTTCCATCTATAGGTTTAATTTCTCCTAAAATACTTCTTAAAAGAGTTGTTTTTCCAATACCATTTGTTCCTATTACTGCAATTTTCTGTCCTCTTTCCATAGACAAATTAAGTGGCACAGATAATGGCTTATCATATCCGATTACCAGATTCATTGTGTCTATTATAAATTTGCCGGACGTCCTTGCTTCCTTAAATCTAAATTCCGGTTTTGGCTTTTCTCCTACAAGTTCAATTAAATCCATATTATCAAGTTTTTTCTGCCTTGACATTGCCATGTTTCTTGTTGAAACTCTAGCTTTATTTCTTGCCACAAAATCCTTTAAATCAGCAATTTCTTTTTGCTGTCTATTATATGCAGCCTCAAGTTGTGCCTGTTTTACGGCGTGTACTTCTTTAAACTTATCGTAATCGCCTACATATCTGTCCAGTTTTTGATTTTCCATATTATAAATCAAATTAATAACACTATTTAAAAACGGTATATCATGTGATATTAAAATAAAAGCATTCTCATAATCCTGTAAATATCTCTTTAACCATTCAATATGTTCGGCATCCAAATAGTTTGTCGGTTCATCAAGCAATAAAATGTCAGGCTTTTCTAACAATAGTTTTGCAAGTAATACCTTTGTTCTCTGACCACCACTTAAATCATTTACATCTTTATCAAGTCCTAAATCTGTTAATCCAAATGCCCTTGCTATTTCTTCTACCTTTGAATCTATCAAATAAAAATCATGAATTGTAAGCATATCCTGAATAACGGCAAGTTCATCCATATATATTTCAAGTTGCTTCTCATCCGCATCACCCATTTTATTGCAAATGTCATTCATGTTTTCTTCCTTTTCAAACAGGAAATCAAATGCCGATTTTAAAACATTCTCTATTGTCATTCCTTTTTCTAAAACGGTATGCTGGTCTAAATATCCTACTCTGACATTTTTAGCCCATTCAACTTTGCCTTCATCAGGTTGCAATTTACCTGTTATTATATTCATAAACGTTGACTTACCTTCACCATTTGCTCCAACAAGTCCTATATGTTCACCTTTTAATAATCTAAATGATACATCATCAAAAATTGCTCTGTCGCCAAAACCATGTGTTAAATGTTCTACATTTAATATGCTCATATTTTTCCTTTCATTTTAGGCAAATTAAATATTTTCTATTTGCCAGTCTATTGGTTCTATTCCATTTGCCTTTAGGAATTCATTTGCTTTACTAAAGTGTTTACATCCGAAAAATCCTCTATATGCTGAAAGCGGACTTGGATGTGGACATTTTAATACAAGATGTTTTGGATTAGTTAACATCTTTGCTTTCTTTTGTGCAGGCGAACCCCACAAAAATATTACTATTGGTCTGTCCTGTGCATTTACGGTTTCTATAACCGCATCCGTAAATTGCTCCCAGCCGTGTCCCTGATGTGAATTTGCCTGATGAGCTCTAACTGTTAATACTGTGTTAAGCAATAACACTCCCTGATCTGCCCATTTTTTCAAATATCCGTTATTTGGTATATAACATCCCAAATCATCATGCAATTCTTTATAAATATTTTGAAGCGATGGTGGTATGTCATTTCCCGGCAATACTGAAAAGCTTAATCCATGTGCCTGATTTACATTATGATATGGGTCCTGCCCAAGCAGCAATACTTTTACATCCTTAAGTGGTGTAAAATGAAATGCATTAAATATGTCTTCTGCCGGAGGATATACTATTGTTTTACTGTATTCATCTTTAACAAAACTATATAATTCTTTGTAGTATGGTTTAGAAAATTCTGTCTGTATTGCTTCTAACCAATCATTTGTTATCATTCCCATTTATTTAACCTCTGTCAAATATTGTTACCAACTATTTCTTCTACGAACTGCGGGTCATTATAAACTTTTATTGCACTTTTCTCGATTCTGATTTTAAATTCAGTATCTGTTAGCATTTCTCCGTCAACATTACATGTTACAGGAATATCTGACTGAATTTTTAATCCTTTGTCTGTGTATCTTACCACTCTCTTTGACTTTTCGTGTCTTCCGTTTTTTAATTTTAATAAAAGTCCTGGTATTAATATTTTAGGCATTTTATCAACCATATATATTTCAAAGTATCCGTCATCTATTAATGCATGTGGTGCAATTCTGTGTCCTCCACCATAATACTGTCCATTACATACAGTAACTATTGTGTATTCGCCTTTTTTAGACTGTTCACCAAATATTGTAGTTAATTCTTTAAATTTATATTTAAAATACGAATAAATTATGCTACATGTATATCTTTGACCTACAGGTATCCACTTCTTTTGTCTGATTACACTTATGTTATTTGCTATATCGGCATCTAAGCCTATACATGCAATATTTATAAAATACTTGTCATTGATAATTCCTAAGTCACATCTGTGTTCGCCTTTTCCAAGTGCAGACAATGTTCTGTAAAAATCATTTCCGCTTCCTGCCGGTATAACACCTACTGTCATATGTTTCTTAACAACACCATTTATTATTTCATTTAAATTTCCATCTCCGCCTACTGAGAACACAATGCATTCTTCATCATCCGGGATGCTTTCTGCCACTTTTCTGGCTTTACCAAATCCATCAGTGTAATGAATTTCGTATTTTATGTCTCTAAGCCTGCACGCTTTATCTATTCTTTCAATAAACCCTTCTTTATCATTGGCAAATCTGCCACTTTCAGGATTAATTATAAAATAATATTTCATTTTAGTCTCTCACTTATTATTTTCTCCTAAACCCTAACTTGGACACCTTTTTCTTTAAGGTAATGTTTAAGGTCATTTATTTCTAATTCTTTGTAGTGAAATAATGATGCTGCCAATGCTGCATCAGCTTTTCCTTCTGTCAATGCATCATAAAAATGTTCTTTTTTGCCTGCTCCACCTGATGCAATTACAGGTATGGATACATTTTCAGATATGATTCTTGTAAGTTCTACATCATATCCCTGCTTGACTCCATCGCAGTCCATACTTGTAAGAAGTATTTCTCCTGCTCCTAATTTATCTACTTTACGTGCCCATTCCACGGCGTCTATTCCAACGTCTACTCTTCCACCATTTTTATAAATGTTCCAGCCTGAGCCGTCCGCTCTTCTTTTTGCATCTATGGCAACAACTACACACTGGCTTCCAAATTTGTCTGCGGCATCACTTATAAGTCTTGGATTCATAATAGCTGATGAGTTTATTGATATCTTATCAGCTCCCTCTCTAAGTAACGTTTTGAAATCATCTACCGTTCTGATTCCGCCTCCAACTGTAAATGGTATAAAAACCTGCTCAGCTACTCTTCTTACCATATCTACAACTGTATTTCTATTGTCAGATGATGCTGTAATATCAAGGAACACCAATTCATCTGCTCCCGCCTTATTGTATGCCTTTGCTACCTCTACAGGATCGCCTGCATCACGCAAATTTACAAAATTTACGCCTTTTACAACTCGGTTATTATTAACATCCAAACAAGGTATAATTCTCTTTGTGTGCATATTTTCCTCCTAATATAAAATACGACAAAATCGAGTAGGAATTTTCCTACTCGAAAAAGTTTAATTTATCTCTGCAAAATTTTTCAATATTTTCAGTCCTATATCTCCACTCTTTTCCGGATGGAACTGACATGCAAATACATTTCCTTTTTCAACGGACGCATGTATATGTACACCATACTCAGTAGTTGCTGTTACGATGCTTTCGTTATATGCTTTCAAATAATAAGAATGAACAAAATAAACATATGATTTCTCATCTATTCCTTTAAATAATCTTCCATTATTATGAAAATCTAACGAATTCCATCCAATATGTGGAACTTTCAATCCTTCACTTTCAGGTATCTTTATAATCTTACCCGGTAGAATTCCAAGTCCCTTTACTCCCGGTGTTTCATCACTTTCTTCAAATAATAACTGTAAGCCTAAACATATTCCAAGAAATGGTATGTTTCGTGACACAACTTCCTTAATAGTATCAACCAAATCATACTTATTAAGTTTTTCCATCGCGTCACCAAATGAGCCTACACCCGGAAGTACAACTTTATCTGCACCTAAGATTACATCCTTGTCTCGTGTTAATATCGTTTTTTCTCCCAGAAATTGAAATGCCTTCTCAACACTTCTAATATTTCCTGCATCGTAGTCAATTATTGCTATCATATTCCAGTCCTTCCTCTGAAGTTTTTCCATCTAATTCAAACCAGAATTCAACACCATCCTCACGGTTAAATACTCCGCATTTTTTATTCATACTGTCAGCAATCGCCTTAACAATAGAAAGTCCAATGCCATTTCCACCATATTCTCTGGTTCTTGCCTTATCTACTTTATAGAATTTAATCCAAACATTTTCCAATTCATTTTCAGGAATCTGTTTACCGGTATTGAAGACTGACATTCTTACTATACCATCTTTTTCTACAATTTTCATCTCAATTATTCTTTTTCCGTCAATATGGTTAAATGCGTTACTTACATAGTTTGTAATTACTTCCTCAATTTGAAATTCATCTGCCCAAACATATACAGGTTCTTTATTTTCAAATATTATTTTAACATTCTCCTGCTCCGCTCTTAACTGAACGGATTTAATAATGCCTTCCATGACATCAACAAGATTAAATCTTTCGATATTTACCTGTTTATTTCCAAATTCAATCTGTGTAAGTGCCAGCAGCTTTTTAACCATTTTATTCATTTTATCTGACTCATCAATAATTACATCACAATAAAATTCCATACTTTCAGGGTCGTCATTAATATTGTCCTTTAAACCTTCTGCATATCCCTGAATAAGAGCAATCGGTGTTTTTAATTCATGAGATACATTTGAAATAAAATCTTTTCTCATCTCATCAATTTCAATCTTTTGCTCGATATCTTTTTGCAACTCTATATTTGCCTTTTTAAGTTCAAGAATTGTTCCTTCCAATTTAGCTGACAACTCATTCATGGTATTTCCAAGAACACCTATTTCATCTTTATGTTTTCCTGTATATTTAGCATCAAAATCCAAATTTGACATTCTTGTTGAAATTGTTGCAAGTTCAAGTATCGGATCCGTATATCTTCTCGTTACTATAATCATCATAATTGTCATTACAACAGTCATCGATATAAGAAGAATCAAATAAAATTTATTTGTAATATTAAGAGTCTCCCTCATATTCTGAACCGATACCCTTATTACAAAGTAATAGCCTGAATCTAATGTCCCAAACAATTCATAATATTCCTGGTCAGACAATAAATCTCTGGCTTTTTGCATAGTATAATTGTCATTCTTTTCTATAATAGTTCTTTCTCTTTCGGCTCCAAATGCCGCACCATATATCATTTCCTGCCAACGTCTTTGTAATGTCTTTCCTGCACCATATTCATATATTGTGTTTCCGGAACTGTCTATCATAATTATTGTTACACCGGCATTTTCACACTCATCATTTAGCGCCTGTACGTTGTCGCTTTCAGATAAATCCTTATCTTCTTTTACAACCTGAGCCATTTTATTATATACATCAACAATAACATCTTTTTTATGTGAAATATAATATTTTTCAATAAAAGCTGTTCCAAATGTTGATGCAAGCGCAATAGCTACTGTCATAATTACAATGATTAATATTGGCAGTTTATACTTAATTGAATGTTTCATTAGTTTACCTCAAATTTATATCCCATGCCCCAAACAGTCTTTATGTAATCACCACAGTCACCTAATTTACTTCTAAGTTTCTTGACATGTGTATCTATTGTTCTGGCATCTCCAAAGTAATCATAATTCCATACATTATTTAAAATATTTTCTCTTGAAAGAGCAATTCCTTTATTTTCAATAAAATATGTCAACAATTCAAATTCTTTAAAGCTTAGTTCAATTTCCTTATCGTTAACCTTAACAATATGAGCAGATTTATCTACCTTAATATTTCCTGCTTCTATTGTCATATCAGCACCAATTTTATTAGCACGTCGTAAAATTGCATCAACTCTTGCAACTAATATTTTAGGACTGAAAGGTTTTGATATGTATTCATCAACTCCAAGTTCAAATCCTTTAAGTTCATCATTTTCCTCACTTTTTGCTGTAAGCATTATGATTGGGACTTTTGAAAATTTTCTTATTTCCTTACATACTTCCCAACCGTCCATTTTAGGCATCATAACGTCAAGAATTATCAATGAAATATCTTTGTTTCCAAAGAATACCTCAATTGCTTCTTCGCCGTCTCCTGCTTCTAATACCTTATATTGTTTCTTTACAAGGAAATCCTTAACAAGTTTTCTCATTCTTGATTCATCATCTACAACTAAAATCTTTAATTCATCCATTTATGTGTACCTCCGCAGCACTAATATTTCATATAGAAATAACATTTCAACTTCTATAATGTAAAATATAACACAAAATATGTGATGATTTTATGAAATATAGTTATTTTTCTGCTTCTGCCTGCTCAATTTGCTGAATTTTTGTTTCTAATGCTGAAAGTGCATGCGAAACGTCTTCATATCCACTGTATTCAGCTCCATTATAAGAATATGTTCTATATCTGTCGTTATCTCTCTTATATGAGTTTACGACTTTATTATATTCTTTCTCTGTTACTTCATTATCGTTTATTAGATATTTTTTTGTATTTCCTGAGTTGTCAGTTACAAGTCTTGAAATAACTTTCAACTGTTCATCCTTGTATTGGCATACAACAATTTGTGTATTCCCAATTATATTATTAACAAGCGTAACTGTTCCATCCTGATTATATGTCATAGACTGAAATGCTTTAGTATGGGCAATTTTACCTTTTTTATTCAAATAATAAAGTTTCATTTCGCGGCTTTCCTTACTCCACACAAGCATACATGGATAATAATTATTTCCTATTTTTGCGAACTCAACATTTTGATTTGGGTCTTTGCTTTGTAATTTATACAAAGTTTTTTCGTATTTTTCATATAGTTCTTTCTGTTTATCCTGTACTACTTCATTTACTACTTCTTTATAATCTGTATATATTTCCATTTGTGTAATATCTTTGTCATCTGATGTAAATGAAACATAGAGTATTCTGTCATCTGCAACTTTCGTAAATACAACACTTCTTTTTTCATCAAGTCTTCCATCATAATTAACATCCCATCCCATTTTTTCAACTACAGGATCCATGTAATAATTAATCTCATCCCCTAAAGAGTATCCAAGCACTGAAATTTCATCATTATCAGTTACAATAATTTGAAAATCAGGATAGTTATAGTCATGAAGTTTCTGATTTGAACCTTTAATTACATTTATTTCAATGCCATTTCCTTTCCAATGCTGCTCTACATTTCCTTTTTCGCTATCAGATTCTTTCATATTAAAATAGTAAGCTACTCTTTTTAATTCATCTATGTATTCTAGCAAATCAACCTTATCATCTTTTGTTTCTAATGTTTCTTCAGTTTCCTGAATTGTAGTTACTTCTTCTTTTGTACTCTTTTCTTCTCCTTCCGTTTTTCCACATCCAAAAGTCATGGTAGCTACAATGCTAAAAATCATTAATAATGCTAATCTTCTCATAATCCCTCCTGCTACAGCGTAACTATTATTTTTATTAAATCCCTTTTTATTTCTTACCTATTAAATAGGCATACTTATTTACGATACGCCTATAATACAATAATTTGTTTAAAAAGAAAATATTATTTTTGTCGCAAATTTTATTAATTTTTGATAACAATTTTGTTACTTTATATAATTTGTTGTCATTTATTGTGTTTCTTCTATGTTTATAACCTTTACATTCGCGTTAATATATGGTAAAAATATCTTTGGTTTTTTGTATATTTGAGGGGGACAAAAAAGAAAAAATAAAAATAGAGGTAACAAAAATGATTAGTACAAGAGAAGCAACTGAACGCTATTCAAAAGTAGGTGTTGTCAAAGGTAATTTACCTACATTAAAAATGTTGGTATTAGGAATTGTAGCCGGATTCTTTATTTCTATAGCCGGAACCGGTGCTGCCGCTGCATCATGTTCATTAGAAAATGCAGCTATAGCAAGATTGATAAATGCATGTATCTTCCCTGCTGGTTTAGCAATGGTAGTTTTAAACGGAAGTGAATTATTTACAGGTAACAACCTTATGATTATTTCTGTTCTTGAGAAAAAACTTTCTGTAGCGAAAATGCTTAAGAACTGGGTTGTTGTTTATATCGGAAGTTTTATAGGAAGTGTTGTATTTACATTTTTATGTACATACGGTCATGTTTATACTTTATTTAATGGACAATTAGCAACAAATCTTTTAAGTACTGCTGTATCTAAATGCAATATTTCATTTACTGATGCCATTATTAAAGGTATTTTTTGTAATATTTTAGTATGTGTTGCAGTATTTATGACATTTATGACCGAATCTGCTGCAAGCAAAATTATATGTTTATTCTTCCCTATTATCGTTTTCGTTATTTGTGCTTTTGAACATAGCGTTGCAAATATGAGTTATATAAGTGGTGGTTTATTCATTAATCAGATGTATGGAAATTATGGATTAGATGTAACAGGTCTTAGCTGGTGGAACTTCATCGTTAAAAATTTATTACCTGTAACTATCGGTAATATCATTGGTGGTGTTGGAATCGGAGTTTTATATTGGTATTCTAACCTATATACACCAAAGCAAAAATAGACAATATTTCCAATTGACTATATTTAAAATATGTTTTAAAATAAAAGACCAAGGTAGACTTTTACCTACTCCAGTAAGGGCTAGTACTGGTTTCGACAGGGGTTTTGAAGTTGGAGAAGCTATCCGTAGATGATGCGTTAAATCATACAATTAAAATTAAACGCTGAAGATAATTTAGCTTACGCTGCCTAATTAATGGCAGCTGTCAATACAAGGTTGCCTGCGGCCCTGATATTGGCATCGACTTTAGCAGGAAACTCTGATTGCTAAGCTTTGCGCTTTCAGTGATTTTATGAAGCTACTAAGAGCAAAACGGTGTTAGTTTCGTTTTGTTTAAGGGAATGTTAAATAACTGACTATGATAGAAGAAGTACAATGGAGAGGCTTTTGGACACGGGTTCAACTCCCGTCTAGTCCACTACATGTAATGTGCTCACGAAGTAAGCATATTGCCTACGCAGACGCTTGCGGACGGTGTTCACCTTTGAATGCGTCTGTTCCAATAATTTTCATAAGGGGTAACCCGCCAAAGGTGGAAGGAATCCTTATGAAGGAAAAATAACGGCACTGTATGTTACAATAGCAATATACAGTGCCGTTATTTTTATGGTATAATGCGGCTATAAATTTAACAAATCGGAAGTTCATGAAATGTTAAGAGGAAGCTAATGAGAATGATGGTAGAAAAAAAGAAATCAATAGCATTAATTATTATTTTACTTACAATTGTTGTTATTTTTATTTGTAGTCGATATTATTTTGCACACAATAAAAGTTATAAAAATGAGGCAATTGAAAAAGGAGATTATATATATCTTAATGGAGTAAGATATTCTCAAACATCGGAACTGGAAAATTATAAAATATCAAATGTGGTAATTTGTACATCTGACAGTGGAAGAAAATTATATGAGATAGAAGAATATCCTGATTATGAATATATCGCGGGATATTATGCATGGGACGACGTAATATATAAAAAAAATGAAACAGACTGATAACTTCCAATTTGTAGAAAAGAGACAGGTAATTTTTCACAATTATCTTTTTTATTTTTATTGTTTACCATATACCTATTATTCATAATAGACAGAACTTTTGGTCGATATATCCCTTATTTCCACTTATTTTTTGTGAAATATCACCAAACTAGAAGTCATCACTCTTACAATTATTATAATGCCCTTGTTTTTCTACTTTTTAAATTCACACAGAAAGGTCGTGATATTATGAAAAATGTCAGTTGTTGTAATCATGTTGTTCTTCATTGGTAGCTTGCTTATGAAATGCTATATTAAAAATACTTAGAGAGATATACCTAGAAATTTTGCAATAAAATATAATATTACGGAAATTAATACTACAGCCAAAGCACCAACTATTATTTCGCTTATTTTATGTTTTGCTTTGTCAATACCAGTTTCATTTAATTGATTTTTGAGTTCTAATATATGATTATTTTGTGCCTCAATTTTATTATTTGACTCAACTAACTGTAAAGTGGCATTATCAAGTTTATTCTGTAACTCTATTACTTCCTTTGTTAGTTTCTGTTGCTCTTTTACCATAGAGTTCTCAATTTTTGGTATAGGAGTTTGCTGAAGATCATAATGAATAATTTTGTAATCATTATTGAAAATGCTTGTATATAGCTTGCAATCTTTGTACAACATTACTACTACTATTTTTCTCATAATTGTGTATAATATAAATAGGAGATCAGAAATGATTTCGAGGAAAATAGCTTCCTGTTCGGCATAGCTGCAAAGCAAGAAGGCAGGTTGAGGAAAAAGACTTCCCATAAGTCTATGAAACAATGGGTTGAGGAAAAAGACTTTTCGACAGTCTATGAAACAGCGAATTGAGGAATGAAAGAGTCGTATTGTTACGGCTCTTTCTTATTAGGTGAACAAATGATAGAAAATGGATTATATGTTGTAAAGCGAGATATTTTAAATATTATTACTTCTCTTGGTGGCGACTGTGATATTAATTCAGGTGATAAACGCCCAGTATTTTGTTGTGTGAAAGACAATAAAATTGATGGATTATTTTGGGCAATTCCAACAAGTGATATATCTCATAGAGATGAGTCTCAGATTGAATATTATAATATGTGTATGCAGTGTGATGACAGAGATTTACGTAGCTGTTACTATCATATTGTTCGTGGCAACCGAACTGCATTATATAAAATAAGTTCTTGCTATCCGATTACAGATAAATACATAGATCATGAATATACTGTGAATAAAACACATGTGATTATTCAAAAGAGAGAAGATATAACCGAAATAAATCGTAAATTTAGAAGAATAATTTCTATGGAAAATAGAAAGCCTAATTATTTCAGGCAACATATAACAGATATTAAAAATTATCTTATTCAGGAACTAGAATCAGGAAAACAGAATAATCAAGATACAAATAAAGACACTAACTAAGGTGTCTTTTTATTATGTAGCAATTTCTCACTACTCTTCTCTTTTATTTAAAAATCAGAGCCACAGTTATTATAGTGCCACTGTTTGCCTAGTTTCTTACTTGCTAATCCGAACATAGCAGTCGAAGTCATACGACTTACTGTACCAATTTTAGAAGTGTTCATTGAATGACAGTATTTATTTCAAAGAAAGGAGTTAATATGTCTAAAGAAATAAAACGACAAATATTTTTCCAAGGTATAGGAACTATTTTAGGGTATTATGTTGGTATTACTATCTTGCGTGTATTAGGGATAGTATAAAAGTTAAAATGTCTTTCCAATGTTCTATTATCAAAACAAGTAAAGCAAACCCAAACGAAATCAGTGCAGTTTTCCAATCTTTACTACCCAATTTATTTTCAGCAATTACTCTTTTCTCAGTTTCTTCTTTTAAATCAGATTTCAACTCTTTTATATATAAATTCTGAGAAGAAATTTTATCATTTGCTTGTTTAAGTTGTGTATTTGAATAATCCAACTGTTCTGATAATTCATCAATCTTACTGTTGGCAGTTTTTAATTCTGTTACTATTGGATTTTCAAAATTCGGAATATTATTTTGTTTTAGGCTTTTATATATCTGTTCTTTCATCTTATCCGCTGTATAATTTTCGTATTCTGCTGAATTTATGATTTTAGATAATTTTTGTGATTGTTCATCTGACAACATATTAGTTCTCCTATTCTATTATCACCATGTATAACCACAATTACCACACTTAAATGTCTTGTTAATCTTCTTACTGAAGATGCCGAAAGCGGCAATTTCTCACTACTCTTCTCTTTTATTTAATTTACTGATTCTGATTTAGTTGTGTTATCTTTTGATTTTTTGTTCGTTGACATTGATGTGATTTCCTATGTTAATTGTTTTTATTGTACTATAAATTACTTAATGTTTCGGAAACAGATAATCCAAAGAAAAATAAACAAATCAAAGAAATGATTGTTATTACAACAAAAAATATAATCATATTTTTAATTAATTTAATATTTTTAGTTCTTTCAATGGACAATTGTAACATAATTTCCTCTATTGTTAATCCATTTGTATCAATCTCTTTATAATATTTTGTTAATTCATTTTCTATATCATCATTATAACTTCCTGATAAATAAATCTTATCGTTATTTTTTATATTTGATAATCTTTCATATTCTTCTTTGTTTAATGATTTAGATTTGTATATTTCAAGTTCTATTAAATCGTTAATAATTTTATTTGTTAACATAATAAACACCCCTTATATTAATTTTATTATATTAATTGTATCTAATTTGATTATTTAAGTCAACATGCTTCTTCAAACAAAGCATAAAAACAATAGTATGACATTCAAACAATTACCAACAATAATTTCAGACTTAAATAAACTTGGTATTGCTATTAAAGCTATAGATACAATAAATATATCTGTTGTTGGTGTAAACAAGGGAAACCTAAATGCGTTTAGAACTGCTATCAAAGGTTTAAGTACAGAACAAGCAGTGTTTGCATTAGCAAGTAAAGGTGCAACAGAAGAACAAATTAGGCAGATTTTAATTACAAAGCAATCTAAGGCTGTTGATGTGGAAGCTGCTTTAGCAAAAGCAGGACTTACAACCGCTACTTCCGCATTAACTCAAGCAGAAATGGTTGAGTTGGCAACAAAAACTGGTGTTGCTAAAGCAGATGCAGAAGCCTTACTGAACAAAATAGGTATTACTGCCGCAGAAGAGGGGCAAGTTGCTGTTAAGCATCAAGTAACTATGGCAATGTTAGAACAAGCTGTTGCAAATGGTACTTTAACATCGGCAGAATCAGCTCAAATTGCTACCATGCTTGGATTAAATGCTGCTGAGACTGCTAATATAGGCATAACTAATATTTTAACGGGTGCTGTTGCAAAATTATGGGCTGTGATTACAGCGCATCCAGTTGGTGCTATATTGACAGCTATCGGCGTTGCTGTTATCGGTATTGCTACGGCTTATAAAAAATATGGAGATACTCTTGAAAATGCAAAGAAGAAACTAGAAGATGTTAAACAAGAATATAATGATGTAGTTTCAGAATTACAATCTGTGAACGAAGAATTGAAAACCATTCAGAGTAGGATGGAAGAGTTAGAGAGAAAAGACAAACTCACATTTACGGAAAAAAACGAATACAATAATCTTGTAAAATCAAACAATGAATTGCAAAGAAAAATTGATTTGCTAGAATTAGAAAAAAAGAAAAAACAAGAGAAGACAAATCAATCTTTCGTTCATACTATGGAAAAAGATACTGAAGATCCTTTCGAATATGAAGTTAATCCAGATGGAAAAAATGTAGGTCAATATGGTATAGATGATAATTATTTAACTGATGAAACAGGATATATCAATGCTCAATTTAAAAAAAGAGAAAAATTAGTTAAACAATTATCTAAGACTTCTACAAAAAAAGAAAAAGAGTCTATTCAAAGTCAAATAGATGAAATTGACAAGTATTTTCAAGATAAAAATTCTGAGTGGGCTAAAAATTCTGAAAATATTTCGTATATTGAAAATCCACAAACAGATAATGAAAAAAAGGTTAACGAGTGGTTAGATTATATTTCAGATTTTCAAGACAGATTAGCTATTGAACTTGGTGGGAATAATGCTAAACAAAATGCTTTTAACCGAGTCGTAGATAATTGGCAATTTGATGATGCTGTTCAAGGACTTCAAGATTTAGGTAAAGAGGGAAAAGTTACAGCAGAAATGCTTGACAATTCTAAATACATAGATTTTATAAATAAATTGGTCGAGATTGGTGTAATTGATTCAGCAGATAATCTTGATGACATTGCATTAGCATTTAATAGTGTTTCAACTGAGACACAAGACGCATCTGACTCATTTAATGAATTTTCTAAAAACACTTTCAAATCCCTTTGGAAATCAATTGGAACAGGTAGTGATGACGCATCTAAGGCAGCCAAGGAAGAAAAAGAAAATCTTCTTAAACTTGCAGAACAAGGTAAATTAACTGATAAAGTTTTCAAAAAATCTTCAATCGCTCAGACCTTTACTGACGCAGGATTCTCCATTGCAGAAGCAACAAAGAAAATCAATAATCTTGTTGATAGTTCTAAGCAATTATCTTCTCTTAAGTCTGGAATTAAATTAATTCAAGACGCATTTGCAGATAAGCGTGACAATAAAGTTGCCGGTGCAGATACGTTAAGTGCGATGGAAGAGACATTTGGTAGTCTTAAGTCTTGGAAGGGATACAAAGAGACTTTAGGTTCTACTACTTCGGATTTAGATGCTTGTCGTAAAGCTCAAAATGAACTTGCATCAGAATATATAAATTCAAACAATTTTCTTTCAAAACTCGTTAAAGGTACAGGTGAGGTTGACGAAAAAACTAAACAATATTATACAAGTCAGTTAAAAGAACTTGGAATAAAAAATGCGAAAGATATAGTTGACCAGCAGATTATTAATAGACAGAAGGAAATTGCTCAAGCAAAATCTCAAGAAATTATTGATATAAAAACTTCGAGTATTGACCTTCAAAATGCTACACAAGACGAAATTCAGTCGTTGATTGACGAAACAGAACAACTTGAAGGAAATACAAACGCACTTAAATTGTATTTGTTACAGAAAATGATGAGTAAAGATGACGCTTTTGATACAGAAGAAAGTGTTAATAATCTTATTAATTTGGCTAACGAATGTAATGCAAGTGAAACTGTAGTAAATAGTTTAAAAGGCGCTTTAAAAAATCTTCAAGACAAGGGAAATGTTCAATTAAGTATAGGATTGGATTTTTCTGTTAAAAATCCTTTGACTGGCACATCAATTGGTAATTCTCTTATTGGCAACAGTTTTCCAACATTAAAAGAAAGTGTAATTAACGATGTTGCAAATGATCAACAGAATTTAAATGATGAATTTCAAAAAAATAAGGATAATGCTCTAAGTGAAAACGAAAAACGTTTAAGGAAACAGTATAAAAAACTTCAAGCTAAAATTAATACTTTATTAAAAGACGCTGCAAGTAGCAATTCAAAAAGCAACGGTTCAAGTTCTTCTAAATCTAATACCTCTAAAGAATTTAATTGGATAGACGTATTAATCAAAAGAACGGAAAGAAAAGTTCAAAAGAGCATTGATAGAATTACAGATTACGCATCTAAGAAAACCAAAAACAATCTTTTTGGCAAAGCTTTAAAAGCATACGGGAAAGAAGAAAAAACTTATGCCAATGCCTCTGATTTTTATTTGAAGAAGTTTAATAAAGTCAAGATTAGCAAAAATGCTAAAAAAGATGCTGAATGGAAACGAAAGATAAAAAATGGAAAACTCGATATTCAGACTATCACAAATGAAAAATTGGCAGATAAAATATCAAAGGCTCAAGACTACTATGATAATTATTTGGATTATCAAGATAAGCAGACTGGAGCAAAACAAAATGCATTGGCTTTACGCAAACAAAAACTTGATGATGACATTGCCTATATAGAAGCAAAGTCAGACAGAATTCAAAGACTTTCTGATTCAGTTCAGAATAGAATAGATAATAATGATGCTCTTGGTTTGGCAATATCTGAGAATTCTTATAAAGAATTAATTAAATATTCTAAGAAACAAGTTAAACGTTGGATAGACGAAAAGGCTACATATGCAGAATATTTGTCTACTCTTAAAAGGGGTTCAACTGAATATATTGAAACCGAACAGAAAATTGCTGATTGTGATAGCAAGATTCAGGATGCTAAAAAATCTCAGCTTGAATGGAATCAAACTATCGCTCAAATGCCTTTAGATAAGTTTGAGCGACTTGGCAATGTTATATCTTCTATTATTACTAATCTTGGTAATTTCAACTCATTGTTGGAATCACAACAATAACGTTGAAGGTGTTAGATTGTTGATTATGACGAATTAAATGTCAATTATATTATAACCCGGGTCCCTCCTTATGAAAATACACCTCATTTCGAGGTGTATTTTTTATCATTTGAATTATAACTATTTCATTCCAATTACAACAAATTCCTGTGGTGTATCATTTGAATTAGAACTTGCCATACTATCGCCAACTGTTCTAAAAGAAACATCCTTATTATTTGTCAAAATCAGAAATCCTGCATCATTTTCATATGTAACAACAATTTTTTTGCATGCTTATCCTCCCTAATCTGCAGGAAATACAATCCCCTGTTGCCTTCTTGCTTCATCCATAATTTTAACGCACATATGTGAATATTTAATGTGTTCATCCGTAAATTTTCCAATTTCAATAAGTCGTGCCCACTCTTTTGCTTCAAATACAAGATTATTTTCACATTCAGGCACTTTAATTATCTTTTCCGTATTATCATTAAAAATAACTTTTACTTTTCTTGGGTTAGGTATGTCCTCAATAATAATTGCTCCTTTTTCTCCCTGAATCTGACTCGGTATCTTTGAATTTGTTATCTTTGAATACAATACTTCTGCCAACATTTCAGGATATTTTGCAATTATTGTTCCCTGTCCATCAATACTATCAGGTAATATTTGTGCCATTGCCATTATTTCCTGTGGCATACCAAATAATTTTACAAGCGGATGCACACAATATACACCTATATCCGTTAATGCTCCATTTGAAAATTCCTTACGAAATGCATTTTCAAATATTCCCTGCTTATATTTATCGTATCTTGATGAATATTGACAATATTGAAAGCTTACTCTTCTAACAGGCTTAACAAGTTCTATTGCTTCTTTTATAGCAAAAAATCCCGGGTCAATTACATTTCTCATTGCTTCCATTATTACTACATTATGCTTTTTTGCCAAATTTATTAATTCTTCTAATTCTTTTTGATTGCTTGTAATTGTCTTTTCAATCATTACATGTTTTCCATTTTCAATCAAAAGTTTAGCCTGTTCATAATGTAAGCTATTAGGGCTTGCAATATATACTGCCTGAATTTCATCGCATTTAGCAAGCTTATTCAAATCCGTAAACACCATTTTCCCATTATGCTTTTTACTAAATGCTTCTCCTTTTTCCTTATCTCTTGAATATGTTGCCACATAACATAAATTATCACATTGTTCTACCGCCTCTAAAAACCACTCAACTACAAAATTTGTTCCTATCGTTGCAAAATCTATCATTCACTTTTCTCCTTCTAATATGTATTTTTTTCTATCTTTGATTATCAGATATTGGTCGAAAACATATGTATAAGACAAACTCTATTTCCAACTATATTTTTAATCTTTCCCATCATTCATATAGTTAATTTTACCTTACTTTTATGTTTTTTTAAACACATTTTATTATTTACTATAATTGTTTATTATT
>OLSN01000466.1_pt1 | contig 43713 bp, 40 predicted proteins | sample 1672411 | NCBI WGS metagenome assembly OLSN01 (sample SAMEA3136683, study PRJEB25190) | human gut metagenome | biome: human gut; feature: human-associated habitat; material: faeces | place: Austria | collected 2013 | reverse complement strand
GGGGCACCCTGATCGAAAAGCGGGACTACCTGCCCGGCCTGATGCGGGAGATGGTAGCCCTGACGCGGGAGCGGGAGATCCCGTGGGTCACCTTTGGCAAGCGCAGCAAAAAGGGGCACCCGCACCACCCGCTGTACCTGCGCAAGGATTCCACCCCGGAGCCCTTTGATGTGGAAAACTATCTGGACACCTGCTTCTGATGTCCGACCCGACAGGAGGAGAGCTGCTTTGACCGCAGAACAGTATAAGCCCATCTATCACTGGTTCAGCGACCACCCGGCTGTAAAACGGCTGGTCGTTTTTCTGGACCGGTGGCTGCCGCTGGTGCCCTTTGTGTGCTATCCGGTGCTGCTGTGCCTGCTGAACATCCGGCTCTCACGGCTGTTCCTCACCCAGAAGCAGGCCGCGTTGGACTTTATGGTACTCATCGCCCGCTCCGTCTTTGTGCCGGGGCTGGTGTTCTGGGGCGGCACGCTGCTGCGCAGTCGGCTGCACTTCCCCCGCCCCTACGAGCAGCCCGGCTTTACCCCGCTGGTGGCAAAGGAGAGCCGGGGGCACTCCATGCCCTCTCGCCACGCGCTGAGCGCCGCCGTGCTGGCGGCGGTGTGGCTGTATTTCTACCCCGCTGCGGGCTGCGTGATGGTGGGCATTGCCCTGCTCATCTGCTGCCTGCGGGTGCTCACCGGGGTGCATCATGTGCGGGACGTGGTGTGCGGCTTTGCACTGGGCTTTGCGCTGGGCTGTGCCGGAATGTGGCTGTTGTAAGGACGTTCCCACACGCTGGAACGTCCATTTTTGCCCGCAGCGCAAAAAAGTTGAAACTTTTTTCAGATTTTCCTTGACAGAATGCGATGGGTATGGTATTATTTCTCTCGCAGCCTGTGCCGACACAGAACTGCCGCCATAAAGGAACCCATTGGGATAACAACGTGCGCCCGTAGCTCAGGTGGATAGAGCAACTGCCTTCTAAGCAGTGGGCCGGGGGTTCGAGTCCCTTCGGGCGCATCTATGTGGTGCCCATAGCGTAGTCGGTTAACGCGCCAGATTGTGGATCTGGAGACCGTGGGTTCGAGTCCCACTGGGCACCCCACCAAAAAGTCCGCTGTTTTGAACAGCGGACTTTTTCTTTTGGCAGGATACTACAAAAAGTACGGCACCCCGGCAAAGCAGCTGCTTTGCCGGGGTGCCTTTTCTCTTATTTATTCATCTCCTGCAGGATCTTTGCGATCTGGGCGGGGGTGTAGCCCTCCTGCCGGAGGGCAGAGGTAATGGCCACATCGCTCTTGCCCTGACTGTGCAACAGCGCTGCTGTGTAGGGCACCCCGGCGCTGACGGCGCTGCGGCTGCCACCGGAAGCAGAACCGCTGCTGCCGGTGGTCTTTCCGCTGCTGGAGCTGCCGGACTTTGTGCCCGCAGTCGCTGCTCTGCTGGCGGCCTGTGCGGCCTTCTGCTGGGCGTTAGCCTGCTTCAGTGCCCACTCACCCTTGGCGATGTTCAGCTTCTGGGTGGTCACGTTATTGTTGAAGGCCTGCTGCTTCAGCGCATCCTGATAGGCGCGCTCGCTGGCAGTGTTGTCGTACTGCTGCTGGGTCAGTGCGTCCTGTCGCTGCTTCTCCTGCATCTGCTGGCTCCACTGGGTATCGGCACGCTCGGCCTCATAGGCGCGGTTGCCAGCGTAGATGTTGTACCCGGTGTTCATCAGACTGCCCGCCAGACTGCCCAGACCGGTGGTGCCGCTGATGGCCAGCTGCACCACATCCCCGATGATGCCCAGCACGGTCATGATATTATTAAAGGCCTGCTGGCGCTGATTGATCTGCGCCTGCTCCTGCGCGGTGTAGTAGCCGTGCAGGGTGTCCAGCCGGTTCAGGTGCTCCTGATACTGGCCGTAGTCCTTGGCGTAGGCGTCGTTATAGGCCTCGCCCTTCTGCTGCAATTGGGTGTAGTAGTCCTGCAGCTGACGGTCATACAGGGTCTGGGCGTTCTGCTCCTGTCCGTTCAGCTGGTCCAGCCGGTTCACCAGTTCCTCGCCGCCGCTCTGGTAGGTATCCAGCGCCAGACTGTACAACGTGGGAATGGCAGCGGACAGCCCGCCGATCTGCTGCTGATAAGCCTGCTGCGCCGCACTGGTGGCATAGCTGGAACCGTAGCCGCCGGTCAGAGCAGCAGCCTGTGCCGCCGCGTCCGCGCTGGCATTGTGGGCGTTCTGGGTATACAGTTGCTCATACTGGCGGTAAAGCGGGTCGCGGGTGTAGCTGTACTGAAAATTCTCCCGTTCCAGCAGCTGCCCCAGCAGGCTGTTGATCTTATCCTGATAGCCGCTCTGGTAATCTGCGGGGCGGTTCTGCTGCCACTGCTTCAGGGCATCGGCCGCATCAGTCACCTGCTGGCTGGGGCGGTAGCTGACGTTTGCCATGGCCTTTTCCACATCGGCGCGGCTGTTCAGCCCCTCGGTGCTGTAAGTGGGCTGCGCGGCAGGCTGTGCCTGCGTTTGCACGTCCGGCTGCAGCAGCTCCTCCTTCTTTTTGGATGCCATAAAATTCTCCTTTCTTATAATCCCTGCAGCTTGCTGCGCAGGGTGTCGGACATATTTTCCGTATCCAGATTGGTCAGTACATACTGCAGCTGCTCCTGCATCTGGTACAGATAGCTGCGCAGTGCCCGGGCATCCTCCGGGTCCATGTTATCGCTGAGCTTGGGCAGGCCCAGCTTGCTCAGGCCGTTCATGCTTGCCATGAGGCATCCTCCTCCCATAATTTTCCCTTTGCCGGGGCGATGGTGCGCACAAGGCTGCGCAGGGTGATCTGCCCTTTGCCGCGCAGCCGCAGCCGCAGCGACCCACACCGCCGGGGCACAAAGGGCAGATCACAACTGCGGCGGCTGCCTTGGGCAGCAAGGGAGGCTACCGTCTCCCACGCGCCGCCGTCATAGCTTACTGCCACTTCTACTGTGCTGGTGCGTTCGGCGTCCAGACGCAGTGTCAGCCGGGAGAGATACCGCTGCTCGGTGCCGTCCAGCCCCACATCGCCGGTGACCAGCTCAAAGGGGATGTCCGTCTCCACACCGTCGGTGGTCTGCCAGTCCGGCTCGCGGGTGGGGTCTGCCGCCCACAGCGCCTGCCCGTCCCACAGATAAAGCTGCCCGCCGGTGCTGGTCATATCGCAGGAGCAGACGTCCTCCTCGCTCCATAGCCCTTTCTCGGTATCGTAGACCAGCAAGCGCGCACTCTCCCGGGAGATGTGCAGGTAGTACCGGCCATCCAGCGCACCACCCACGGCGCTTTGCACGTTGGAAAGCTTTGCGGCGTCCAGCGCACCGGACACCTTGGTGGGCAGACTGCCGTCCCACGCCATGACGCCGTCTGGCGAGAGATAATACAGCGTCTCGTTCAGCACGCACAGGCTGCGGGCGGCGTTTTTTGCCACGCCCCGGCAGCGCAGGCTGGAAAGCTGAAAATCCGAAGGCTTGGAGCCGTACAGCTTGTGCAGGGTATTCTCTTTAAAAAACAGCGCATAGCCCATGCAGGAAGCTGCCCCGGTAAAGGCGCCATCGCTGCCCACGGTGACGGCGTAGCTGTCTGCGGCGATGCCCCGGTAGCTGAACCAGTTGGTGGGGTCGCCCAGCTTGCAGCCGTAGATAACATTCTCCCTGCTGTTGCAGCCCCACACCCGATTGTCGCACTCTGTCACAAAATCCAGTTCCGGCACCCGGCGCTCCATGGATACCGTCTGTGCAGCTCTCACACTGCGGCACTGCTTGCCATCCATGCTCTGCCACTGGGCGGCGGCGGCGTTCTGCACCAGTGTGCCGTAGAAATACTCGCCCTGTGGGGTGCAGCGCACCCGCAGCCAGTCCTCGCCCACGTCATACACGATTTGGTCTCCGTTCAGCTCTGGGTTCTGCCCCGCCGCCTCGGCGGCTGCGCCCTGCACGGTCACGGTGTCCCACTGCCGGAACAGCTTGCCCAGCCCTGCCGCCGTGATACGGCAGTATTCCAGCGGGATGGCTGCCCAGCTGCCAGAGTTTTTGCTGTACATCTCCAGCGTGCTGTCGTACCTCCACGGATGGTCGGCATCCTCTACCTTTAAAAACAGCTGTCCGTCTGCCGGTTCGGCGGGCTCGTCCCGGCCAAAGGCCTCCACCTGATAGGTCTTGCCTGCGGCATCGCAGGGGGCAAAGGTCACGCTTTTGCCCGCCGCCGTCCACAGTGCTCCCAGTGCGGTCACGCTGCCGTCTGCCGTGTCAAAGGCCAGCTTGTCCGGGAAGATCAGGATCTTTGTGCCAATGCCCACCAGCGCCTTGCGGCCATCGGTCACGGCGTCCAGCTTCGTCACCGGCGGGACGGCGGCATCGTCCGGGGTATAAACGATGTCCCGCCCGCAGACGGTCAGCAGGCCGTTCAGGTGGTACATCCCGTTCAGTCCGGTCAGCGCCCGCAGTTTGCGGCGGGGCGTGCGGGTGCTCAGTGCGGGAAAATCCCGGGTGGAAAAGTTCACTCCGGCGCTGTACTCTGCCTCCGAACAGCCGTAGGTCTCATTCAGGCCGCCAAAGGCCCGCAGCAGCTGCCGGGTGTTGGCAAGCCGCATTCTGTCTGCCAGTACCATCGCTTCACCCCCTTACCAACGCCACTGCGCCCGGCTGCGGGGCGGGTAGTTCTGCCGCAGCCAGACCGCCAGCTCTGCATACAGGGCGTTGTACTGCGCCTGCTCCCCGGCGTAGCGGTCGGTCTCGCCCAAGGCAGCATCCATCTGCGCACACAGCAGGTGCGGGTACAGGGCATCAAAGGGCGGCGGTGCCAGCAGCGTCTGGTCGTCCTGCACCGGCTGCTCCCATGGACGGTCTGCGCCCACGGCGTCAAACGTCCCGGCTGCGCTGCGGTCAAACAGCTTTGTGCGCAGCAGGGCGTCCGCCTCCCGCAGCCATTGCAGCCGGGTCTCGGTTTCAATGCGGCAGTTGGGGCGCAGCTGCTCGGCACGCTCCAAAGCCTCTCCTATGGTCATCTCATCACATCCTTTTTATAAAAAGCCCGGCCGGGGGCATTTCTCCCAGCCGGGCAGCGTTGATATTGCAGATTTTACTGCGCCGCGTTCTCCGCAGCGGCAATGCGGGCAGCGGTCAGCTCGTCCTGACGCTGGCTGTGCTCCAGCACCTCGGCCACAGCGGGCGGCACCTCCACCTCCACGCCCCGGCGGATCTTGTAGTTCACGCCGTTGACGCTGACGAACAGATCGCCCTTGTAGCGGCTGTTGTCCTTGAACAGCCGGATGCGCACATTCTTTTCAGCCATGGGCACCTCCTTAGTTGGCGGCAGCGGTGGCAGAGTAGCTGGACACGCTCTCGATGCGCACCATGTACTGCTCCACCAGACGCTCGGCGGCGCGCATACCCTTCCAGCCCACAGAGGCGCGCTGGTTCAGCGGATCGTCGCCGTAGCCCAGCTGCTTGACGATGTGCTCCAGGCCGCCGCCTTCCAGCTCGGTGACGCCGTAGGCGTGGGCGCCCAGCACGAGGGTGCCGAAAACGGCCAGACCCTCCGGACAGGTAGCGTCCTTCCAGATCTTCGCCTCGCTGGTCTCGATGAAGCGGATGTTGCCCAGCTTGCCGATCTCGCCGCGGTACATGGTGTCGGGGTCGGCGTACTTGTGGGCCTCGATGAACTCCTTGCAGGTCTTGAGGTCGTAGGCTGCGTAGGGATGGATGATGGCGATGTAGCTGTCGCCGATGGGGTCAGCGTTCATCGCGCCCAGCTGTGCCGCGGCCTGGAAGAACAACTTCGGGGTCAGGGTGCAGCTCTTGTCCAGCGCCTTGCGGCTGGTGACGGCAGTCTCGGTGCCGTCTGCGGAAAGCTTCGGCGCATAGATGACGTTGGTGCCGCCGGCCAGCACATCGCGGGTGATGCTGTCCATGGTGCGGCCCGCCTGGCTTGCCAGAACGCGGGTGGCCTGTACCACATTGTTGTCGATGGCCGTCATCTGCAGCACATCGGTGAGCGGAGTCCAGCCGCCGTACTGGTGCAGGTCGCTGGTGATGGTGGTCACATTCAGGGTCTGGCCGTTGGGAGTCACGCCCTCGGTCAGCGGGGTATCGGCCTTGGGCAGGCTGTCGTACTTGCGGAACTCAATGGTCTTGCCGCCGTTCTGGGGTACGGGATAGTAGTCCGCGAACTGGTCATGCACCAGACGGGGCTCTGCCTGGTCGATAAGGCGCTTCTCGTAGAAGGTCTTCATCTCGTTGGTCATGGTGCCGGTGGTGTTCTGCAGGCTGGCAGAAGGGTCGGCAAAGAGCTGGAGGTTCATCTTCAGGTTGTAGCTTTTCATGTCATTTGTCCTTTCTGTATCAAAATTTTCAAAAACTGATCTTCACCCCGTGCATCGCACGGCGTTCCAGTGCCTCACGCTGGGCGCGGGTCATGCTGGCCACATCGGCCCGGGTGATGGCCGCACCGCCGGGGCTGGTACCGTTTTCCGCCGGGCGGGTCGAACGCTGGCGGATGCGCTCCACAACGCCCTGCTCCACGGTCTGGGCGGTCTGACGCAGAGCGTCGTTGTAGTGGGCCAGACGGTAGGCGTCACCCATCCGCATCCCGGGCAGCTCCATCAGGCGGCGCATCTCGGGGTTCGCCAGTTCCTGCTTGAGCGAAAAATCCGGCATATCCCGGCGAAGCATCGCCTCTTCCGCCGCCCAGCGGGCGTGGAGGGCGCGGACGGTGTTCGCGCCCTCTCTCAGGCCCGGGATGGGCGGCAGCGGCACAGGGCGTTCGGGCGGTGCAGGACGCTCTTCCGGCTCCTGCACTGCCGCCGGTGTCGGCACATCCGAAGCCTCCCGGCCCTCATCCGCCTTCATCGTCCCGGAGGCGATGGCCTGCTGAGCCTGTGCATGGCTGAGGGCAGGAGCGGAGGGGGCGGCGGCATCGCCGCCCTCCGAGGCAAAGAGCTGCAGATCCACCATCGACTGTTCTCCCCGTCCGCTCAAATCGGCGAAGCGGACATTGTCCGGGTAGCGTTCTGCCAGCAGGGCAAAGCCCGCCTTTGCAAATTCGAACGCCCCCTCCACCCACGGCTTCTGGGGTGCCGCCGCCGTCACGGCCAGACGCGGGCCGTCCGGCTCGTCCCACACGCCGCTCCTGGTGCCTTCCTCGCCCGCCAGCAGGGCGCAGAGGGTCTGCATCAGGGTGCTGGCCCCCGCACACACGATGTCCTGCCCGGCGGGGGCATAGCCCGCGTGGCCCGAAGCTTCCAGCCGGCAGGTGGGGCCTGCCGGGCCGTCCAGCTCGGTGTAGTTTACTTTTATCATCTCATTTCTCCTTTCTGCGTCTTCATCGCCCTCGCCATCGCAGCCGTGCTCAGCTCCTGTGCCGGGCCGCTGAGCTTGGGGGCTTTGGACTTTTTCTGCACTTCCAGCAGACCCGTCAGCTGAGCCATCTGGGCCTGCATCTGCGCCAGCTGCTGGGCAAGGGTGCCGTTCTGGCGCACCCGCTGGCGAACCTTTTCGATGCCCTCAAAGTCCATCATTTCCAGCGCCGCCAGCGCGGCGTCGGCGTTGGCCGGGGCGAAAAAGCCCAGCTGATAGCACTCCTTGGCCGTCTCGTTCTGCGACAGGCGGGAGAAGGTGGACTTTTTCTCCGCACTCACCACGATGTCGAACACCGGCTCATGACTGCCCAGCTCCACGCCGCCCACGACTCTTGCAGGCTGGGCGCGGAGCACCTGGCCCGAAAAGCGGACGAACTCGCTCTCGCCGCTCTTGCCGGTGATGCGGAAGATGCGCTCCTCGTCGTAGAACTGCCTCATCAGCTCGATGATAAGGTAGCACTCTTTGGCAAATGCCCTGTAAGCGCTCTTGAGCATATCCCGGCTGAGCTTCGAACCCGCCTCCTGCAAGGCCGCGATGGCCGAAGCTGCCGTTACGCCGCCTGCGGTGCCGCCCTGGGTCATGTCGCGGTTTCCGCTGATCTCCTTCAGCTCCTCGATGCGGCTGTTGCGGTAGCTCAGGCTGTTGCCCTGCAGACCCGCCGTCTGCAACGGCCGGAAGCTGTCGTCGTTCAGGCGCCCCACCACATGAATGATGTCCCGCGACAGGTCAGTCAGCTCTTCCTCATTGACTCCCGCCGTGTCGCTCAGCACATACCGCTGGCGGGACGAGAGCAGGACGTTCTCGTCCATGGCGTGGTTCATCTTGTCGATGGCGGTCTGGCACTCCTTCATCACATCGATGTACCCGAAGCCCGCCGGGCTGTCCTCTTCCATGAACAGCGCGTCGAACACAAAGGGATACTTGCCGTGGTCGTAGAAGCCTCTTTCGGCCAGCGCCGGGTCGTTCTCGCTGGCGTAGAGCACCACGCCATTGCAGAACTTGCAGTAGTGCAGGACGCTCCTGCCCTCGGGGGAAAGTTTTTTGTAGTACCAGTCCACCACGACGCTCTTGTCGCTGGTATCAAGGCCGCCGTCGTGGATGTAATGCGGCACGTCCAGCACGCTGGCAGTGTGTCCGGCCAGCTGGGGCCAGCGGCTTTCCAGCTGAGCCGTGTCGGCCAGACTCAGCGAGAAAAAGTGGGGCGACGCCTGAATATCGTCCACGCCCGGCTCCCAGTAGAGCATCAGCAGGTTCATGGGCCGGATGGCGATCTCGCCCACACCGCCCCGCTGCTCCGAATCCCAGAACACGCCTTTGACTCCGGTTCCCTGCTTGAGCTTGCGCCACCAGGTGTCGCTGTACACCTGCTCATAGTCAGCCTGTTCCAGCACCACGGGCAGCACGCTGGAAAGCGCCTGTGCCGCTGCCTCGTCGTCCTCGGCACGGGGCAGGACGTTGGGACTGGGGTAGTTGTCCATCGCGTCGGCATGCTTGTTGGCGATGGAGTTGAACAACCAGCCGCTGGACGGCTGGGGTTTGCCCTCCATCATGGGGTTCTGGTAGTTCTTCCAGTGTCCCATCCGGAACCACAGTTCGTTGTCCACCAGGCGCTTGTCCAGCGCGGCCTTGCCCGCCTTGTACCGCTGCAAGATCTGCGCAGCCTCAGCCACCTCTTCCGGCCCGATGGGCAGTTTTGTTGCTTCATCCATAGTATTCGTTTTTCTCCTTCCTGTCCTCTGTTGCAGGGCGCTATCGTTTTTCTCCGCCCCCAGCCTCTCCCAAAGGGAGAGCCTTTACACCCTCAGAAACTTCGCCTTCCGATGCAGCTCCAGCGGGTCATCCAGCACCGGCGGGGCCGATGTATGCCGGGGCGGCGAGATGGGATTTTCCATCAGCACATAGCGGCACTCATCGTAGATGTGGTCTTCCTGCCGGGTGTCGATGTCCTCCACATTGCTCTCGTCGTACACGAGGTTCGGGATGGTGCGGATGAAGTGCTTGCAGGTATTGAACACCTGCAGCATCGGCCTGCCCTCGCCGTCAAAATTCAGCCGGTAGTGCATCTGCATCTTGCCCGCCAGACGGGTGTGGTCGCCGGGCATCCAGTGCAGAAAGTTCGGCCCCCGCTCCATCATGGCGGCGATGCTCTCGCCCCGGCTCTCGTCGAAGATGGCCGGGTCGGCGATGCCCTGAATGACTCTGCCCCGGAGCACCGGGTCGTTCTGCTCGGCCTCCCGGATGCGCCGTGCCTGCTCCACCGGGTCGATGCGCAGACCCTCGTTGGGGCGTCCGGTGCAGCCGTACAGCTCCTTGATGCGGTAGAGCCGCCCTTCCTCGTCCGCCGCGTACCACCCCACCGAGAACGGCTTCGAAAAGCCGAAATCGTAGCCCCGGTAGATTTTCCAGTGCTTCGGGATGGTGAACGGCGCGATGACGTGGGTCCAGCGCTGGTCTTCGTAGTGGTTCGGGTCGTTCCGCCACTCGGTGAACACCTGCCCCGAAAAGCTGTCCCAGCTGCCGTAGAGCAGCGCCTGCTTTTCGGCCTCCGGCATGGCCGCGAGGCTGGCCAGATAGTCCGGGTCATTTTCCAGAAGGGCGGGGTTATCGAAGATGCTGGACGGGATGAACACCCGCGCCCGCCGCAGCACCTTTTCGGTGCCGTCCGGCATCCGCACCGGGTATTCCTCCACGATGGGGGTGCCGGGCGGGGCGGGCGTGATGAACCGCGCCTTCACCCAGCCGTGGCCCACCCCGCCGGGGTTGGTGGTGGCCCGCAGATACACCCGGGTGCCGGGGCCGGTGGGGCGGTTGCGGCTCATCATGTAGCTGTACTCCTCCCACTCGAAGTGGGTCAGCTCGTCGAACCCGATGAAATCGAAGGCTTTGCCCTGATAGTTCGTCCGGTCCTTGGTGTACTGCATCGAGCCGAAGTAAATTTTCGCCCCGCTGGGGAAGACCCACACATGGCTCGTGGCGTTGTACTGCGCCTCCGGAAAGGCCCGGCGGTAATAGCTTTGACTCTTGTCCACGAGGTCGGAAAGCTGCGGATAGGTCTTGCGGAGGATGAGCGCCCGGTAGTGCGGAATGTGTACCTGTCGCAGCGCCTCGATGACGAGGGCGTCGCTCTTACCGCCGCCTGCCGCGCCGCCGTAAAGTGCTTCCGGCTCCGGCCTCCGCATAAATTCCATCTGCCTCGGCTGAGGCCTCCACACGACGCCCGCATTCTTGTTTTCTGTCGTCATACATCCTCCACCGGCGGCAGCAGCACCACGCCGCATTCCCGCCCTTCTGCGTCCACGCCCTGGTCGTTCAGGGTCTTCGACACGCCCGCCAGATCTTTCAGCACGGCAGTCGCTTCTTTCAGTCCCTTCATGATGCCGGGGTCGGTGCTGTTCTCTCTGCGGGCCGTGCGCTGGCGGGCATTCAAATCTTTCACCTCCTGCGCCAGCATGGTGCTCAGGGTGTCGGTGGCTTTCCGGAGACTTTCCTGTCCCTTGGCCGCAGTCTGCTTTTCCTGCCCCATCCTGTGTTCTCACTTCCTTTCGTTCTGTCGCTGGCAAAAGGATACCACGCTTTTCTCCGCCGCAGGAGTACATACTTTTTGCCCTCAGATTTGTATTTTACTGTACATTTTATCCTATAAGTAATATTTCAAAGCGGCAAAAATCCCCTGCCTGTGTTCTTTTCCACAGACAGGGGATCTTTCACTCAATTTTCTGCGCAAAGTCTCCGGGAGACTCTCTGCGTATTTTTACAGGGTTTCCACCCGGTCAAACAGCTCCTTTGCGGCCTCCACAGCCTCCTTGCTGCCGAAGACCACCCTCACGCCCTTCTCCATCCGGGCCGACAGGTCCGCCGCCTCGGCCTTGAGGGCGGCAGCATCCACACTGCACAGGCTCTTGCGCTCGGCGGCAGTCATCTCGTCGGTGATGCCGCAGAAATATTTGCAGTCGGTAGACGCAGCCTCTTCCCGGGGCTTGCGCGGGGTATCCAGCTTTGCTGCCGCACCCACGATGAACTCGTTCATGTCCTTCTCGGTGTAGTCGCGGCCTGCCAGTTCTGTCGGCCCCTTTGCGAAAGTCTCATAGCTTTCTTTCAGGTGTGGGTCGCGGTAGGTGTAGAGATATTCGGTGCCGTCGTTCTGGGTCACCATGCCGGTGCCATACGCGCCGCCCACCTCGCGGATGTTGTGCCACAGATACTCGTAGCTCATCACCCGGGCCAGCACCTTCCGCTCCAACCGCCGCTCCATGGGCCAGACCAGCACATCGTAGTTCACGCCGCCGTCGATGATGAAGGCCTCGTTCACCGGAGCTGTCAGCTCCTCAGTGTAGGGCTTTGCCTCGCCGCGCTTTTCTGCCGCGAAGGCACTGCCCGGCAGAAGCTTTTTCAGGGTATCCAGCGCCGCGTCGCTGCCGTGGAGGCTGACGGTCAGGGCGTTCTTTTTCAGCACGCTCTTCCACAGCTCTTCCATCTTTTTGCCCAGAGCGGTCCAGTCGGCCTTTTCCAGCAGCTCACAGATATAGTGGTAGTAGCTCACGCCGTTGCAGCGCTCACTCAGTGCGGATTCCACCGAGAAATGTGCCGCCGCCCGCATGGCGGCGAAGGCGTGGCCCTCCCGCAGGAACTTCTGCTCCATGAGCAGCTTCTGCTGGCTTGCCACCCGCTCCATAGCAGCTTCGGCCTGCGGGCCGCTGAACTTTGTCTCATACAGCCACTCACTGCCCAGCTCCACAGCCTTTTCGAGGCTGCGTTCCAGCATACTCATCCCCACGATGAGCTTTGCGTGGCAGGGCCTGCCTTCCTGCCGTCCCGTCCAGCAGTCCATCCACGCACCACTGCTTCCCAGCCAGGTGTTCCGCAGAGTGTTCAGTTCCTGGGCCGTGTGCTTTTCGGTGTCCAGCTCATCCATGACATCCGTGAGCAGATGCAGGCAGGACATGTCTTCCGGTGCCATGCCGCCCAGATCATAGTAAAGGTACAGGTAGGTATTGCCTGCCGAGGGGTGGTGCAGCAGTTCTGCACCCGCCAGCAGCTCCTTGCTGCCCGGTGTCTGCTTTTTGCCCTCGCCGAGGTCGTCGGCTGTCAGCGGATGGTCCAGCACCAGCTTGCCGTCGGTGCGGGCGGCGCGCCCCTCTTCCTCTTTCTTGGGCAGGGTCGGCACCTGGATGATTTCCACCGGCGCAGGCGCGAACAGCTCCCGCAGCAGCTCATTGAACCAGCCCTGTTCCAGCTTCTCCCGCAGGGAAGCGAATAGAGCGTTCGTGTGGAGCAGCAGGGCCGGGTCGCCGGTGTGGAGCCATCCGGCAGATGCATTGATGGCGTCCAGCACACCGTCCGGGATGCTGCCCGGCCGCTCAAGGGAAGCGAACTCGGTGGAGTTGAGGCTTGCCATCAGCAGCTCCTCGGGGATGCCCTTCTCGAGGATGCCGTCCACGGCTTGGCGCACTGCAGCGGCAAACTTGCCCGCCGACTCTTCCGTCGCGCCCCGCAGCACAAGCTCCAAGGTCGGCTGCAGCGTGCTGTCATCGAAGCCCACGTCGATGTCCGCGCCCAGTTTTTCTTCCAGCAGGGCGGCTTTCAGAGGCGCCTGGTTCGTCCCCAGCAGGGCGTCCAGCAGGATCTCCACGCCCAGCTGGCGCTCCCGGTCGCTGAACGCACCGGTGTACCACGCCAGCGCACACTGAGCCTCGTCCGGCTCCGGCTTCTCGGTATAGTACGGAATATTCCGCTTCGCACCGACCTGCTCGTCCTGCACCGTCAGGCGGGGACGGCTGGTGCTCTTGGGCATACGGCTCAGATACTGCTCGTCGAGGAAGGCCAGCTTCTCGGCCATGTCCATCTTGCCGTAGAGGGTGATGCAGCAGTTGTCGGCGCTGTAGTGGCGGCGGTAGACCCGCACATACTTCTCATAGGTCAGCGCCGGAATGGACGCCGGGTCGCCGCCGGAGACGAAGCCGTAAGCCGTATCCGGGAACATTGCCCGGCTCAGAGCGTTCTGCAGCTGTGCGTCCGGCGTCGCCAGCGCCCCCTGCATCTCGTTGTAGACGACGCCGCTCACCGTGCCGTCTTCGTCCCGGTGCCAGCCCTCCTGCTCGAACACGCCCTTGTCCACCATGGCCAGCGGGCAGAACACCGCGTTGAGATAGACGTCCATCAGGTTCTTGAAATCCGTCTCGTTGGGCGTTGCGAAGGGGTAGACCGTCTTGTCCGGGAAGGTCATGGCATTCAGGAAGGAGGCCATGCTGCTCTTGAGCAGCTGCAAAAACGGCGACTTCACCGGGTACTTCTCGCTGCCTGCCAGCACCGAGTGCTCGAGAATGTGGAACACGCCGGTGTCGTCGGCGGGGAAGGTGCCGAAGCCGATGCCGAAGGCCTTGTTGTCGTCGTCGTTTTCCACCAGCAGGACAGCCGCCCCGCTGACGTCATGGGTCAGCACAGTCAGCGTTCCGTGCTGTTCGGGGCAGTCCTCGCGCTTGACGAGGGTGTAGCCGGGATATTGTTTCATGGTCTTGCTCCTTTATATTTTTTGATTTGAGCTTATTTTACTATGTATTTTTGTAAGGCGCAACTAACGGCGGGGTTCATTCTCTTTTGTCGCCAAAAGAGAATCAGAAAAGCGCCAGCGATTTCGACGCGCTGGATTCATGAGAAAGGGGCTGCTCGCCCCTTTCAGAGCCCAAAGAAGAAGTCGAAGCACAAAAATGCCAGCCGCTTCGCTAAACGCATTTTTGTGCTTCTCCAATTTGCTGCTGCGCAGCAGATGTTACGTTATCTCATTCAGGAACGACTTCTTTTTTGCACGACACCCTGAACAACACGAATCCCACGATGAACAGCACGATGAGGGAGCCGACACCCACATTGGCGCTGCCGGTGAGCTGGCTTCCCACGCTGACGATCATGGTGCCAAGGAAGGACGCGCCCTTGCCGCAGATGTCGAAGAGGCCAAAGTATTCGCCCGACTTTTCCGGCGGGATGATCTTTGCAAAGTGGGAGCGGCTGAGCGCCTGCACGCCGCCCTGGAACATGCCCACGATGACGGCCAGCACCCAGAACTGCCACTGCTGGGTCAGGAAAAACGCAAACACCGCGATGCCCGCGTAGGCCGCGATGCATACCGGGATGAGCTTTGCCGAGGGGTACTTGTTCGACAACCGCCCAAAGATGAGGGCCGACGGGAACGCCACGATCTGGGTCACAAGAAGTGCCAGCAAAAGGCCGGTGGTGTCCAGACCCAGTGCCGTGCCGTAGGCCGTCGCCATGTCGATAATGGTGTACACGCCGTCGATGTAGCAGAAGAACGCCAGCAAAAACCAGAACACCTGCTTATCCTCCGGCAGATGCCGCAGGGTATGGCCGATGCGGGCAAAACTCTGCCGGACAGCGTGCTTTTCCACCTCCACATAGTAGAGCTGTTTATAACTTTTCAGCAGCGGCAGGGTCGTGAGCAGCCACCACGCCGCCGTCAGCAGGAGTGCCAGGTTCAGCGCCGTCATCTGGCTGATGCCAATGCTCCCCGCCCCCAGCACAAGACCGAGGCAGACCACGAAGGGTACGCAGCTGCCGATGTATCCCCACGCATAGCCCCGGCTGGACACTTCGTCCATCCGCTCGGGAGTGGTCACGTCGCTGAGCATCGAGTCGTAGAACACCAGGCTGCCCGAAAAGCCCACTTTCGCAATGACGAAGATGACCAGAAACGGCAGCCATGCCGACGCCGCGCCCATGGCGCAGCAGCCCACGATGCCCACGAAGACGCAGAGTATGAAGATAGGCTTCTTGAAGCCCTTCGTATCAGCCACTGTCCCTAAAATGGGGCTCAAAACAGCCGTAATGACGGTCACAGCCGAGCTGGCATAGCCCCAGTAAGCCAGATACTCCACCGAGCTCAGGCCCCCGGCTTCCGCCAGCGCATTGAAGAAAATGGGGATAAGGGTGGCCACCATCAGCACAAAGGCCGAGTTGCCCACGTCGTACAGGATCCAGTTCCGCTCCAAGCTCGTCAGGCGGAATTTACCGCTCTTTTCCATCCGGTGCTCCTCTCAGTTCTCCCCAAACGTATGCTGATACTCTGCCCCCAGCGGCTTCTCATCTGCATACTCTTCGATGAGCCTTACCGCCAGCGGCACAGCCGTTTTATACAGCTCTTCGAGCTTCTGGCTGCTCTGGACGCATTTGGGGTTCGGCTGCGGGTTTGCCACAAGGCCGTGCATGAACTCATACTTGCCCGCGACGCGCATCCCGGTCAGCACCACCCAGCGCTTGACGGGGTTCGCCGCCTGCAAAAAATGATGCACCGTTATCATCCCCTTCATCGCCGCCAGCGTCTCGTCCACCGTGACGCCTTCGTAGAAGGGCGCGATGACCTCGGCCCGCTCCCGGCTGGGTTTGATGTGGCTGGCCGTGAAGAACTTTATGGGGTCGAGGCCGTCTTCCCGCATCAGGGCGTTGTCAAACTCCGTCTCGATCTCGCAGTGTCCCACACCGCTCTCCCGGACATAGGCCTCCACATAAGGGTGACAGGTGCTGTCCAGCGCGAAGTGACAGACAAAGCCCAGCGCATAGGCCAGAGCAGCATCTTTGTCCGGCGCATTTTCCACCACGGTGCGGGCACGGGTGAAAAACACCTCGCCCTTCTGCTCGTGCATGGTGTTGCCCAGACGGTTCACCGGGTTCGACTGCAGGGCCTTGTAATAAAACATCAGGTCCGGCCCGTGGAGACCTATGTCGTAAAGCTCCCGGTGCTGTTCCAGCGTCGCGCGCAGACTGTCCGGCAGCAGGGCCAGAACATCCGCACCAAAGCGGCGGTGTGCGTAGGTAGAAGGCATGATACCGCCCCTTTTCGTTTATTTTTCGTAGCCCTGCGGCAGCTCGTTCTTCAGGCCGCGCTCCATCAGGGACTTGACAGCCTCTGCCGCACTCATGCCCTTGTTAACGATGGCGTTGACGGTCTGGACGATGGGCATTTCCACCTGATACCGCTCGGCCAGCTCCAGCGCAGCGGGCAGGGCGTTCATGCCCTCGACCACCATGCCGACTTCCTTGACGGCATTTTCCGGGGTCTCGCCCTTGCCGATGAGGATACCGGCGCGGTTGTTGCGGCTGTGCATACTGGTGGCGGTCACGATGAGGTCGCCGATACCGGCCAGACCTGCGAAAGTGTGGACATTGCAGCCCATCGCCACGCCCAGACGGGCGATCTCGGCGATGCCGCGGGTGATGAGGGCAGCGCGGGCATTATCGCCGTAGCCGAGGCCGGTGGAGATGCCGACGCCCAGCGCGATGACGTTCTTCATGGCGCCGCTCAGCTCTACACCCTTGATGTCCTCGTTGGTGTAGACGCGCATGACATTGTTGGTGAAGATCTCCTGCACATAGGCAGCGGCCTCCATATCCTTGCTGGCCGACACGATGGTGGTGGGCAGGTCGATGGCCACTTCCTCGGCGTGGGTGGGGCCGGACAGGGCCACAAGACGCACGCCCTTCGGGCCGCCTTCCTTGCCCAGCTCATCGGCCAGGATTTCGGTCATGGTGTACAGGGTGTCGGGCTCGATGCCCTTTGCCACATCCACGATGATCTGGCCGTCGGCCACATAGGGCCGGGCCTTTGCCGCCGTGGAGCGGACGAACACCGACGGCACTGCGAACAGCAGGATGTCCTTGTCTTTGCAGACTTCCTCGATGCTCTTGGTGAACCGCAGCTCGTCGGGGATCTTCATCTGCGGCAGATTGGGGTGCTTGCGGGTGGTGGAAAGGCTGTCGATCTCCTTCTCGATGGCCGACCACACCAGCACATCATTCCCGCTCACAGTCAGCATCCGTGCAAGGGCCATGCCCCAGGTGCCAGCGCCCAGAATACCAATACGTTTCATCACGTTTGTCCTCCGTATCCGCCGCGCTCCCGTCTGGCGGGGCGTGCGGCCTGTTTGTACCTTTACAGGTCTATACAGTTCTATTGTACCCGAAAGCTTCTGCCGCGTCAACTACTCTGCCGTTCTGCACAAAGTTAGCACCTGTTTTTCATCCATTTCGTCTATACCATGCAATTTTTCGAAACCATTTGCGTTCATTTCCAAATCATGTTATAGTATTCTGGTAGGTTTTGTAGGATTTTCATTTTTTCCTCTTGACTTTGACCCTGCTTTAAGGTATATAATGTGTCCACCTACTTGCCCTGTCTGTTTATTCAAATTTTGAAAAAGGAGTATCCATGCTGGAAACACTCTTATCCAACCGCACCGTCAGCGTGCTCTGGGAGGCTCTTCCCCGCATCCTCTCGGCGGGCCTCACCATGACCATTCCCCTCACCCTCGTCTCGTTCACCTTGGCGATGGTGCTGGCGGTGGCCGTGGCGCTGGTGCAGTACGCCCGGGTGCCGGTGCTGAGCCAGCTGGCCCGGTTCTACATCTGGGTCATCCGCGGCACGCCGCTGCTGGTGCAGCTTTTCATCATCTTTTACGGCCTGCCCAGCGTGGGCATCATGCTGGACGCTTTCCCGGCGGCAGTCATCGCCTTCGCCTTCAACGAGGGTGCATACTGCGCCGAGACCATGCGCGGCGCACTCGAGAGCGTGCCGCAGGGCCAGCTGGAAGCCGGCTACTGCGTCGGCATGAGCTGGTGGCAGATCATGCGCCGCATCGTGCTGCCGCAGGCCCTGCGCACCGCCGTGCCTGCCCTCTCCAACTCCCTCATCGGCATGATAAAGGACACCTCTCTGGCCTCCAACATCACGGTAGCGGAGCTGTTCATGGCTGGCCAGCGCGTCGCCGCCCGCACCTACATCTTCCTGCCCATCTACTGTGAGGTGGCCGTGGTGTATCTGCTGTTCTGTACCGTCATCACCAAGCTGCAAGGGCTGCTGGAGCGCCAGCTCAACGCCCACGGCTTCCAGTAAGAAAGGAGTGTGGCTGTTATGGCAATGTTAGAGATACGCGGCGTCCACAAATCCTTCCATACTTACGCAAAGCCCGGCGTCCATCCCGGCATCTTTGGCCGCGCCCCCAAGCCGACCAGCAGTCTGGACGTACTGCGCGGCGTCGATTTGACGGTGGAAAAGGGCGACGTCGTGGCCATCCTCGGCCCTTCCGGCTCAGGCAAGACCACCCTGCTGCGATGTCTCAACTTCCTCGAGACGGCGGACGCAGGCAAGCTCACCTTCGACGGCGAGACATTCGACCTCGCCCACGCCGATCGCGCCAGCATCGCGCGGCTGCGCCGCAAGACGGCTTTCGTCTTCCAGAACTACAACCTCTTCCGCAACAAAACGGCCCTTCAGAACGTCACCGAGGGCCTCATCGTCGCCCGGAAGATGCCCAAAGCGGAGGCTGATGCCGTCGGCATGAAGATGCTGGAAAAGGTCGGCCTCGCCGACCGTGCCGACTACTACCCCCGTCAGCTGTCGGGCGGTCAGCAGCAGCGCGTGGCCATCGCCCGCGCTCTCGCCTCCGGCCCGGAGATCATCTATTTCGACGAACCCACCAGCGCCCTCGACCCGGAATTGACCGGCGAGGTGCTGGCCGTCATGCGGCAGCTGGCACAGGAGGGCATGACCATGCTGGTCGTCACCCATGAGATGGGCTTTGCCCGCAACGTCTCGTCCCGCACCGTCTTCATGGAAAACGGCGTCGTGGTCGAGGAAGCCCCCTCGCAGGAGTTCTTCGCCCATCCCAAAGAGGCAAGGACCCGTGAGTTCCTTCAGAAAATTTCCCATACTGAATAAGAAAGGATCATCACCTATGAAACGCAGAACCTTTATTTCTCTCATGAGCGTCATGGCCGCTGCCGGTGTTCTCTCGCTGGCTGGCTGCTCTTCCAATACTTCCGCCTCCACTGCTTCCAGCACCGCTGCTTCTGCTTCCGCTGCTGCCGCCAACAAGCTGGAGACCATCCAGTCCAACGGCAAGCTGGTCATCGCGCTGGAAGGCGCATGGCAGCCCTGGAGCTTCCACGATGAGAGCGACACCCTCGTGGGCTACGACGTCGAAGTCTCCCGTGCCATTGCCGAGAAGCTGGGCGTCGAGCCCGAGTACGTCGAGAGCGACTGGGACAGCCTGTTTGCCGGTCTGGATGCTGGCCGCTACGACCTCGTCTGCAACGGTGTCGAAGTCACCGAAGAGCGCGCCAAGACCTACGACTTCACCACTCCCTACGGCTACATCCACACCGCCCTCGCCGTCCGCAAGGATAACGACGACATCAAGAGCTTCGAGGACCTTGCCGGCAAGACCACGGCCAACAGCCTCGCTTCCACCTACATGGAGCTGGCCGAGAGCTACGGCGCGACCGTGCAGGGCATCGACACGCTGGAAGAGACCATCCAGCTGCTGACTGCTGGCCGCATCGACGCCACCCTGAACGCCAACGTCTCCTTCTACGACTACCTGAACGTCCATCCGGACGCCGACTTCAAGCTGGTCGCCCAGACCGAAGATGCTTCTCACGTTGCGATCCCTATCGTCAAGAGCGAAGACTCTTCCTTCCTCGACGCCCTCAACAGCGCCATCGACGAGCTGCGCGCTGACGGCACCCTCAAGGAGCTGGGCGAGAAGTATTTCGGCCAGGATATTTCTTCCGAGAATTAACTTTTTGTTTAGGCGCTGTCTGAGCATCGGAGGTGCATCATGGTCTATCCCGTAGGCGAAACCGCAAAGCTTCTGGGAGTCGTCAAAAATATCCGGGAAGAAGATTTTCCCGAGCGCTTCCGTGCCGAACTGCGCGGTGTCCCGGAAAGAAAATAAGAATATTGACGAAGGGGGCAGGTGTCATGCAGCACCTGCCCCCTTTTGTTATAAATATCTTCCGGTAATACTCTCCGGGTTTTCCTGGATCTCCTCCGGCGTGCCTGTTGCCACGACGCGGCCGCCGCTCTCGCCGCCGCCCGGCCCCATGTCGATGACATAGTCCGCGTTGCGGATGACATCAAGGTCGTGTTCGATGACAACGACCGTTGCGCCGTTGTCCAGCAGGGCTTGGAACACCCGCAGCAGCACCTGCACGTCCAGCGGGTGGAGGCCGATGCTGGGCTCATCGAAAACGAATACCGAGTCGGTCTGGGTGCGGCCGATCTCGCTGGCCAGCTTGAGGCGCTGGGCCTCGCCGCCGGAGAGGCTGGGCGTTTCCTCGCCCAGTGTCAGGTAGCCCAGACCCAGCTGCTGCAATGTCTGCAGGCGCTGGCTCACGGTCTTCATCCCGCCGCAGAACTCAAGGGCGGAATTGACGTCCATATCCATCAGCTGCGGCAAAGAGGCTGTCTGCTCCGCCTCGTTGGTCAGCTTCACGCCGTAAGCCGCCCGCGCGTAGCGGGAACCTCGGCAGTCGGGGCAGACGATGTTCACATCCGGCAGGAACTGCACGTCCAGGCTCACCTCACCGGTGCCGTCGCAGCCGGGGCAGCGCAGACTGCCCGTGTTGTAGGAAAAATCGCTGGCCTTGAAGCCCTTTTGCCTGGCGTCCGGAGATTTGGCATAGAGCTTCCGCAGCTCGTCGTGGACGCCTGCGTAGGTCGCCACGGTAGAGCGCACATTGATGCCGATGGGCGTCGCGTCGATGAGCTTGACGTGCGCGATGCCCTCGGCGCGAATCTCCCGGATATGTGCCGGGAGGGCGCTGCCGTTTATCTTTGCTTCCAGCGCCGGTACGAGGCTTTCCAACACCATCGTCGTTTTGCCGGAACCGGACACGCCCGTTACCACGGTGAGCCGCCCCTTGGGAATGTCCAGCTCCAAAGGCTTGACCGTGTGGATGCTGCCGGTGGAGAGATGGATAGCCCCCTCTGCGAACATCTCTCCTTCCCTGGCACACCGGCGCAATTTCGTCTCAGCTTTTCCGGAGAGGAACGGCCCGATCTGGGACTCCGGCTTTGCCTCCAAATCAGCTATCGTCCCTTCGGCAATGACATGTCCACCCTTGACTCCCGCTTCCGGCCCCATCTCGATCACCCAGTCGGCCTCTTTCAGGATTTGGGTGTCGTGGTCCACCAGAATGACCGAGTTGCCATCGGCCACGAGGTCGTGCATCACACCGGTCAAGCCCACGATGTTCGACGGATGCAGGCCGATGGACGGCTCATCCAGCACATAGAGCACGCCGGTGGTGCGGTTGCGGACGGCCCGGGCCAGCTGCATCCGCTGGCGCTCACCGGTGGAAAGGGTCGAGGCCGAGCGGTCAAGCGTCAGATAACCCAGACCTAAGTCCATCAGCCGCTTGGCGGTACTTTCGAATGCCTCACAGATGCTCTCCGCCATCGGGCGCATCTCTTCCGGCAGACTGCCCGGCACGCCCTTCACCCACTCCACGAGGGCTTCCAGCGTCATCTGGCAGGCTTCGTCCAGCGAGATGCCCCGCAGCTTCGGCGCACGCGCCGCCGCTGAGAGCCGCGAGCCGTGACACTCGGGGCAGACATCTTCCCGCAGGAACTTTTCCACCCGCTTCATGCCCTTGTCATCCTTGACCTTTGCAAGAGCATTTTCTACAGTGTAGACGGCATTGTAATAGGTGAAGTCCAGCTCGCCGGCCTGATTCGAGTTCCTGGCGTGGTAGAAGATATGCTTTTTCTCTGCTGGACCGTGGTAGACGATGTCCTTTTCCTGTTCGGTCAGGTCGCGGAACGGCACATCCGTCCTCACGCCCATCTCCCGGCAGACGTCTGTCATCAGCGACCACATCAGGCTGTTCCACGGGGCCACTGCGCCGCCGTCGATGGTCAGCGAGTCGTCCGGCACCAGCGACGCGATGTCCACCGTCCGGACGCTGCCTGTGCCGCCGCACTTCTGGCAGGCCCCTTGAGAGTTGAACGCCAGCTCCTCCGCCGACGGCGCATAGAAATGCGCACCGCACTCCGGGCAGACCAGCTCCCTGCCCGCCGCAACAGCCAGCGTCGGCGGGATGTAATGCCCGTTCGGGCAGCGGTGGCTTGCGAGGCGGGAGTACATGAGCCGCAGGCTGTTCAGCAATTCCGTGCCGGTGCCGAAGGTGCTGCGGATGCCCGGCACGCCCGGCCGCTGGTGCAGCGCCAGCGCCGCCGGAACATACAGCACCTCTTCCACCGAGGCTTTCGAAGCCTGGGTCATCCGGCGGCGGGTGTAGGTGGACAGCGCCTCCAGATACCGGCGGGAGCCTTCGGCATACAGCACCCCCAGCGCCAGCGAGGATTTACCCGACCCCGACACGCCCGCAATGCCCACGATCTTGTTCAGCGGGATGTCCACGTCGATGTTTTTCAGGTTGTGTACCTTTGCCCCGCGCACGAGCATTTTGTCTATCATTTTGGTTTCCCTTCCCTTTGGCTTTTTTTCGCCAGATGAATTCCATGTTCTCTGTTTTAGTATAGCGTATCCTGATGTGTATTTCCACAATGGTCACCAATAAAATGCTATTTGCACCGGCAGACACAGAAGAGTATACTATAATCAGTAAGGATCTCAAGTTCCTGTACACATGTATCTGACGAGATAAAAGGAGAACGAACATGGCAGTATTTCCAAAAGAATTTGTATGGGGCGCTGCAACTGCAGCCTATCAAATCGAGGGCGGTGCCGTCGAGGATGGAAAAGGCCGGAGCATCTGGGATGTTTTCTCCCACACACCGGGCCGCACCTATCGGGGCGAGACCGGTGATACCGCCTGCGACAGCTATCACCGCTGGCGGGAAGACATCGAACTGCTGAAGTCGATGCACCTGAAAGCCTATCGCTTCTCTGTGGCGTGGACGCGCATCGCCCCCACCGGCGGCACGGACTGGAACGAAAAAGGCTTTGCCTATTACGATGGTCTTGTGAATACTTTGCTGGAAGCGGGCATCGAGCCGTATATTACGCTGTATCACTGGGATTTGCCGCAGGCGCTGGAAGAAAAGGGCGGCTGGCAGAATGAGGACACCGCCCGGGCGTTTGCAGTCTACACGGCAAAAATGGCAGAACATTTCAAAGGCAGGGTCCACCAGTGGTTCACCTTCAATGAGCCTGCCTGTATCGTGAAAATGGGCTATGGGACAGGTGAGCATGCGCCGGGGCTGAAACTCCCGCTGGAAGGGCAGTTCACCTGCTGGCAGAATATCATCTATGCGCACTGCCTTGCCGCGCAGGAGCTCCGCCATACGGACGCCGAAAACAGAGTGGGCTTCGTCTCCACAGGCCGCATCTGCTACCCCGCATCTGAGGCAAAAGCAGATGTGGACGCCGCCCGGGCTCTGACCTTTGCCTGCCCGGACGAGGACTGGGCCTTTACCCACACGATGTCGCTCGACCCTCTGTGCCTTGGCCGCTGGCCCGGACCGGACCTCTGTGGGCCGCAGCTTTCCGCCTGCATCGGTGCTGTGCCGCAATACATCAACGACGCCCTGTCTCTGGGCAGACCGGATATGCTCGGGCTGAACATCTACAATGCCGCGCCTGTACAGATGGGAACGAATGGCCCCTGTTATGTGGAGCGCCCTGCGGGATACGCTCACACAGCCATGAACTGGCCGGTAGAGCCGGAAAGCCTGAACTGGGGTCCCCGTTACATCCAGGAGCGGTATGGACTGCCCATGTTCATCGCGGAGAACGGCTTATCCTGCACCGACAAAATCTATCGGGACGGCAAGGTGCATGACGTGGAGCGAATTGATTTTCTGGCGCGCTATCTGGAAAAACTCTCCGAGGGCATTCAGGCCGGTGCCGACGTGCGAGGGTACTTCCATTGGAGCCTGCTGGACAACTACGAGTGGCACAGCGGATACAGAGAGCGTTTTGGTCTGGTGTACGTCGATTACGCTTCCGGGCGGCGCATCCCGAAAGACAGTGCCTTCTGGTATGGCGAAGTCGCGGCGACCAATGGCGGGTCCATCTGACCTGTAAAATAAAAGGCCGGCAGTTTCTCCAATACAGAACGAATATTGCAGCCATATCCAAGATACGTCTTACCCATCCTGCAAATTCTTTTATAATAGCACCGTTGCCTGAAAGCGCTGCAACAAATTCCCATATCAAAAGGGAAGCTTTCCGGTATGGGACAACGACAAATCATTTTATTGGGATACGAAAGAGACGCCCTCCGCCTGCTTCGGCGCTGCCGGATGGCCCGGCTCCGCTTTTGTCAACATCTGCTGGAACTTCCGGGCCGCCGTGTTCAGCGGGCGGTGATGGTCGTAGACGAGGCAGATAGAGCGGGAGGGAATGATCTCCTGCAGATGCAGCTCGACAAGCTCGCCGCTGGCCAGAAGCTCTTTCGTCATCGGTTCCGGCACGAAGGCAAGGCCCAGCTCACTTTTCACCAGCGTGAGCATCTGGTCGGTGGTGGCGGCCTCGGTGTCGGGCCGGAGCACGGCGTCGTGGTCGAGGAAGAACTGCCGGTAGAAGCTCCGGGTCATGCTCTCATCGCTGAGAGAGATGAGCGGATAGCAGCTCAGTTCTTTCAGCGTCAGGCGCTGGCTGGCCAGTGCAGTGAAGGTCTTTCCACCTACCAGCACTTCATAAAACGGTCTCAGTTCCACCATCTTCAGGCCCTGTTCTACTTCCGCCGGGGTGGAGATGATGGCAAAATCCACTTCTCCGTTCTTCACAGCCTGCACCGCCTGGGGCGTAGAGTGGTTCGAGATGCGCAGCCGGATGCCGGGATACTCGATGTGGAACGTCCGCAGCTTCTCGGCCAGATAGATGTTCAGCGCCGTCTCCGTCGCGCTGATGCTGATGGAGCCATGCTCGAGGGTGGCGCTGGCGCTCAGCTCTTCCTCCGCGTCCTGTATCTGCACCGCCGCCGAGGCGATGCGGGAGTAGAGCATCTCGCCCTCCGGCGTCAGGGTGACGCCCCGGTTGGAGCGGGTAAAGAGCACACAGTTCAGCTGGCTTTCCAGCCGGTTCATCGAGTGGGTGATGTTGGGCTGGTTGTTGCCCAGCACCCGCGCCGCTTTCGTAAAGTTCTGATACTTCGCCACATAATAGAAAATTTTGTAGTATTCCCAATCGACGTACATGGGAGCCTCCCCTCTTTCATACCAGAATCACATTTTTATTTCTCCCCCACCAGCGCCACGGCAACATCATTGACATTCGTGCCAGTAGCGCCGGTCATGATAAGGCCGTCCACAGCTTTCAGTGCATGGTAGGCGTCGTTGTTTTGCAGGGTATCGAACACATTCCAGCCCTTGGCGGTCAGTGCGGAGAGGGTGTCACCATCCACATAGCCGCCGGCAGCATCCGTGGGGCCGTCGGTGCCGTCACTGCCCACCGAGAACACTGCTGCATCCAGCCCGGCCAGCGCCGGAACCGCTGCAAGGGCAAGCTCCTGATTCCGTCCGCCGAGACCCCTGCCGGTCAGGTGGACGACCGTCTCGCCGCCTGCGATGTAGGCCAGCTTTTTTCCCTGCCCCGCGTGGGTCCGGACGATGGAGCCAAGGAAGCTGCCCGCCTCCCGGGCTTCACAGCAGAGCTGGTCGGTCAGCAGGACGGGCTCATAGCCAAGCTCCCGGCAGGCGGCAGCGGCAGCGGTGCAAAGCTCCCGCACACTGCCAGTGATCTGGGTCGTCACATTGTCCAGCATCTTGGGCGTTTCCTGCGCCAGAAGAACTTTTGCCTGTTCCGAGAGCTTCAGGTGATACTTCTCCGCAATGGCAAGCGCCTGTGCGCAAGTAGAGGTGTCCGGCACCGCCGGGCCGCTGGCTATCATATCCAGCGGGTCGCCCAGAATATCGCTCAGCACGATGCTGAATACCTGAGCCGGGGCGCATGCCTGCGCGAACCGCCCGCCCTTGACGCCCGAAAGCCGTTTGCGGATGGTGTTCATCTCCACGATGTCAGCGCCACTGGCAAGGAGCTGGCCGGTGATGTCCTGCAATTCTGTGCCGGAGAGCAGCGGTTTTTCAAACAATGCACTCCCTCCGCCGGAGAGCAGAAACAGCACGGTATCCTCCGCCGCCAGGCCGCGCACCAGCTCCAATGCCTTCTCGGTGGCCGCAAAACTGTTCTCGTCCGGCACCGGATGGCCTGCTTCATAACAATTTACTCCCAGAATTTCGCCCCTGACGTGCTTGTATTTGGTCACGACCACGCCGCCGTCCACACGGCCCAGCGCTTCCACCGCCGCGTGTGCCATCTGCCATGCGGCCTTACCCGCTGCGACCAGCAGCACCCTGCCGCCCTTGGGCGCAAAGGCTTTCAATGCGCGGCGGACAGCTTCGTCCGGCAGGACAGCGTTCAGGCTGGATGCGATGATGGCATCGGCATCCTTTCGCAGCGTCAGATTCATGAAACAGACCTCCTTGTGGGGTATGATTTACAACAGACCAGCTTCGGTCATGGTTTTTACAAAGCCCCGCCTGGCCGGGCCTCCGGAATCATTATACAGCAAGACCGACGTTTCGGGAATACTTTCGGCAATGGTTTTGAAATTGCTGTACAGCTCGACATCACGGACTGTACCTTCCTTAGTTGGGTCTTGTATCTGATTTTTATACTCGCTCTCTACGAAATACAAAAATCTTGTTTACAAACATCCCCCATGCAGCCGCCGGATCACCTTAAATGCGATCTCATGTTCTGTTGTCAGCGGTTTTTTCAAAGCGAAGAAAACAACACCGCTGGTCGGACAGGTGATCTCTGCCTCCACCTCTGCAGTAAACGGGTCAAGGATCACGCCCGTTTTCTGACCATACTCCACTTCCTGTCCCGGCTCCACGAAGCGGCGGAAGATCCCGCCCGCCGGGGTGAGTACATTTGCCATCTCGTTTTCCTGCACGACGGTGGACAGATACCCGCTGTGGCAGTGGTATCGCAGTAAACCGACCCGGCTGAGATACCGCAGCACGGCAGCAACGGCTTCCTGTGCGCTCTGCTCGTCAACTTCGTCCGTTTCCTTGGTATAAATGCTGAACGCATTGGTCTCCCAGATCTGCCAATTATAGTTCAGCGTCGTCGTATCAATGGGGGCCGGTTTACGCATGACCACATAAGGCAGGCCGAACAGATTGCCCAGGCTGGCCGTCTGATAGCCGGTGTTCATAATGCGAATGTGCGGAACAAAGTCACCGAGCAGATAGAAGGACGCAAAATGGATATGCCCACACGCAGGACAAGCCCCGGTTGGAGCTGACCGAGAAGATCGAAGCGAACTTCTATTCCCAAGACCTGACCCCGGCAGCACCTCAGCCCCGGCAAAATGAAAAGCCGGCGGCAACAAAAATCCCCGGTAAAGAGATCCTTGAAGCCATCCGGCTGATGAATGCAGACGAACGCAGAGAATTGACGAGAGCCTTGTTCGCCTAAAATTTCTTCTTTTTATGCAAAGGAAAGCAGGCTGTGCAAACGGTGTGCAGAAAGTGTACAGCCGCTTTCCCACATAAAAAAGAACGCCAAATCTTACGATTTGACGTTCAATATCTGGTGCACCTCCAGGGACTCGAACCCTGGGCCCACTGATTAAGAGAGCAAACCGCCGGTTCGTCTCAATTTATGGAAGTTTCGAGTCATCGTTATTTTTAATCAAATCAACGTGATTTTTCACCCAGCAATTTCTGCACCCTTTGTCGGATTTTGCAGCGAAAAGCACCCTCTGCACGTTTTGAAACCGTGCAAAATCCGTGCAGAAACCGTGCACTTACTCTCCGACAAATAAAATCGCCCTATCCTCACCGGCTTGACGGCATTGGTTTGAGTGGCCGCAAATTCGAGCCAGCAACATAGAAACACTGCCTTTTCACCTGAAAACATTTTCTACTGCGTCTTTGAAACACACTGATGGTTTTCCCCGTGGCGGAGAGAGAGGGCCCCACTGCACCCGTTCCAGTTCAAAGAAAGATGCAAGATTTATTACGATCACGAATTATTACCTTTATGAGACTACTCCGGCTGTACGCTTCGGGAAAGTTGTTTCAAACCTGTAAACCAGAGAAAAATAAAGAAGTCCTAGTGTGCAGAAAATCCTCTTTCGAGAATCTTGCTTCTGAACGTAGTGTTCTCCGCGTATGAACCATTCGATTCAGGTTAACGGCATCTTTGGTGTTTTCAAGAACAACTCCAAGTTCAAATGTTTACTTATGGGTCAGAGAATCCCCTCTCCGGCTTCTTCCAGATTATGGGCAAATAGCTCCTCCACGCCCAGCTGCTTGGCGAGCGCCTGAACTTCCTTGTATCGTTTCGACGCCTCTTCGTTGTCTCCGCCATGCTTGCATGCTTCGATGAGATACAGCAGGGCCTGCAGCTCGTACAGGCGACTGTCGCCGCGCTGCGAGTTGTGGCGGCGGCGCTCCAGCAGGGTCTCGAAGGCCTCTTTCTCGGGGACATGGTCTCCCAGCGCGCCATAAGCAAGGCCGATGTTGCTATAAGCGCCGGTGCTGCATCTCTCGGAGATATCGAGGGCCTGCCGGCTCCAGCGCAGCTGCCGTGCGGCCTCCTGCCGGAGATGCTCCGGCTCGTTTTTGCCCCGCACACCGGCGCAGTAGGCCAGATTGATGTAGGTGCGGAAGGTGTCCGAGCTGTGGAACGTGAACCGCTCTTCACGCAGCCTTGCGGCGTACTCGTAGCAGGTACGCTGGCGGTTGTCATAGTCACGTTTATCTGTCCGGTCTGCCCACACGCCGTCCTCGCCAAAGGCAAGCGCGTCGGCATGGCAGGTCAGCTCCAGCAGGGTCTCCCGGTCCTCGGAGCTCACCCCCCGCAGCAGGAGCTTTCCAACATCGCCGTATGCCCGGCCAAGCGTCTCATAAATGGAGGCTGCGGCACTGGGGTTTTGCTCCAAAGGGCCCAGCTCATTCAGGCATTTCATCGCTTTTATGGCGGCGTCGAACTCCTCCGGCGGCTGCTTCCGGTCCCGGAAGATGAGTGCCCGGTTCTCATACAGCTGCGGCAGCGTCCAGTGCAGGGCGGGCTGCGCCTTTTCCGCGATGATCATGGCGTTGTTCCACTTCGCAGCCTTCTTGAAATCGGCAAGGCGGAAGTACAGGCTCGCGGCGCGGTAGGCCCAGAGCTTCTTCTGCGGGGTGTCGAGCCGGGCGTCCGGGTCGGACTTTTCCAGCACAGCGGAGTAAATATCGGCGGTGCTGCGCCGGTCGGCGGGCGTCTCCTGAAACTCCCACAGCCCGTCCAGAAAATGGGCGTCGTCCTCTCTGTCAGCCCCCGGCTCCCGCAGGCTGCACACCTTGCGGATGAGGGTGTGGGGGACAAGGCACTCGTCTTTCCCGCTGCCCGTGCTGTTCAGGTAGCGCAGATCCACCAGCGCGTGGAAATCCCTGTCGTCCGGCCGCAGGCCGCAGGCGTTGAGGAACAGCTCCCGCGAGAGCCCGCTCTCCCCGATGAACATGGCGCGGTGTAGCAGGGTCCGCATCGGCGGGGTCAGCTTCGCCAGCCCGAACAGGGTGGTCAGGTTCTGCAGCACGGTACCGCTGCGGCTCTCGCCGTCCTTTTCGCTGGGGATGAGCATTTCCAGACTGTTGTCCCGGAGGGTTTGGCCCTTGCTCAGGTCCTCGGCGATCTGCCCGGCCGGGATGTGGGTGAACTGCATCAGGGCGGCCACCATGGTGACGGTCATGGTGTGGCGCTCCACCAGCCGGAGGATATGTCGGAGGGTGTCGTCGTCCGAGTCCGGCAGCCCCCGGGAGCCGTCCCGCAGGATGTCCAGCAGGACGTCTTCCTTCAGGGAGTTGATCTCGAAAAAGCGCCCGCCCGCCGCATGTTCCAGATTCTGCCGCGTGGTCAGCAGCAGGCGGCAGGGCAGGGCACACAGCTGCTGGTAGAGCTGCTGCTCCAGACTGCCGCTGGCACCGGTCAGCTCGGCCCAGGACGAGGCCTCATCGCGGTCAAAGTTGTCGATGACCAGCAGGTCCAGCTCCGACAGGTTCTCGCACAGCAGCTTCTGCACGTCCCCAATCAGGTCGGGCCCGCCGCGCTCCACCGGCATGGCATGGGCGAAGGTGTCGGTGTACAGCGCCTCCAGCGTGCCAGGGAACCGCACGAAATACGTTCTGCCCAGCGGGTGGCGCTTCTGCCATTCGCCGGCGGCGGCGAGGGCCAGTTTGGTCTTGCCCATGCCCGCAAAGCCCCACAGCACATGGGGGTTCCGCTTTTCATTTTCCAGTTCGTTCAGCAGGTTCTTTACGTCTTCGTCGCGGCCCCTCACCTCGCCGTCGTTCAGCGCGCCTGCGTTCTGAGCAAGGCTCCATACCGGCGGCGTCAGGCGGCGGCGCCACTCGTCCATCTGCCGCGCCATTTCTTCCAGCGTGATGCGCTCTTCGGGGGCTTCCTTGGCGGCAGCGGTCAGCAACGCGTTCACCTGAGCCAACAGGGAACCTTCCAGCCCGGAGGGTCTTGCTTGGCTTGCGGTCAGCGTCACATACCTTTCTAGGAAGCTCAGGTCCCGCCCCAACCGCAGATTGTTCGCCGCTGTAGGGTCCAGCAGGGCATAGAACAGCCGCCCCACCGCGTAAACGTCGGACGCCGGGGTCGGTGTCCCACCGTTTTTCAGCTCCGGTGCACGGAAGCCCGGTGTACTGAACACATCGCTCTCCGGCCTGGTCTCTTCGTCCCAGCCGCCGCCGAAGTCCAGCAGGGACACGCCCAAGATCGTGCCGTTGGACAGGCTGCCGTCCACAAAGAGATTGCCCGCGCTGATGTCGCCATGGATGCAGCCGCTGCCATCCTCATCGCTGTGGACGCGTTTCAGGTTCGCCAGCAGGGCGCAGAACAGATCCACCGTCTTTGCGAACTGCGGCACAGAATTTCTGCAGCCCGGCCGCCTGTTGCCGAAAGGGTGATCTGGTCTGCAGGGCTGGGCGGCTTCCTCCAACAGATCCTTCAGCCAGAAGCCCTGCCGCTCGGTAAGGCACTCCATTTCCAGAATGCAGCTGTACGGCGGCGTGCAGTTTTTTTTCCCCGGCAGCTGGATCGACCGCACCGGAAGCTTTCGGTCCACCGGCACCGTGAGCCGGGTGCGCTGGCGGCTCTGCTGCCCGACGCGGATCTCGCGGTCGGCCCGCTCTTCAAAAAGCGTCCGCATCGTTTCAATTCTCTTTTCACGCTCTGGGTCATTCTCCGGCAAGGCTGCGGCTTCCTCCGGCAGAACGGCCCCGTCCACCCGGACATAGCCCTGCCGTGGGAAATACTCCTTGAGGATAACCGGATACATCTGCCCTTCTTCCTGCGCCTGATAGAGCAGCGCAAAGCCGCCCGACGTGATGTACTTTTGGATCGTGAACCGTCCGTTCTCCGTGCACAGCACTGTTCCATCGGGCAGAGGCTCACGGCGCACCTCTTTCTGGTTCCACATGAAAAGCCCTCCTCCGTTTGGATATTCTGGCTTTATTATAGCGTATCCTCCAAAATATTCCAAGGCGATGCCGTGACTTTCCTGCCCTGAACGCCAAATATTTATTCCCGTAGAAACCGCCGGGCCGCTCTGCTATGCTTTGAAGCAGAAAGCCGCACTTCCGGCGGCTTTTTTCCGGACATGAGAAAGGAGAACTCTATGAACGCAAGTATCGAAGCAAAAAAGGCTGAGGCCGTTGAGCGCATGAAGCTGTGGGGCATCTACCCGCCCATTATCAAGTGCTTTGAGCAGGAGGGCATCGTTTCCGAGAGCGCTCCTCCGCTGGGCACCTGCAGCCAGCTCGAAGGAGAGCAGCTTGAGCGCGTCAGAAAATTCGAGGAAAAATACAACGCGGTCGTTTATCATGTGATTCACAGCTTTACGAATATCGGTGAGCTCGAGAGCTATCTGTTCGTCAGCGACCGCCCGGATGAGTGGGAAACGGACCGTAAGGACCTCAAGTCCGGGCAGCCGCTCGCGTGGGTCTACAACTACGATGAACCCGACTGGCCGGAGCTTGGGTATATCGGTGTTTCGCTGACGACGGCTGCGGGCCTCCGCAGAACCTGGTAAGGAGGGATATTTCTATGTATCACGCTGATCTGCACACTCACACCATCCATTCCGACGGCGAGTATACGCCCGCACATCTGGGCTTGATGGCGCTTCAAAGCGGCATCCGGTATCTGGCGTATACCGACCACAACTACAACTATTCCCCCGCCGAACTGAACGACCTTCGCCTGCAGTTCCCCATGCTGCGCATTCTGCGCGGCTGCGAGTTCAGCTGCTTTTATCGCACCGCCGACCAGCGCCGCGTGGAGATTCACATCGTGGGCCTGAACTTTGACCCCGACTGCCCGGAGCTTCAGGCTGTGCTGCGCCGCAACCAGCCCGACCGCCGCAGCTACGTTACCAAGATCCTGAACAAGCTCGACGCGCTGGGCGTCGGCATCGGCACCTACGAAGACCTCATGGCCTTCTGCAACGGCCCACAGCATCTTGGCCGAATGCACATTGCCCGCAGCCTTGTGGCCCACGGCTATGTCAAGACGGTGGATGAAGCGTTCGACACGTACATCGGCAGCTTCGGCCAGCGTCTGGCCTATGTCGAGTCGGAGCTGGACTACGCGCCCATCGAGGACGTTCTCTCTGCCCTGCAGAAGGCACAGGGCATCGCCATTCTGGCGCACCTGTTCTTCTACCCGCTGGACGATGCCGAACAGCACCGCCTGCTGCGCACCTTCAAAACTCTGGCAGGCCCGTGCAGCGGCATGGAGGTCTACTATGGCCGCTACAGCGACGAGCAGCGTCGTCATCTGGCCGAACTGGCGGCGCAGTACGAGCTGCTGCCCTCGGCGGGTTCCGACTTCCACGGCCCCGGCGACGGCAACGCCACCCATGACGGCGGGCTGAGCCACCACTTCCCCGCCTCGGTCTATGAGGCGCTGGAAGCCCGTCAGCGCGAGGTGTACGGCGTCGTCCACGACTGAGCGGCAAGCGATAAACAAAAAGAGGACCGGGAGCTGTTTCTTCGCAGCTCCCGGTCCTTTCTGTGTCCTGCTTTATCGTTCTAGCCGTCGGCACCAGTCCTCTGCCGTTGCCAGCATCTCATCCATCGAAATGCGCTGCTCCGGGTCCGGTGCTGTCGCCCGTAGCAGCAGGCGGTTCACCTCTGCTCGCATCTCCTGCGGGAGGCCGGACGGGACACTCTCGCCCGCGGTTATGGTTTGGGTGTTATCCAGGAAACCCAGCGGACGGTGCAGCCTGACATTGTGCACCGCGACCGGGTACAGCATACTTAGCAGCAGCCGGCCCGCCGAAAAGACATCGGTTTTTTCGGTAACAGGCCCCGAGAACAGCTCCGGCGCATGAAAGCCCGGCGCAGCCGTTGCGGGCATCTCACTCCCGCCGATCTTCCGCACTGTACTGACATCCGCAAAGGACACGCCCTGAATGCGCCCTTCGGCAAGGCTTCCTTCCACGAAAAGATTGCCGCTGCTCAAGTCTCCCATGATCCACCCCGCACGGTGCAGCGGACGCAGCGCCAGCAGGGTGTCCCGGAAGATCTGCATGGTAACAGCGGCTGCCGGTACCGCACAGTTTCTTCGGGGGACAAAGCATTCCTCCTGTTGACGCAGATTTCCGAAGGGATGCGCCGGGCCGTTGGGATTGGTGCATTCCCGCATCAGCGCCTGCAGCGGGAAGCCCTGCGCTGCGGTCATGCCGTCCATTTCCAGAAAGGCACAGTAGGGCCACTGCCATTCGGTGCCGTCCGGCAGGACCAGCGTACCGGCGGGCAGCACCGGCTTTTCCGGGATGACGCATCGGACACTGCCGCAAAGTTCCTGATTCATGCGCTGCTCCTGCTCTGCCTGACGGCGCAGCCAGAGATAGGTGCGGCTCAGCTTTCTGCTGTCGGGCGGTTCCTGCTCCCAGCCTTTCAGCGCGGGCGCACCGCGCAACCGCACCCAATGGCTGTTGAAGAACTCTTTCAGCACGACGGCCTGACCGGTCGTTTGGCTGCGCACCTCGTAGAACAGGGCGTTTTTGTTTTCTGCAAGCAGAGCCTGCAGAACGAATTCTTCTCCGTTCAGGAACGACAGGATCGTTCCATTCGGCAGCGGCTCGCGCCGCATCTTTTTCCAGCGTATCATCTCGTAAACCTCCTGTGTGCGGGCCGACGGGTTCGGGCTGCCGCCGGTCACTGCACGAATTCAGACAAAAAATGGAAATTCCTTCTAAAATTTCTCCCGAAGATTTGTGCTGATTGGCGAATGGATTTTCCATCCCGGGTTGTTTATAATGGAGACCCGGACCTGACATGTACAAACACATTCTACTTTTTGAAACATTCTTCTGCCATGGAATAAATTTTTGTGCCGGGGCCGCACGGTTTTTCGCAAAAGGGAGGGATCTTATGCCGGAATTGGAGACATTTTCAGCGCTTCTGGAACAGGAGACACAGAAGTGGATCGACGAGGAGATCAGCAAAGGCAATGACGCATGGAACGCCCGGCGCTCCTTCGACGGCCTTTCCAACATCCATTGGGACATGGTCGCCCAGTCTGCTGCACAGATCAAAGAACATCTGGCCTGCTCCGGCCAGAACATGACGCAGGGCATATTTCTCTGCAGATGCATCCAGAAGCACCGCCCGGAGCTTCTCCAAAAAAGCGATGGTACTATGGCAGAGGCCGCCGACCTTGTCAATTGCAAGCCGGAGGAGCTGCAGCCTTGGCCAAGCGCCACCATCAAGATCGTCGCCAAGAACCTGAAGCGCCTGTGCCTTGCGGAACTCGGTTGCGAAGACCCCGGCACCGCATGGGACTCCATCCTCAAGCGGGATGTAGCCTATCGCCGCGCGGGCAACCGGCAGGAAGCCTATCACATTGCCTTCCTGCTGAACATGACGACCGGAGAAATGCAGCGCTATTTTTTTCTTACCCGGCAAGAAGCGTTTAGCCTGCGCGACCCGCTGGATATCGTATGCTTTGCCTTCAAGCTTTTTGATGCAAAAAAAGAGCATGCGGATTCCTTCCGCTGGCGGGATGTGACCAATATTCTGCAGGGGTATCTGACCGCCTGCAAGGCCGCCGACGCAGCGGCAGAGCAGCCCGTCCACCACTTCTCCCAGAAGAACGGCAGCACCCGCCTTCTGGGCCGCGATGCCCAAAAGCTGCAGGACGCCATGCACCGCGCCAACGATCCTGCCATCGACATCCCCGCTCTACGACATGATCTGCAGGAGTATCTTATCGCCCATCGCCGCAATCTTACGGAGATGAAACTTGAGCGGATTCACCCGGAAAAGCTCCCCCCGGATCAGAGCCGCATTGAGATCTGCATGGGCTACCCGTATTCCCACACCGTCCAACGGGAATTGAGCATTCTGGTCGGTTATCTGCTGGTGCTGTATGGCCGCTGGAACACGGTGGTTAAGACGGTATACCCCAAAAAAGAGCAGGAGCGGCGGGATAAACTGCTGCTTTCCTCTGAAAAAGGCGCTGCGCCGAAACTGCTCTCTGCAGATGATTTTATGGACGTTCTCAGCCGGGCAGGCCGGGAATCCCTTGAGCCGCTGAAAGAAGCGTTTCAGGAAAAGCTGGACCCAGACTCTCTTCAGGAACCTCCTTCTGCTGCCATCAAGCCGCAGGAGACCGCTTTTCTTATGGGCCAGTGGCTGCTGCGCATCACGCCGCAGGAGTCTGCGAGTCCCGATGACTTCAAGACAGCGGTGCAGCCCTTGAACGACTTCCTTCTTCAGGTAGAGGCGATCAAAGAATCTGATATTCCGAAGCTGACCTATCCGGGCAGCGCCCGGCTGACCTGTAATGTGATCTGGCACCTTGCCGGCTGTCTCCACTGCAAACGGGCACTTTCTGCCCGTATCGCCGATGGCCCGAAAGCCGCACATCCGAGTGCATCTGAATGGGCCGACTACTTCCATAAGCTGGGCAATGCGCTGGTCGAGGTGTCTGCCGATGAGGAGCATTTCAAAGGCCGTGAACGCTGCGGGATCCTGAACAAGGGCCAGCACCAGAACCTTCAGAGCGAATTCACTTCTTTTTCCACCTATGATCTGTACCCAGATTCCGGCTCGGAAAAGGACGCGGAGGCCGATCGCTACAGATACATTCAAGACCATCTGGAAATGGGCCTGCCGAATCTCTGTTACAAGATCGAGGCCACTCTGCACGACTATTCTCCGAAGGCCGAGAAGTACGCTGCAAGAATAGAACCGCCCAACAAAAAAGGAATTGACTGCTGGCAGGCAAATAATGCTTTAGGCAGCAGGCTGCTTTCCCGTGAGGACATCCTGCAGCTGTTCTTTTTCCTCATTCTGGCCATCTATGACTGCTGCACAGCAGACGCCGGCAAAGCGCAGGAAGCGTTTACGGCAGAACACGCATGGCTCAAGGCTATGCGCGATAAAGCCGAAGCGGAACTGAAAGAGCCGGGCGGTACCACCGGAAGCTTTTTGGAAGACGCCTTATTTGCCAGTGTTTTTGTCGAGCTCGAGGGCTTTTGGAACGAACCGAAGTCCGACACGGTCACACCGGACCAGTCTACGACCATCTGCCGCATTTACAACTTCCTGTTGGAAAGCCTGACCCTTGCCAGCGGGACCACTTGGCACAGTATTTACTACCCCGCCTATGCAGACCGGTTCTATGTGCTGGCCGGTGCGCTGGCCACGGCTGTGCCGCAGTCCCGCCGGACACTGGGCCTTATGATGGGCGTTCACCGCCAGAAAAGGCCGAAACCCGCTGACAAGAAAAAAGTTTCGGCCAAAGGCACCTGCGCCGCACCAAAAAACTGAAAACTTATTCCTTAGATTCCCTTCTTTTCCCTGTGTTACACTCAAATCGCCGCAGGATCGGGCCAAAATTCTGGCTCTGCGGCGGTCGAAGGTCACACAAAAAGGAAGGGAGTTTTTTATGTATTTTTTTCTGCATGTCCTGCCGGAGGTCGTCTCCGCGGTGTTTTCGTTTCTCGTGGAGTGGTTTTTGTTCCAGGAACAGCCCTCGCTGTACGGCGGGACACTGTCTCCCCTCGTGACTGCATGGCTCTATACGGCCATGATGCTGGCCGTGTGGCTTCTCCCGATCTTCTACGACGCCTGCCGGCGCAAGGGCGGCATGATAAGCACCGCGCTGAACCTGCTGCCCGCCGAGGTCATCTTCGGTGGTGAGTTTCTCTACCGCCTTCCCCTCGCCGGTGTCGCCGTGCTTCTTTTGTGCGGTGTCGTTCTGTGGCTGCTGTGGTACGCGTGCTACCGCCGCGATGCGGACGCTTGGGATGCGGGCAAACGCGGTATTGAATACGATAGGCTTCGCCGCAGGAATCGCCGGGCCGCCGTGCGGATCTTCGTGCTCATTACATCGCTTCTGCTGCTGGTCCCCAGCCTGTACGGCATTCATGTGCTCCGCGCCGATCGGGCCCGGACGGTGACAGCCTTTTACGAAACCTATTACGAGACCGATTCGTCCTTCCTCGTCGATTTGGAAGCCAGCGGTCTGATCGGAAGTCTCTGAACTGACCCGCGCAAAGAAGGATTCCTTCCCGGATGGAAGGGGTCCTTTTTTCTATATGGGTTGTCTGGACAGCAAAAACCGCTGCGGCACTTCCCTTGGATGCCGCAGCGGCTGTCGAACTTTATATTTATTATTTCAAGGAGGAAAAGTCATGTATGAAAACCAAAGCAATTGAAGGGAATTTTATCATCTATGGAAACGGTTCTATCTATAAAAGGAGGGCAGGCAAAATATGTACAAACGAGTTCAACTCATCACATGGCTGAACCTTCAAGGGGGACCGTGGCTGGGACTGCCTATTCGGTTCGATGCGATCATGCGCGTCATACGGCAATGCGCCTCCTTTCTTTGCATTTTCTCCCCTCGGGGAGTATGGCTGTATTATACATTTTCTTTTGTTGCCTGTCAGCTGGAATAAATTTTTTATTTAGAAACGCTGCTTTTCTTCCAACGCTGATACTCGCCGTGCAACACATTACTGTAATCTCACACAAAATATATCGATCGTTCCATCCGAAAGCGAGAAAAGTTGAAAACTTCAGCACAGAGAGTTTGAAGTGGCCTAAAAACAGAAAATCTGATTTGAATGGAAAAGATGGGATTTCATTTTCCTCATTGCGATTTTAAAAAAGAACTTCTGCATATTATAGGCGAGAAAGAACAGGAACAGTTCTGTAGAGATGTCTGCTTCTCTGCGCATACAGAAAAACAGCCCGTTCACTGCATCGCGCAGCGGACGGGCTATAGCGTTCTTCATCGGAGGGCCAGAGCGTCCTGCTGCATCCGACGGCGGATATGGTCCGCCCGCAGGGCACTGTCGGGGTGGGTGCTGTAGAGCACATCAAAGAGGTCCCGGCCGGGCTGAGGCGGGTCGGCAAAGCGCTGTAAGAAACAGGAGAGGGGTATGCCATATCCCAGCTCCACGGCGAAGGCATCGGCCTGCAGCTCGCCCTTGCGGCCGACCGCTCTTGCCAGTATCTGGACGAGGGCTACGCAGACGCTGCGGAAACCTTCGCAGACGCGCTGGAGCAGACCGGACAGCCGGTCGGTGAGCATCCACGAGACATAGCCGAACCGGACGCCGCAGAGGGCCACGGCCAGCACGATAAGCCAGAACACCGCCCCAAGGGCCAGCTGCCAGACAACCAGCAGAGCCGCGAGGCTGAAGATGTTGGCCGTCAGCACCATGTTCAGGACGGCGTCGCCGTGGGCGATGTGGCCCAGCTCGTGTGCGATGATCGCCTCCACCGTGCGATCGTCCAGCTGCAGCGCCCCCTCGGTGATGCCGATGCTGCGCCCGAAGGCTGCGCCGTTCATCTGCTGGCCGGGGAGGCTGTAAATCTCCACCTCACCGCAGAAGGGCGGGAGTTTCTCTCCGGCCTTTGCCATGACGCGGCGATAGCAGGCCTCCAGACGGCGCTGGCTGCGGCTGACACCCCCCGTACAGGGCACGGCCCCCAGTTTCTTCCGGGCTGCCCACTCGCCGAGGCCTCCGGCCCAGACGAGGGACGCCACTGCGGCCAGCCAGCCGCCAAAGGGGGTCAGCAGCAGGTCCAGCGCTATGATGGCCGCGCTGAGGCAGTATCCTCTCCGCTGATTCATGGCGCACCTCCGTTTATTTCCGTTATAAAGGCATCTTCCCGCGTCTTGACGAGACAACTGCCCTCCAGCCGGTTGATCTCTTCGGGCCGGAAGAGCGGCTCGTAGACCGGGGCAGGCGTGGTGTAGTGGTCCACCCGGTTGGTACCCAGCATCTTATCGATCAGGCGGTTGTTCCGCAGACGGCGGTCGCGGTCCTGACTGTAGACCGGGTGGATGACGGCGATTTTCCCGAACTGGGCGCTGATGGCCTCACAGCTGGACATCTCGCTGTGGTAAAGGTAAACGGCGTTCCGGAACAGGCCCTTGATCCGGCGCACCAGTGCCTCTTCGTGGGCAAAGAGGTCGTCGCAGTAGAGGGTGACGGAGGCTCGGCTCATCACCTGCTCTAGCAGGACCGCCAGTTCCTCTCCCCACTTGCGGGCCCCTTCGATGACGTCCAGCGCGATGAGGCCCCCGGCGTCCCGGATGTCCCGGATGTCCCACACCAGCAGCTGGAAGAGGGCCGCCCGCTGGCGGGGATTCATGGTGTCGGGTACCGGGATGAGGGCCGCTTCGCCGGGGCCGAGGCGGGAGAGGCTGGCCGCGCGCGGCGCGTCCAGATGGAGGGAGGCTTCCAGCCCCCGCAGAAAGTTTTCGATCCTCGGGCCTGCCGAGGCGCACTCGGCGTAGGCCTCAAGCCAGATGCGGCGGGTGTCCTCATCGAGGCCCAGCTTCCACAGGGCACGCTCCACACCGAAGACGCCCCGGTACTCCTGCAGGAGCTTCATATCCAGCTGGGGCGGAGCGCGGTGTACCGTCTCGTCCAGCCCGAGGATGAAGTCGAGGTAGGCGTTGGCCTTTCCGACCTCGGTCTCCTCCCAGCCCTGCACCCGCAGAAGCTCTAATAGGCGGCTCTCGCGCTCTGTGGCGCGGCCCGGGGTGAAGGCCGGGAAGTACCCCTCCCCTGCCGCCGGAAGCGTCCGCAGGCGCTTGAAACCCGCTCTGCGTGCCGCCTGCACAGCGGCGGGCACCGCCTCCTCGGTGGCGACGATCACCCGCAGGCCCCGGCGGTGGGCAAGCTCTGCCTGCAGGAGGGCCGCCCGGGCAGGCTCATCCTGCCCCGAGACGAGCCAGCTGCTGCGGGGCACCTGCCAAAGTTTCATCAGCTCATTTTCCATCGCACTGCTCCTTTTCGAAATAGACTTTTGCGGGGGCGTAGTCCCGCAGGCGGACGTAGGCCTCGCCCGCTTTCAGCGCCATCAACTGGCGTGGCGTCACCGGGCAGTCCTGCACGTGGGCCGCATGTGGCGGCTCGTAGCGCGAGAGCCCGAAGGTCGTCACTATCATATCGGTCTTGCCCAGCCGGTCCCGGGCGAACTCCACGTCCCGGCTGCTGTTGGGGTGGAAGGCCATCACGCTGGAAAACTGGGACAGCATATTGTCGGCGTCGCTCTGCATGGAGAGTCGGCCGGCAAACATCGCCGCCGCCTGATCGTGGTTCTGGAGGGTGCACAGCACCCGGCCGCCCCGGTCACGGCCAAGGGCCAGCAGTTTCTCGAGGCCGTAATCGGCCGGGAGGGCGGCTGCCTCATCGAGGATGAAGAACACCCGGCGGCGGCACCAATCCTTGGAGAGGAGCTGTGCGATGGCCCGGTTGAGAAGGATGCTGCACCCGAGCTTCCCGCTCTCGGCCCGGGCGGCGTCGTATTGCAGGTAGAGCGCCCGGCCCGGGTGGGTGAGGAACTCCGCAACCGAGTCGCGGCCGCCCGCCGCGCCCCGGAAAAAGTCGTGGGCAAAGAGGTGCACTTCGCTCAAAATGCTCGCAGCTTCGCGGCCTTTGAGGAGAGATGTAACTCCACCGAGCTCATCCTTCTCGAAGTCCAGTCTGTCCTGCATTTGCTCCAGGGTGCATTTCTTCAGCCACTTTGCCATCTCGGCATGAGTCGGGGCCGGACGGCCCGCCCGGCACTGCCACTGCCGCATGGTCACCAGCAAATAGCCATAGAAGATTTGCCGGGCGGCATCCACAAAGAAACGATTCTGGCCAGCCGTGTTCACCCGACTGGCAAACAAGACCGATACCATCTCGTCCAGCTCGTCCTCCGGGTGTGGCGAGGCCCGGGCCTCCTCGAGGATATTCCACCGGAAGGCGTCCTCACCGCCGTAAAACGAGAACACCTTATCGCCGGGCCGACGGTAGGGGATATAATCGCCCTTGACGTCCAGCACAATAAAGCTGGCGTCGGGCCAGATGTCCCGGCAGCGGGCCAGAAGCTGGCGGATGACGGTGGTCTTGCCGCTGCCGGTGCCGCCGGTGACAAGGATGTGGCCCTGCCATATCTCATCGCCGAGGCCCAGCCGGAGAGGGCTGCCCCGGGCATCGCGGCAGGGCAAGGTGATTTCGGAGCGGTGCGGAGAGATGGGCTTTGCCTCCGGCTCGGTCATCTTGAACAGCATCTTACCCCTCCCCTTTCAGCGCGTATGCTCTTCGCTGTGGTCCTGCCCCTGAGCAGCCTCAGCGCCGTGGCCGACGGCCTCCGCAGCCGTTTCCGCAGGGGCGGCGACGCTGCTCAGGTCCACGGTGTCGTAGGTCTGGAGGATCTGGTTCGTCGCCTTGTGAGAGGCGTCATACTGGACCAGCACCTGCTGGTCGCTGAGCAGTTGCTCCACGCCCGCCTTGCCTGCGGCCCGGGCGTTGACCTCGGCCGGATGGTTATAGTAGCTCTTGAAATCCTCTTCCGGGGAAGGCACCGGCGTCATCCGGGCCGCCAGCTGCTCACGCTCCTCGGGCGAGAGTGCGGCCTGACGGTCGCTGAAAACGCTGTTCACCCAGTCCCGGGCGTGCGCATCCTCGTGGTAAAGGGTGTCCAGCACCTCGTGGAAATCGTCCTTCTGGAGGCTCTGGGCGTCGATGAGGAGGGTGTTGCCGTCCTGCGCGCCGTACTCGCCCGCCAGCTCCTTCGTGACGACCTCGGAGGGGATACGGCCCGCATCCATGGCCAATTTGTTCTCGACGTCCTGAAGGCTTGCTATTTTTTCGCTGTCCAGCATCGCGCTCCAGGCGCGGTCGTTCATGTTGCGCACGGCGATCTGATAGTTGTGGTTGATTCGTTCGCATTCTTCGTCAGTATATTTCATAGCATCGTTCCTTTTCTGAGGTGTTGACGGATAAAGTCCGCCGGGCAGGGGCACCGCAGCGGACCCGGCAGGGTGAGCCCCGGATCGAGAGAGCGCTCGGTCATGGTCGTGACGCCCCAGAAGGCCAGCGGGTCCCGGGCGGCGACGGCGTCGGTGACGTCCAGATGAAACCACCCGCCGCAATAGATGAGGTTCCACGCGTGGCCCATGGCGTCCTCGGGCCGGCGCTTCCCCTGCAGATAGAGGCAGGGCACGCCCACCTGCTTCATCAGCATCTGGGCGGCGAGGCTGATGCCCATGCACACGGCCTCGTGGTCAACCAATGCCCCGTAGGGGGTGTAGCTCCAGACGCCGTCGTCACAGTAGCGCCAATGGCGCACCGCATACTTCACCACGGCGTAGGCCCTGGCCCAGTCCGGGGCGCGGGGGCCTGCGGCGCGGATGTCGGCAGCAGCGGCGGCCAGAGCGGCCTCCATAGCTGCCATCCGGCGTGCGTGCTCGGCCCCGGTGCAGACGTACTCCAGCTCCACCAGCAGGCCCCCGTAGGGGCCGGGCATCTGGAGGTAGCTGCACCGGATGGGCCGCACGAAGCGGCTCAGCAGCACCGGGCGGACGCCGTTGAGGCTGTCGGCCACAGCGCGGCTGAGGGCGGGCTGTTCGGCTGCCGGGTAGATGGCCGCCACCCGGCTGCGGCACTGTTCCGCACAGCGCATGAGATACCGCACCAGCTCGTAGCCGTCCCGGACGTACACCACCACCTCATCGGCAGGGAGGCCGAACTTGCGGCTCACCGCAGCCGCCGCATGGCGCTTCTCAAACTCATTCACAAGCTTCATCCTCACACAAAAAAGTAATCAAGCACCGCATAGAGCGCGGTGAAGCCGAGGGTGGTGGTGAGCAGCTTCATGATCTCGCCGGTGTTGAAGCGGCTGGTGCCGCTGATGGCGTTCACCACGCTGGCCACAATGAAAAACAGCAGCACAACAGCAGAAAACAGCAGCAGCCAGCCGGAGAGGGCCTTGAAGCCCGAGTTCATTACGCTTTGAATCATGATGACCTCTCTTTTGTAAAAATGTTCAGCACGCGGCCCTGCAGCCGGACTGCCTGCCGCTCCACCTTGTTCATCTGGTATTGGACGTAGTAGGGCGGGCGGATGGCGGGGCGCTCCTTCACACCAAACATTACAACGAGGAGGAGCAAGCCTGCGATGAGCCCCACCCGCAGCACCTCTACGCCCTGATTGACGAGGGCCGCCAGCTCCCGCAGCACCCGGTCTCTGCCGGTTTCCGGGCAGGCCAGGACAGGGCGGGGCTCGACCTGACGAGGCCGG
>OLSN01000462.1_pt1 | contig 43972 bp, 50 predicted proteins | sample 1672411 | NCBI WGS metagenome assembly OLSN01 (sample SAMEA3136683, study PRJEB25190) | human gut metagenome | biome: human gut; feature: human-associated habitat; material: faeces | place: Austria | collected 2013 | reverse complement strand
CCTGCCGCTACGCCTGCGCTGGCGTTCGTGAAGGGAAAGCCGGTAACCTCCAGCGCAGTAGAGGTTGTGGTCGTGCTGAGGAAGCTCCCGTTTGCCGTAAAAGAAAGCGTCACGACGCCGCCAGTGTAGGTGAAGTAGCCTTCTCTCGCGTTATATGTCGTGCTTGCTCCGGCCACAGTCGGTACCCAGGTCGCGCCAATCGACAGAACCTCGTAATAGCTTCCTGTGTACATGACCGCGAGCATACTCCCCGCAAGCCAGCGATAGGCACCAGATTTCGTTACATTGCCATAGCTCAGATAACTGGCCCCTGTACTGTTGATGTTCAGCCTCGGAGACGCCACCGTGTTGGCGTAGGTCATGAGAATCGTTACGACCGCTCCGACTTCCTTTTTGAAATGAGCGCAGGTCACGACCTTGATGGAAGTGGAGGCTGCCGTTGCGCAGGTTCCGTAATAGCTGTGGGGAATCCCGACTACATCTCCACCGAAGGTAGCTGTTCCATCGATTTTGACCGTGCTTCGGAACTCGGTTGCCATATCGACATCAAAGCCGTTGTTCTCAGCCACCTTGCCGATAGCCACGCCTGTCCCTCCAGCTTTGAAGTCCATGACCACAGATGCAGTGGAGACTGTATCGATGACGCTGATGGTCGTGAACGCATCCGTCAGGGTATATTTGATGTCATAGGAGCTTTCTGTCGTAAGGCTGCCGCCGAAGGTAAAGGCCGTATTATCGGAGAAGGCTTTGCTGGCGTTTGTCCAGCTGGTAGCAGAGCTCTTCTTGTAATAGGTGGCTGTAGTGATGGTGTTTTTGCTGGAGCAGCTGCTGTAGGTGAAATCCACCAGTCCCCGGACATAGGTGCCGTCATTCGTCACCGTACCGGAGCTGTTACAGCGCTGGGACAGATAGCTGGCGAAGGAAGGAGCGCTGTAGGCCACCACGGAGATGCTCACCGTTTTTGCAGCAGACGTCCGGCCTCTGGAATCCGTCACCGTCGCCGTGAAGGTTATTGTCCCGGAGGTGTTCAAAAAGCCTGTGGTGAAGGAGGAACTGGTGCTGGAGAAGCCGCCGCCCGTAATGCTGTATCCCGTAATCGTGGAGCCATAGGAGCCTGCCGCGCCGTTGATAGTGAGTGTCGCTTTGGATTTTGTCTGCACGTAAATGCCCCAACTCGAAGGGACGGTGCCGTTGACCTGCGCCGCCGTCAGGCTGGTCAGGCTCGGAACCACTGTCGTAGGAACCTTTAAGGTGATGGTTATCGACTTGGAGCCGACTGCTGTATTGCCGCTGTAGGTGGTGCATTTGAGGGTGCCCGTCCCTGATGTGGCATTCGGCAACTGATTTGCCATCGTGAGCGCAGGCGTCCAGTTTACCGTCGTGGCGGTCGTCTTTGTCGAAATCGTCCCCGACAGAGAGCCAAAGGTATAGGTGAGCGTGTGCGTGAAAGAACTGGATGCCGGGGTGATAGTAATCGCTACAGAGCTCCCCGTCGTTCCGGTGGGCATACTCACGTCAGAGGCGCGGGGAATCGAGTCCAGCGTGATATTGGCGCTGGCAGAAATCGTGGAATAGTAGGTGCCGGAGATGGTCGCCGCAAAGCTGAAGACCGCGCTGATGGAGATGCTCTTGGAGCCGTCACTCTCGTGGGTCACGGTCTGCGTGACGGTGTTGAGCAGATGTTCTCCGGTCGTTGTGATGGCGGGAGACGTAAAGCCCTGCGAGGTGCCGCCGATGCTTATGGTATTGGCGGTACGAGCGCCAATGTCCAGACGCCAGTCATTGACCAAGTAGATTTTTGCTGTGATGGTGCTGGTATTCGCCGACACATTCTGCGCCTGCGACCAGTCAATGCGGAGCACATAGTGACCGCTGCAGATGGAGCCGGAAAAGGAACCACTGGAAGCCATGTGCCGTCACCTCCTTAAGATGCCGGAGCTCTCCAGACGATGGAGAGGTTGCCGGATGTTCTTGGGATAAAATCAAACCAGCCACGGTCTTCATTGCCAAGGGAGAGCTTGTTGCGAATCTCCGCATTGGTGATGACCAGTGACTGGTTTGAAATGTACGCGATGGTCTGGCCGTTTTCTTTGAAGGCCAGTTGTTCGTTGGACAGCTCGGCGGTGAAGGCATTGCCCACCTTGCCGAGTTCGATGAGAGCGCCCCTGAAACGGATGTATTCCTCCAGCAGCGCCTGATTCTCGGAAACCTGCCCGGAGACCACATCCAGAGAGGATTGAAAGTCCATGCGGATTTCCGTGCTGCTCTCCGTGATTGATGTCTGGAAATCCTGCTGTATCGTCTCCATCTCTGACTTTGAGATGTAGGTTTCCCGGACGGAGGACTGTATCTGCTCCGAGGTCTTGGTGATTTCGGTGTAGCATTCCTGCACATTGACCTTCAGAGCGGCAACATCCTCGACCGCCTCCTCGTAAGCGGTGACATTCTGGAAGGTATGCTGGCAGACGGTCAAAAGAGCCATGAGACCACCTCCTCAGTTGGAAACGTCACACTGCAGCGTCATCAGGCTGTCGATGTCGGCAGCGGAGAGATAAATGACTTTTCCACTCTTATCGAAGGCCATCGCGTTGCCGTCCTTATCCTGTGCATACCAGGTGTAGGTCAGCTCCTGTGACTCTGTGGCCGATTTCCAAGCCGAGCCGTTGTACTTCATCAGCGTGACGGTCTTTGCCGTGTGGTCAACCTGATACCAGAAATTGCCGGTGCTCGGAGAAGATGGCGCAGTCTCCGAAATGTTGCCCAGGAGCGGGTCGACCTCCCTCTGATTGGTACGGACGATGACATAGGGCACCAAACCTCCGAGATTATTCTTGACTGTGAAGCCGCCGATGGAGAGCATCTCGGATACATATGGGTCGGATTTATCCTCCACGGTGATGACGTCAACGTAGTTTTTGCTGCTGTAGGTCATGGTGCAGCGGTAGGATTGGATGTTTACGATTTCCGAGCCGGATACGGTCAGTGTTGCTTCCGTAGCTCCGCTGATATTGACCCACTCGCCACCGGTGTACTTCGCCCATTGGTAGGTGCCGGTGGTGATAGCGGTCGCGCCGGAATAGGCCGAGGTCGCCAACAGCAGAGAGCCGCTCTGGTTTTGCACGATGGTTCCATTCGGCGCGTAAATCGAAAAGACGACCGCAGCCGTACCAGTAGCTCCGGCCTTGCCCTTCGTCCATGTGAAGTTCTTTGTGACCGTAATCCCATCAACAGTGAACGTGAGCGGCACCACGCCAGTGAGAACGGAAGTGCCGCCGAGGTTCGCACTCTTGGCGAAGGTAAGCACCACTGAGCCTGCGGCTGTAGCCGTGGCCGGGGTATTGCTTTTCACTGTGATGCCAGTGGCCATGGTTCCGACCTCACAGGTACAGGCTACCTGCTCTATGCCGCGAAAGGCGGTAAACGGGATGGTGACGTTGGTGGCAGCGGAAACCGTGCCGCCAGAAGCGCAGGCGATTACCTGTGACTCGTTTCCAACAACGACGGAAAGTCCACCGGGGCCGGAGCCTCCGGAGTCGCCCTTGGCTCCATCGTAGATTTTCGTGATGGTCACGGTGTCATAAACGTCGGAATCGTTGGTCAGAAGCTTGATTTGCGCTACGTTGTTCGTAAAGACCGCGTGAGAAGGCTTTACGACAAGGGTACCACCGGTAATGCTGGTGTTGTCAGAGGTGGTGGGATAATCAACCCAATTGCCGGAGCTGTTCCTGTACTGCCACTTGCTGATGGTGACGGCCTGCACCTGGCCGGTCAGCGTAGCTTGAGTAGCGCCGACGATGGTGCCTTCGGTATTGTATTTAAAAACGTAGGTATCCGAGGTGACATAGGCAAGGCGGGCATTCTCCGCATTCTTCACCAGCGTATAGGTGATGTCAGCGGAGATGTTGACCGTGTTCTTGGTCTCGGAATCGTAGTAGCTGATATAGCAGATGTAGGTAATCATGCCGGAGCCGGAAGCGGCCAGCTTGTTTTGGCTGACCGTCAGGATACCGGCAGAAGCTGTTTCACCGGTGGTCAGAGCAGTCTCGGCGCTGGCTCCTTCCTTTCGCTTCCACAAGATGGTCAGGCCCGTAGCATCCAAAGCGATGGAGGTCTGGTCGAGGAAGATGACCGGAGTCAGGACAAGATGGGTCGTAGCCCAGCTGGGCGCATAGGTGTGCGGCAGCACGTTCGGGTCTTCGCTCTGCGTCTTCGGCAGATTGGAAGTGATATAGGCAGAGAGCTTTCGCTGGTCTGTGATATCCACGAACGTCTGCTGGCTGGAAGTCAGAATCGTAGGCATTCGATGTCCTCCTATATGGTGATTTCACAGTAAAAGGATGCGTTGTCCTGAACATCCTCGGTGGTGACTGTAATGTATTTCATGCCGACATGGGATGCATCCCAATCTGCGTCTGCCGCCTCATTGCCGGAATTCCTGTGCCAGACGAAGGAGGAAGCATCCAACAGCTCTGTGATTTCCTTATCCCATGAAAACACGCGGCAGCGCAGGATGCTGTGCTGGCCCTTGTCCCGGAAGATGTTCACGCCGTCCACATAGGTCTCGGTGCGGTACATCTTCTGTTCGTTGATGGTCTTAATCTCTCCGGTCACACCGACGAGCTCATCGGACAAGTCGCTGATATTCTGGTCTTGCTTGGCAGATGCAGAGGAAAGCGTGATGCCGCTGGCCCCAATCGTGATGGTGTTGCCCGCAGGATTCAAGTAATCCACCGTCCGGCTGAGGCAGAGGTAAGTGCCGTCAATGCCGTGGGGCTTGGATATACAGCGGACATACATCCGCGCCCGAATATCTCCGATGTCCGCACCGGCACCCGACTCATCCACAATGGTGAGCTCCATGCTGGTGACTCCTTTTGCCAGCTCCTGCATCCGGGCTTTTGCCTTGCGGAGCAGATTTCCGGGAAGTGTTACATCCTCCCAAATCTCGCTCGTCCAAATCCAGCCGATTTCGGAGACGGCAGCCTCGTCACAGACGTAGTTCTTCCCGTCGTTGACGGAGGTGATATCCACGCGCCGGTTGGTCTCGCTCTCCTGACCTTCGGCATCCGTTTCTTTTATCAGAGCACCCAGCGGGATGAGCGCAGAGGCCCGTTCCATGTGGTCGCGGCTGATTTTTATATCCAGCAGGTTTTTGCCGAACTCCACCGTTTGCAGGGAGTGCGTGCTGAAGTTTGCGAGGTAATCGACCACTTTTCCGTTGTCGGTATAGCGCACCCGCAGATACCCGCCGTGGGTCTTGATGAGCTTGTCCCGGATGGCATCCAGAGTGACAGTGAAGCCGGAACTGCTGTAGGAGATATAGTCGTTGCCATCTGTCACCGTCACATTGCCGACCGTGAACTTCTTTTTATCTTCCACAGCCTCATTGTGGACAGAAATAAAAAACTCCAGCAGTCCACGCAGCGTCCCCTTATAGGAATAAGGCGGCTGCACGGTGTCCTTCAGATAGGCAAGGCAGGACTCGCATGTCCAGGTATGGGTGTTGTAAAAATCAGAGCCGTCATCCAGAGGGCGGCCCTCGAAGACCGTCTCATCATTTTTCTTGCAGACAATGACTGACTGCATCGGCTTGATACTGGCAAGGTACGGATGATTATGGGGAGCGGATAAAGTCAGGCTGTCAATGCTCTCGGCATCCTCAGAAATCCTCGCCTCCGTGATGGCCAGCTTGGAGAGGCTGGGGTGATAGAACACCGCGCCGTCCACAAATACACGAAACAGGCTCATAGACATCCCTCCCGGTAGCGGAATGTCGTGGTGCCGGTGCCGGATACGCTCACCGTGTTCGTCCCCTGCAGGAGCTCCAGCTCCGGAAACTCCCAGACGCCTGCGCTGACTGTTTTTCGGAAGGTGTCACCGCCGACCTGCCAGTTCAGGGTGGTCTCAGCCGTTGTAGTAATGGTCGGCACGACCGGCATATAGTCATTTTCCAGCGCGACTGTGCCCGAACCGGAAATCGTGACCACAGTTTCGGACACGTGGTATCGATAGGCGTCTCCATCTGTGCAGGAAAGTACCAGCTGGCCTTTTGCCGTCAGTGGGTCGTAGGTCGGAACGGCTTCCACAGTCCCGACAATATAAAGCTCTGGCTCCTCGCTGCAGATGACCTGTACCAGATGGCCAGAGAAGCGGTTGGCAATCTCACTGACCATCTGGTTGAAGGCAGCACGGGTGCCGAGCATGGAAAACGTCAGTTCAAAGGAGCGCGGTTGGTAGGATACCCGGCCCAGCGCCTCGGTGAAGCGGATGGGCGAATTCCTGCCCGGAACGATGACGGTGTCGGACTGGCTTTGCGGAGTTGGAAAATTGACTGTCTCCCGAAGCCAGCCCAAAGCATTCATGGAGACAGAATCTATTAGGATATCAGGTTTCAATAGCTCAGCCTCCTGTTCAGTTTCTGTGCCTTGCCAAGGCCACTGTCGATTGCCGGTAGCAGATGCCCCACGAGGGTGCCGTCCTCCAGGTAGATGCCCTTGGAGCTGTTATCTGCGATGATGGCGAGATACTTCTCCATGCCGCTGGTGTTGAGCTTCTGGTCGAGCAGAGCCGACAGCTGGTCATAGAATCCCTTCAGCGGCAGAATCGCCTCCGGGCCTGCCTCGCCGCCAGCCATAAGGTTGGAGCCGTTGATACCGAAGAGCGTCGGGCTCGTCATGATGCCGCCCTTCTTGTACCAGCTAATGGAGAAATGAGGTACAGATGGCGGAGCGATGGAGAAAGACCCGGTAATCGAGAGGTGCGGCAGCTTCAGCTTGGGCAGGCTCCAAGAGAAATTGAAGAAGGATTTGATTTTATCAATGGCACCCTTCACGGCATCTCTGGCAGCATTGATAGGCGTTTCAATGGCGGTCTTGATACTGTTCCAAATGCTGGTCGCTGTGCTCTTCACGGCATTGAAGGCAGAGCTTACGGTGCTCTTGATGCCCTCCACCACGGAGGAAATCGTGGATTTTATCCCGTTCCAGACACTGCTGACGGTGGATTTGATGCCATCCAGCACAGATGTCACGGTGCTCTTGATGGCATTCCACACGGAAGTGACCGTAGCCTTGATGCCGTTCAGAACGGTGGTGATGGTAGTCTTGATGGCATTCCAGACGGTTGTTATGACAGACTTGATGGCGTTCAGCACGGTGGTCACGGTGTTCCGGATGCCGTTCCAGATACCGGAGAAAAAGGATGCGATGCCGTTCCAAATCCCCTCGAAGAAGGCTTTCACGCTCGACCACACGTCATTCCAGCTGGTACCAAACCAGCCGAGAACCGCATCCGCGATGCCGCGAATGGTGTCGATGGCGTTCTGGAATGTGCCCTTGATGCCCTCCCAGATAGAGGAGAATATCTCCTTCACGCCTGTCCAGACCTGCTCCCAATTCCCGGTGAACAGGCCGATGAACACATCAAGGATGCCGGTGATAACGCCAAGCACCGTCTGAAGGACATTGGCAATGGCATTAAAGGCTCCTTCAAAGATAGGAGCCAGTACAGCGCACAGGCCATTCCAGATGGCCTTGATTGTCTCGGCGATGTCGGAAAAGCTGATGCCAAGGGCAGCCAGCCGCTCCCGGATGCCTTCGACAAAATTCGACACAGTGGTCTTTATCTTCTCCCAGGTGCCAAGGATGGCCTCCCGGAAGCCCTCATTGGTATTCCATAGATGCACAAATGCCGCCACGAGGACGGCAATCACGGCGATCACTGCCAGAACCGGTGCGGAAACGCCGCCGATGGCAGCACCCAGCTTTCCAAAGATGCCGGTTCCGGCGCTGGCAGCGGCCTTTATCTTATTGAACGCACCAGCCAGCTTCACGAAGCCTTGCATGGCCACACCGACTTTGGAGATTACCGTGCCGATGATAACAAGGAGCGGGCCGATGGCGGCAACTACAAGGCCAATGGTGATGATGGCCTTTTTCTGGCTTTCATCCATGCCGTTGAGCTTATCGATAAAGCCCTGAATATGGCTGACGATGCTCCGGATGGCAGGCATCAGGATTTCACCAAAGGAGATGGCGAGCTCCTCCAGCTGGGATTTCAGGATGGTCAGCTGACCGGCAAGGTTGTCCTGCATGGTCGCCACCATAGATTCCGCAGTTCCGTCGCAGTTGTCGATGGCATTGGAGAGCTTATCGATGTCCTCCGGAGCCGCGTTCATCAGGGCAAGAAAGCCGGACATGGCGTTCTTGCCCACAAGGGTCTCGGCGGCCTGCGCCTTCTCGGACTCAGAAAAGCCAGAGAACGCAGTGCGGCAATCAGCGAGGATATCGGAGAGGTCGCGCATGGAGCCGTCCGCATTGGTGGTAGCGATGGTGACGTCTCCAATGGCCTTACCGGAAATCTTCACTTCCCCGGTCAGATTGTTCATGATGGTACGCAGCGCGGTACCGGCCTGCGTGGACTTGATACCGGCATTGGCCATCAGGCCGATTGCCTCGGCTGTGTCCTCGGCGGAGAAGCCGAGCGCACCGGCGATGGGCGCACAGTATTTGAATGTCTCGCCCATCATGGAGACGTTAGTGTTGGCATTGCTGGAGGCCGCCGCAAGGATGTCCGCAAAGTGCCCGGAGTCTTCAGCGGAGAGGCCGAACGCGGTCAGCGCATCTGTGACGATGTCTGAGGTGGTAGCGAGGTCTTCGCCGGAAGCCGCTGCGAGGTTCATGATGCCCTCAATGCCGCCCAGCATATCTCCGGTCTTCCAACCGGCCATCGCCATGTACTCCATCGCGGAAGCAGCCTCGGACGCGGAGAACTTGGTCTTGGAGCCCATTTCACGGGCCTTATCCCGCAGGGCCTCCAAATCATCCCCTGTGGCACCGGATATAGCCGCGACCTGACTCATCCCGGCATCGAAATCTGCTGCGGTCTTCACGGCGGCAGTTCCGACTCCGCCGATGGCCAGCGTCAGCGGCATCATGGATTTCCCGGCTCCGGCGATGCTATTGCCGACAGATTCCATCTTCTGTCCGACCTCGTCAATCTTGGCGAGGCTGGTGCTGGTGGTGGCAGCTTGCTCCTGCAGGCGCTTGAGTTCCTCCTCGGTCTCGATGATTTCCCGCTGCAGAGCGTCGTATTTATCCTGCCCCAGGTCGCCGCTCTCCAGCTGGGCCTTGGCCTGCTCCTGTGCGGCCTTCAGGGAATCCAGCTTCTCCTTGGTCGCGCCGATGGCGTTCTTCAGGAGCTTCTGTTTTTGGGACAGGAGCTCCGTGTTGGACGGGTCGAGCTTCAGCAGCTTGTTGACGTCCTTCAGGGAGGACTGCGTATTTTTGATGGTCGTATTGACCGACTTTAGTGCCTTGTCAAGGCCGGTGGTATCACCGCCGATTTCGACAGTGATGCCTTTGATGCGACTTGCCACGGTGGTGCCCCTCCTTCCTTAGAACCGGTCAAATTCCTCCTGCCCAGCGACCTTCCGGTATTTCACGCTGTCATTGCCTTTCTCCGTCCACATATCCAGCACAAGGCCAATAGTGAGCAGGTCGAGGTCAGCGATGGAAACGCCGAGCTCTACGCAGCGCAGGAGGAACAGCGGAGTGGTCAGTTCCCGGCTGCTCTGGCTAAGTTTTTTTTAGACTCCACGTCCGTGACCAGATTGGTGCCCCAGAGTTCGAGGATTTCCGGCAGCACCTGATAGATAGAGAACATCTCAAACTGCTCCAGCCACTCATCAATGGTGCCAGGAATGGTGGGGTCAGCGTGAAAAGCCATAATATAGGCCACATTCTCAAAAATCTCCAGGTCGTCGATTTCCAGCGCGGAGCCATCCTCACCGCCCCGGTCTTTATAGGATTTCTCCAGCTTGGACAGGTCTTTGAAGATGTCCCGCTTGAACTTGATACGGTAAAGGCGCGGCACGGAGGCCGAAGAGCGGAACTTGACCTCCTTGCCGCTGATGTTGACAGTTTTCTCAAGCATGGTTCAGCCCTCCTTAACCTTCTCCGCCCACAGCCGCTGCCTGTGGAATATATACCGTGCTGTACCAAACAGCATAGGTTTCTTCACTGGTGGTATCGCCGGTACGGGATTTCACCAGTCCGTCGCTGCGCGGGTCTGCCGTCAGGGACAGCGTTTCCGTACCCGGCTCGATGGTGTCCTCCTTGGTCTCAGACTCAATGGACGGACGGGACGCAGAGCAGTTATAAAGGACATGACGGATGCAGCGGACATCGCCGTCGAACTCAAAGAGCAGAGCGAACTTCGCCGTTTCGGTGATGTCAGAGCGCTCCACCAGCACACCGTGGCTGTCTAAGGTCTCCTTCAAGATTTCCGTGCGGAACCACTCCGGGATGAGGGCGATTTCCAGGTCGCCGGAATAGCCGTTGTTGGCAGTGGAGCGGAAATACACGATGCCATCGGCATAGAACGGAGAACTGTCACCCTCCGCGTCCAGCGAGATGCTGACCGCGCCGGGAATGGCCTGCGGGGTCGCGTAGGTGTAGGTGGTGACGCCTTCGGACACGGTCTCCGTGAGCTTGGCGGCATGAACGTTTTTCAGATTGTATTTGACTTTGTTACCCATAGTAATCAAACCTCCGTTTCAAATGAGTAGAGGACCTCGTAAAGCTTCTCGCTCTCGATCCACACTTCGGTCTTGTTATAAAAAATGCCATGCTGATCCAGCACGGCTTCGAGCCTGTCTTCCGTTCCCGGGTTTTTCTCATCGGTATAGAGCTCCACGTGTACCTCTGAGATCTTGAAATACACCTGTCCGTCCGCAGCATAATTATCTGAGGCCGGGTACAGAAAACAGATAAACGGTGGGGAGGGAGACTCGCCCTCCGCGAAGTGGTCATAGGCGATGGGGAAAGCGGTTTCTTCCAGCATCTCCATCAGTTCATTGTGTGTCATAGCCTCATCCTTTCAGGGCGTTCTCGATATCCTGCAGCAGTTCTTCCTCGCCATGCTCCTCAGCCGGAGCGATATGGGGAATGGCCCTGACTCTGCCGCCGTTCCGCTTGGCGTGGCCGTGTTCCAGAAGATGCGCCAGCATATACCGGGTCGGCGAATACACCGTCACCTCCAGCGACTGGCTGGTTTCCTTTGTGGTCTTGGTTCGCCAGCTTCTGGCGTACTTGCCTGTGCGCACGGGTGCACTGGAATTGAGATCCTGCTTCACCGTGTCTCCGGCTTTTTTCACAGCCTTTTTCACACTGTCTGCGGCGAGATCGGCGTATTCGTTCAGGCCCTCCATAATGGCGGAGGACAGCTGGTCGATGGATACTCTCTGATTTCCCATACCCGTTACCTCTCCGAAAGCTCGGTGTGGAGCTTCCGGCTGTTATGCTTAAAGCCCATCTCATCGATGCCCAGGATGTTGTAGATGCGATCGCCTAGAAGGATGCGGTACTGCTTGGAATTGACTGCCGCCGTTTCCGTCGAGTACCGGATCGTGATATCCAGTCGATCCGCTTCCACCGTGTGCCCGGCAGCTTCTTCCTCGCTGGAGGAGATGCCGCTGGTCACAGCTGTTGCCCAGCAGGTGAAATAGTCGGTCCATGCGGATTTGTGATTTCCGTACTTGTCCACCACAGTCTCATTCTTCTGGATGGTAATCCGGGTGCGGAGTCCTGCGATATTCATCACACCACCCCTTCCCGGATACCAAAGAGAAGCGACCGCAGAGTCAGCGTCAGATCATGATGATCTGCTTCCTCCCGGTGCTCAAAGAGATACCCAATCGCATAGAGAATCGCCACACGCATGGTTTCCCGGATGGGCGTAAGGGAGGCATCCTCTGCATTGGAGTCCACCGCCGCCCACTGTTCATTCGTCAGCCGCGCCACGTCTGCGCAGAGCCTTTCAGCAGCGGATATAAGGATACCGATCATGGCATCCTCATCCGCCGTATCCACCCGGAGGTACCCTTTGGCTTCCTCAAGCGAAATCAATGCCATGACCGGTCACCTCCGTTTCTTAGGCGCTTGCCGTACCAGTTCCGAGGGCCATGACCTGCATCGCCTCCGGCAGGATCAGCTTGCCATCTACACGCTGGGTGCCGATGAAACCAACCTGATCGGTTACGGCATACAGCTCGTTCAGGCGCTTGAGGGTGCGGCTCTGACGATCGGCAATCCAGTAGTAGGAAAAGTCACCGAACAGAAGTACCTTCTTGTTCTTGTCAGTCGTCGCGTTGCCAGTGATGGCAGGCATATAGCCGCTGGTGTAGATCGGACGGCCCAGGATGGTATTCGGCTTGCCGACCTCAAGGCCCGGCTTCCAGATGTAGTTGTCGTTCTTGTCCTTGATCAGCATCAGCTGCAGGAGCAGAGTCTCGTTGCACAGGAAGGCGGCCCTTCTGCGGTACGGGGACTTCAGCGAGTAATACAGCTTGTAGATGTTGTCAAAGTGAACGGTCTGGGCATTTGCCGTGGTATTTCCGGCAGTCGGAGTCAGGCTGGTCAGGATACCGGTCGGCTGGGAAGGCGTGGTCTGCGGATTGGCGGACGGGCCGGTGCCGTTGATAAAGGCATCCTCTTCCGCGTTACCGAAACGCACACCAAAGCGCTGCGCGATGTGAGCCGCAATATTGAAGGCAGAGTCGTTCAGAAGCTCGTTGCTGACCTTGATCATGCAGCCGAGCTTGTAAGCGGACAGCGTCTCCTGTGCAAAGCTCATGTCGGATTCCTGAATGGCAGCGCCTTCCTCGATCCAGGACGCGGTGCCGGAATCGGTCGCGATCGGAATCGTACGGGTACCGGAATTGGTGTGGATGGTCTTGGCCAGAGAACGGAAGATGTTGTTTTCTTCCAGTGCCTGAATGAGCTGGTGCTCAAATTCATCCGGAACGGTAAAGCCACCATTCTCATTCACACCGACAGAAAGCGCATCACGCACTTCCAGGCTGTTGTTGCCGCGCATCATGTTCCAGAAAGCCTCGTTGTACTCGGCAGTCGCGGTCGGACGGACTGTACCCTTTCTCTGGCCCACCTTGGGATCGGCATGCACCGGAGCAGAGGTGGCAGCGGACAGCTTGGCGTCCATCTCCATCTGATCCTCCAGACGCTGAATCTCATCGCCCAGAGCCTTCACATCCGCAGCCATTTTGTTGTACTGCTCGACTGCGGATGCCTCGACCAGTCCGTTCTCGCTTCTGTGTTCCTCCAGAAAAGCCTTCGTCTGCTCCCAGAGGGTGTTGCGCTTGTTACGCAGTTCGATAATCTTACTCATTGTGATTTACCTCCATGAAAGTAATTGATCGCATGAAAAAAGCCGGACCCCTCATCTGAGGAACTCCAGCTGATCACGAAGAATCTGATAGGGCACGGCCCCATCCTCGGTTTTCCCGTTCATCCCAATCGTGAGTGCAGGCGGCTTGCTGTCGGGCGGCTTTTCTGCCGCAGTGTCATTTACACGCAGACGGTTCAGAATGGCCAGCCCCATCTGCCTTGTAGAATAGATCTGCGCCTCCAGTACCGGCTTATCATCTTCCGGCTCGGCAGGCGCATCGTCCGTTGCCTGTTCGGGCTCCGGTTTCTTCGCCTCATACAGGATTTCATCGCAGAAACCCAGATCCAGCGCCTTTTTTGCGTTCATCCAGGTCTCGCTCTCCATGAGCTCCGCCACCTTGTTATGGCGCAGACCGGTCTTGGCAATATAGGCGTTGATGATGGATTCCTTCACTTCATTCAGCGTCTCGATGGCTTTCTCCATATCCTTGGTGTTGCCCATCGCAATGGTGGACGGGTCGTGAATCATGAGGAGCGCTGTGGGAGACATCTGCACCTGATCGCCCGCCATCGCAATGACAGACGCTGCCGATGCCGCAATACTGGCGATGCGAACTGTAACCGCACCGGCGTATTCCTTCAGCATCGTATAGATCTCAGCAGCAGCAAAGACGTTCCCGCCCGGAGAGTTGATCCAGACCGTCACATCTCCGTCTTCCGCTTCGAGATCCTCACGGAACATGGCAGGCGTGATTTCATCACCCCAGAAGTTCTCGTTATCGATCGGCCCCTCGAGGCGAAGAACCCTGCCTCCGCTGTCGTCATGAATCCAGTTCCAAAACTTCTTCATTTCTTCCTCCTGTTATCTGGTGTGCTGTCGGCAGGTTTGACCGCTGCCTTTCCGGCGTCTTCGAGCTTCACGTATCCGCCGTTCAGGTAATAATCGTCGCCACCTTTTTCTGCTGGGATGAGATCCATATTTTCGAGGCGATGGATATCATTCGGAGACAGAAAACCGTTGCTGATGCCTGTCGCGTATCCCTGCATCCTGGACTGGTAGTCACCGCGAAGGAGACCGTCCACGTTGAATTTCGGGAAGTACAGATCCTGCTCATCCGGAAGCAACAGATCTTTGATGATCGCCTGCTCGAAACGGACCAGCCAAGGCGTCAGCGTGTGGACCACAAAGTCGATGCTCTGGTGCTCGATGTTCGAGAACGTGGCATGCTCCAGATCCTGCACCATGTGCGGAGGCACCCGGAAGATCCGGCAGATCTCGTTTACACCAAACTGGCGCGTACTGAGGAACTGGCTGTCCTCCGGAGGGAGAGAGATGGCTTTGTACTGCATGCCCTCTTCCAACACAGCGACCTTGTGGGCGTTGTTCGCACCGCCATAAACGTCCGACCAGTTCTCGCGGATCTTCTCCGGATTCTTCAGAACGCCCGGATGCTCCAGCACGCCACTCGGCTGTGCGCCGTTTTTGAAGAAGGCGCTGCCGTATTTCTCCACGGCCAGCGTGGTACCGAGGCTGTTCTTCATCATGGCGATCGGCGAGAACCCTACGAGGCCGTTGAAGCCGAGTCCCGGAACATGGAATACTTCGTCATATCGGAAGTAGATATCCTTGTTCTGTTCGCCGGGAACCTCATCGGTATAAGCGTGGTAGATGTAATAAATCTGCCCCTTTTCATCCCGATCGGTCTCCACGTACTCCGGCAGCAGCGGGTACAGCGCCAGCACATTGTTTTTTCCGTCACGGATGATCTGCGCATAGCTGTTGCCCCACAGGAGCAGGTGCGTCATCATCGTCTCCCGGAACGAGAAGCTCGTCATTTCCGGATTGGGCTGCCGGTACAGCAGTTTATACAGCGGGTGGTCTGTGGCCCGTTCCTTTGCATTGGTCCCGTCCTTCATCCGGTAGAGATGCAGCGGAAGCCCTGCCACGGTCTCGGCCAGCAGCCGGACGCAGGCATAGACCGTCGCGATCTGCATGGCGGACTTTTCATCCACCTTCTCGCCGGAGTCGGCCTTTCCGAAAACAAAGGTCTGTCCGGAGTCACGGACGTTATCCGTCACCTCCGGCAGCTTAGGAGCATCGTGTGGGCTCAGGCCCATCCATTCAAAAAAGCCCATCTATCATTCCTTCCATCACATGCAAAGAGGGCCGCCCGATTGTGCCGGGAGGCCCTCGCAGTTTTCCACGATATCAGTATAGAAGATTTCGCAAGGAGAAGTTTATCCTGTTTTGGACATCCCCTGATCAAAAGTGCAGGTCGTGAAGGTCTTTGTATAAAACCCTCTATGGGATAATTTCTCCGCTTTTTACCCCTATGAAAGTTTTCTGCACATGACCTGCACGACCTGCACGCTCAGAACACCATCAGCCCGCGTTCGTCGTACACGCTGCTCGTATTTTCGTGACGAATGCAGCGGTCAAGTGCCATGATCGCAGCAACGATACCGTCGATCTTCTCCGGCGACTTGGCCTTGGTGCATTTAATATTTCCGGCAGGGTCCGTGTCAACCACCACATTTCCACTCATCCAGCGCATGACCGGATGCCCGCCGTGGATGATCCGGCCTTCCATCAGCAGCTTATAAAACTCCTTCGTCGGAGGCGACATGTCCTTATAGCCCTGACCGAACGGCACGACTGTAAAGCCCATGCCCTCCAGATCCTGTGTCATCTGCACAGCGCCCCAGCGGTCGAAGGCGATCTCAAGGATGTGATACTGCTGACCCAGGTCCTCAATGAACTGCTCGATGAAGCCGTAATGGATCACGTTTCCTTCGGTGGCATTCAGATACCCTTGCTTATGCCAGACGTCATACGGCACGGATGCCCGGCGCACCCGGATCGGGATCGTATCCTCCGGGACCCAGAAGAACGGCAGCATCACATATTTCTCTGTTTCATCCCGTGGAGGGAACATGAGCACGAAGGCAGTGATGTCGCCTGTGGAGGAGAGGTCCAGCCCTCCGTAGCAGTCCCTGCCCTTTAAGGATTCCAGATCGATCGGTACATTTCCAAGGTCATAAATCTGTTCCGGGATAAAACGCGTCAGGGAGGAGACCCACATGTTGAGCCGCAGCTGCTTGAATACGTTCTCCTCAGCGGGATTATCCACCGCCTCCTGAAACATCTCCCGCACACGCTCGATCTGGATCGTCTGGCCCAGGGACGGATTCGCCTTGTACCAGTTTTTCTCGTCGGTCCAGTCCTCATCATCCGCCAGACCGTACACCACCGGATAAAAGGTGTGGTCGATCTTCCGGCCAGCCATGATATCCAGCGCCTTGGTGTGCAGCTCATAGCAGATCGATTCCTTATCGGTGCCTGCGGTCGTGATGAGGAAATACAGCGGCTGCTCACGGGCATCACCGGAGCCCTTGGTCAGCACGTCGTACAGCTTCCGGTTGGGCTGCGCGTGGACCTCGTCCAGCACCAATCCCGAGATGTTCAGGCCGTGTTTGGTGCCGACCTCCGCAGAAAGCACCTGATAGAAACCGGCGTTGCTATAATTGACGATCCGCTTGGTGGCGGCTGCGACCTTGGACCTCTTATACAGCGCCGGTGCTTTTTCCACCATGCGCCTCGCCACATCGAAAACGATCGATGCCTGCTGTCGGTCCGCCGCTGCGCCGTACACTTCGGCAGCGGGCTCGTTGTCGGCATAGAGAAGATAGAGCGCCACTGCTGCCGCAAGCTCCGACTTTCCGTTCTTCTTTCTGATCTCCACATACGCTGTGCGGAACTGCCGGTGACCATCCTCATCCACGATCCCGAAGATATCCCGGATGATCTGTTCCTGCCAAGGCAGCAGCCAGAACGGTTTCCCGTCCCACTTGCCCTTGGTATGCTTCAGGTTCTCTATAAATGTGACGGCCCGGTCAGCCCTCGACTCATCATAATGAGAGGTCGGGAGCATAAACCGGGTCGGCTCATATTTTTTTAGTTTCGGGAAACTGGCAGGCCGCTGTCTCGCCATTACGAATCACCTCCCAGCAGCGCTTCGAGCTCATCCTCGGAACCGCTGCCGGTGGTGTCTGCAACGATGCGGGAACGGGATGCAGGCGTCAGGCCAAACTGCTCCGCAAAGCGGTTCATGACCTTCAGATAGGTCTGGGCAATGGATACCTGGGGCACTTGCTGCCAGTAGCCGGACGGGGTTTTCACGATCGTCCCGTGCTGGGATATGAATTCCTCCGCCTCCTTCCAGCGGGCATACGCCTGACAGTATCCGGCAAAAGCCGCCATGTCCACCTCGGTGAGCACGCCCATGAGCTCCATCTTTTTCGCCAGCCTGCGCCATTCCTTCTTGGCTTCCGGTTCCAGCCATTTCGGGCAGGAAGGAGCATGCTTTTCCGGCCTCGGCTCCTTATCATTCAGTTTCCGTTTGCCCGGATTGCCTTCCAGTTCTTTGATCGCTGTCGGCGTGGGCTTTCTTCCTCTGGTCGCCATCTTCATCTCCTCCTTCCTCCATTTCTATCGGACCGAGCCATGACGGATCGGGTACGAACGCGTCATACGGCAGTTCGCGTCTATCGATTAAAAATCTGCGTGCCATATGAACACCTCCAAAAGGCATAAAAAATGGACCCTTGCGGATCATCTGTGCTACGAGATGCAGCCCAGTCAGGGCTGCTCCCGCCGATATTCTGATCGGTGTGTTTCTTACTGCTGCTGCATCGCCCAAGCCATCGCGTGGCCGTCGTCTTCGAAGGCAACCTCGCTGGCGGCTCTCAGCCCGATGGCTCCTTCGCAGGAAAGGTCGTCGTCCAGATGCTCGTAAACCGCTCCGAAGTAGCAGGGTTTGTTCGCTCCGTTGTAGTAGTACCCGGCCAGCAGGAGGCGGTCTCCAAAGTTCAGGACCTTGCTCCAGCGGCACTCGAGGTCTTCCGGGGTGGTGGGGTTCGGCAGGCGGTAGGTTCTCATCGCTTCGTTAATCGTCATGGTCTTGTCCCTCCTTAAAAAGCCTTGGCAATCCAGCGTCCGTGCTTCTTGCTCTTGGAAAAAAGGTATGTGGTTCCGTCGACCTCCAGGTAGCGCTCGTTGCCCATGCAAACCTTGTGGCCTTTGGCTTCCATGTGGCGGTAAGCCCTGTGCGCGAGCTCCTTCACGCTGATCCCGAATCCGTATCCGTCGAGGAAGTTCTGAAGTTCTGTCATTGTCTTGCCCTCCGTTTTTGTGTTTTCCCCTTGGGGTACTGTATATATCACTCTGAAGGCGCATAATAGCAAGTCATATCTGCGATAATCAGGCACATATAATCGACAAAGATTCAGGCCGGAAATTGTGTACATTACTACGACCAAAAGAGCCCTGCGGCTCCCTTGGCGATCCCGATCAGCACTCGCCGGTCAGGATGAAATGCGCGTATTCCTTCCTGTGGTCCTCCAGGTAGGTGACCAGTTCGTAGTAACCTCGGTCGTAGGCAAGCCGCTGGACCATCGGGATGTCAAACATGTTCGTGAGGCCCGTGTCGCGGATCGCGAGGATCTGCTCTTTCACTTTCGTATCCATCAGTCGATCCTCCTGCAGTCGTCTTCACCGTAGGCGACCCCGAGGCCGCAGCCGTTGTCCCAGTTCACGTGGATCGTGCCGATCGCGTCGACCCCGATGACGGTTCCGAGCGTGCCGATCGGAGGAGCCTGCGTATCGTCCATCTTCATAAGCTCCACCCGGCAGCCCACCGGGAAGTCCTCGCGCAGGCGCTCGATGATTTCTTTCCTTGGCGTCTTCATGCCGTCTCCATCTCCTCGTCGGCTCCTGCGGCCTTGACAGCCTTTAGGGCCTCGCGCTTCTCAGCCTGCCGGGCTTTCCACTTGGCTTCCTCGGCAGGCGTCCGGAAGGCGCTGTTGCCGGTGAGGTTGGTCATCAGGACCTTGCGGGCTTCTTTGAATTCAGAGCCGTTCATCCCGAGGCGGGTCAGCCAGATCCGGAGCGTGTATTTCTCGTTCTCCTCGTTGACCGCCTTGGCCTGAATGCGTTTCTGGTCTAAGGCCTGCTTGTTCATCATCCCGGCAAGGATCGTGAAGGTCCGCAGCGTCTCGGTATCCTCGGTTTCCGGGAGGGAGGAAAAGGTGATCCCCTCCAGCGTGAAGGTCAATCCGTCGATCGCCTTACCGTGCTCATCCTCGTAAGCAGCGATGGCCTTGAGCATGCTTTCCGTGGTTCTGATGCACTCTTCATCCTGCAGGGCTTTTATCAGGTCCTCGTCGACCCGGAAGCCGGTGCCGAGCGCCTTGTTGATCAGGCCCGCTCTGGTGTAGGTCAGGTTGATCAGGTTCCGGAGCGTCGCGCCGGTGTGATGCGTCATGGGAACCTCCACCGTCAGGCTGATCCTATCGTCGTTCTCGGCTGCGGCAGGCTCCTCGGTGGCCGGTGCCTCGAAGGGCTCGAGCAGGCCTTCGTCTGCCAGCGTCTGCAGCGGCGCAAGGTCCGCGCCTTCTGCGACCGTGAGGCTTCCATCCTTCTCGATGGTGTAAGGCCCGACCTCGTAGGCGCACCTGGGAACCTTTGTGTAGCGGGATTCCGTGCCAGTGATCTCGGCCAGCCTCGTAGCGGCCTCTTTTCTGTTGTCGGTTGCGAGCTTGATGTATGTACCTCCTTCATGTGTTCCCGTGGGCCGTTCCCTTCGGGTAGTGTATATATCACTCTACCCGGCAGATATAGCAAGTTAATTCTGCTGAGTATTTCGAAGAATAATCGACAAAATGTACCCACGGGATTTGGCGGTTTTTTACACCCCGGCCACGGCCTCGTCGAAGGTCAGCTTCTGGCCATCACGGAGCACATACACATCGGAGGAAATGCCGTGATCAAGGCACCATGCCTGGTACCGCTTCACGATCACGTCCACGAATTTCGGATCGAGCTCAATGCCCCGGCAGATGCGGTCCGTCTCGCAGCAGGCGATCAGGGTGCTGCCGCTGCCGAGGAACGGATCGAGCACAATACCGTTTGTCATGGTGGAGTTGCGGAGCGGATAGCTCATGAGCGCCACCGGCTTCATCGTGGGATGGTCCTTGGAGGAGCGCGGCTTGTCATACTCCCAGACCGTCACCTGCTTTCGATCAGAGTACCATTGATGCTTACCGGTCTGTTTCCAACCGAACAGGCAGGGCTCGTGAATCCACTGGTACGGGCTCCGGCCCAGCACCAGAGCATTCTTCTTCCAGATGCAACACCCGGAGAGATAGAAACCAGCATCCCGGAATGCCTTTCTGAAGTTCAGCCCTTCGGTATCTGCGTGCCACACGTAAATGCTGCCGTCGTCGGCAAGGTTGGCGTGCATGCAGCGGTAAGCAGAGAGGAGGAAGTTGTAGAAATCCTCGTCAGACAAGTTGTCGTTCATAATCTTCCCGGCAGTCTCTTCGACGTCCACGTTGTACGGCGGATCAGTCAGGACGAGATTCGCCTTCTGTCCATCCATGAGCCAGGTGTAGATCTCCTCGCCGGTGGAGTCGCCACAGATCACCCGGTGCGGACCAAGGCACCACAGGTCTCCCAGCTTTGAGAACACCGGATTCTCCAGTTCAGCCTCCACATCGAAGTCATCCTCTTGCACGTCCTTCGAATGGACCTTGTTGAACAGGGTCTCGATCTCAGGCGGATCGAAACCGGTGAAGCCCAGGTCGAAATTGGAATCCTGAATATCCTGCAGCAGATCGGCCAGCAGGTTCTCATCCCAAGCGCCGGTGATTTTATTGAGCGCGATGTTGAGTGCCTTTTCGCGGGTCTTGTCGATGTCCACTACCGCGCAGGGCACCTCCGTGTATCCGAGATCGATCGCCACGGTCAGACGCTGGTGCCCGCCGATGATGGTCATGTCGGCATTCACCACCAGCGGATCGGCAAAGCCAAACTCGGCGATGGAGTTTTTGATCTTCTCGTATTCTTTGCCTCCGGGCTTCAGTTTCTTTCGCGGATTGTATTCAGCCGGTTTCAGTACGGCGACCGGCAGCACCTTGAGTTCAGCGGTTTTCATTCACCATTGCCTCCAATTCTAATTTCATGTCCTTGTGCCGGGTCTCGAACTTCCAGAATGCCCAGCGGCACTTATCTGAGCAGAACTTTTTCTTCCGGCCCATATGGTTTGGCACGATCGGCGCTCCGCACCACGGGCAGAACTGTTTCGTGCATCCGGCGATGAACTCGTTCATATCGGGATCTTCGTATTCCATTGCGACCTCCTTGGCACGAAACTCTCCGGGCTTCCGGCCCTTGGCACGAAAGTCCAATAAAAAAGGCAGCGGTGGAAATGGCTCCATCACTGCCTGCTTTCAGGTGACTTTCCTGCGGAAAACGACTGTTTTCCATATGAAAATCACCCGGTTTATTCATTTTGCGATTTTGTGGGCATCCCGCTGGACCCCCGGTCTATCAATTTCGCGGATTTTAACGCGAGAGTGGGCGGCGGTCCCTGGGGGAAAGCCCTGTAGAGATCAGACCCCGGCCCCCGGTGGGCCTTACTCAGTAGTGGTAGGTCGGTGTCTGGTCCTCGCGTCTTGTCTTCTGATCATGACAACGCTTGCAGAGCGCTCTCCAGTTGCTCCGGTCCCAGAAGAGCTCCGGATCACCTCGGTGTGCTTTGATGTGATCCACCACCGTTGCCTTCACGTACTTGCCCTGCCTCAAGCACTCCTCACATAGAGGGTGTGCCTGTAGGAACTGTCGGCTGGTCTTCTGCCATGCGCTGCCGTAGCCACGGCTGGCAGCGGACCGTACCTCCTCCGGGTGCAGTGCCCTGTGCACCTCGCAGTATTTGGCCCCGGATGGTACGAGCTCCGGACAACCGGGATGCTTGCACGGAACCTTCGGTTTCGTGGGCATCAGCGTACCAGGCCCCATTCAGCAAACTTTTCAAAGCCGCCAATATGGTGGATGTAATTACGGGTCGTTTCTACCATCTCACTAAAGGGCACTTTTCCGATGGTATCATCGCCGATCGCACAGCAGGCCTCTACGGGCTTGCCGGTTTCCTGCGCTTTCAGCCACGCCCATATATTCACAGATACGTCGGCCTTACTCAGGTCCTTTCCATGAAGACCGCCACCTGTGACACTATCGGCCATATCGCTGCCCAGCTTACGGTTGGTAGCACCGGTATCCACATCCGTACCGCCTGTCCAGTCACCCAGAGGATTGATCTCCGCCATCGGGTAGGCATCACGGAGTTCCTTCGTCGATACATTGCTCTGGCAGATGATCAGGCGATCGACATCGAGGATGTATTTCCCGTCACAGCCGTATTCGCCATATAGCTCCTTGGCGATTCTGGTGAGCTCCTTCTGTTCCGCCGTTACGGGCATACCTTTGAAGATGCCATTGTCGCCGCAGCGGAAACCGTTCTCCTGATTCTGGGCCAGATGGCGATCCTGCGCTACTTCCACATAATCGACCGCAACCTTCCCGGCGATGCGCTCTACAGCAGCTTCGATCTCATAGAGCGGTATGGAGATATCCGTCTCAGCGATAATATGGCAGATGCCGTGTCCCAGAAGGACTTCCACGGCGATGCGGGGATCTGCGATCTGCGCATATGCGATATCTACGATCGCTCCGGCAATACGGTCGCACAACTTGTCCGGATGCGAGGGATTGACTTTTTCAAACATAATAATCCGTCCTTTCACGGCAAAAGCCCCGGATTACTCCGAGGCTCCTGCGCAGTTTTTCATGATATAAGCATATCAGAAACCGCAATAGACAGTTTATACGATTTTGGACACGAAACACGCCTCAAAAAATTTTTTTAGAAAATTTCAAAAAGGGCTTGCTTCGGTCTAAGACCGATGTGCTATAGTACAGACATCCACCGAAGTGATCACTTAGAAAGGGGAGGATTGTACCTTGAAAAAAGAATATACATCGCAGGAATTACGCAGATTACCGGGAGTTACCTACGACACGCTCCGCACATGGGACGGGAGAAGAAATACAGACAAGAAGCGGAAAACCAAAAAACCGCAGCCTGTTCTCTTATCCCCGATCCATAAACCCGGTTCGACTTATTGCTGGATCTACGGCAGCGATGCAGTCGAACGTATTTGGTGGATCAGGATGCTGCAGATGCTCGGATACAAAAACGAACAGATTGAAAAAGTACTCAATGCACCGGATCAGAATCCGAGCAAAGAGATACTGGAATCACTGGACGGAAAAATCAATGATCTTCGGTGGAAAGTTCATCATCTGAGTGTCGCACAGCAGTTTGCCGAAACAATACGTTCGGTCGGAAAGCTGCCTGATTTCCCACGCAAAGATGGCGTGGACGATATTGACCGGTATCTTGAAGTCCTGCCGATAGACCCTAAAGTCGGAACGGCCGATTATGAATCTGGATCGAGGGAATATCTGAAGGCACACGGTATGGATAAGGACGCTATTATTGCTCAGTCCAACACTCCGGAACTATCAGACTTACGAAGCGAGATTTATCGCTACATTAGGAAACTGCAGGTTCGCCTGGTGCCGTCTGATTCCCCTCAAGTTTATTCTCTTATGGACACTCTCTACACCGAGTTGTTTGAGAAGCAGGGTCACGGGTTAAGCGTATTTCACAGTGCAGGTACGATGTTAGCAACGCAGGGAGGACAAGGTCAAACCTTAGATGATTCGTATGGTATCGGATTCTCTGCCTACTTGGCAGAAGCTATTTTTATCTACTGTTTTATCGAATCCCTGCCGTCAAAAGAAGACAAGCAATCAACAGAAAAAAATTGACTTGGAGGTATTCATTATGGAAAACAAAGATGTAAAAGAAATGGCTGAGGTTCTCACGAAGTCCCTTGATGACACACAGAAGAACGCCATTAACACTGAAAAGCTGGTGCAGCAGGTCTGCAACATGAGCGGCCAGGAAAATCATAATCATGTCATTGCCGGCATCATCGCTGACAAAGACACTGATTGGGAAAAGAAGGTCACTCTGATCCAAAGGGCAAATGCCGATTACGACCAGCGGGAGGAAAACAACACCCGTAGGGTCAGGGATTTGCAGTCAACACAGACCCAGAATGTCGGAGCTGCGACAAGCTGGTGGGCTGAAAACTGGGGATGGGTAGTATTCGGCGGGTTGACCGTTATCGGAGTCGCGACTCCCGGAGGTAGAAAGGCTATCTCTTCCGCAGCAAAATATCTACTTACCGCCTGAGACAGCGAAGGCCCTCGGAGTTCAAAATGTCAGAACTCCGAGGGCTGTTTTTTATGATTTGCCAAACAGCAACACCGTCAGCCGGTCCAACGCACGGTTCTTTCGCTTATACGCAGTCGGCTGCTCGATGTGCAGGTACTCGGCGATATAATAGGCAGCGCTGCTACCGTAAGTGTTGCCGTCGCCGTAAAAGGTCTCGAGGCAATACCGGTCATCCTCCGAAAGCTGTTCCCATGCCGGTTTGAACCAGTCCATATACTCGACTGCCTGCCGGTACCGCTCCTTCAGAATGTCGATTTCCGATATGGCATTGATCAGGCGCTCCTCACCAGCCTGCGGATTATGGGTCCTCGGCATACCGTCCCATTTCGGGCTGGCGATGCCGGTCATTTTCTCATAGGTCCGCTTGATCTCATCGTCCGTGCTATTGATGATAAACTGCATGGCGTCGTAGTCCTTTATCGCCGCGATCGTTGCGGACCGCTTGTCCAGATACTTCCACATAATGCTCATGGCACTTACCTCCGAAAATGTATTGTTTCTCGGATTGCCATTAGATTGACTCAGATTGTCAGGTGGGCCTTCACCGCAGCGATGAGATTCTGCTGGGTCGTGTCCTTATGCTTTAAGGCATCCAGAACATCGCCGTCCACGGTATCCCGCGTCACGATGTGATGGATCGTCACCACCTCTTTTTGCCCCTGTCGCCAGAGGCGGGCATTGGTCTGCTGATACATCTCCAAAGACCATACCAGCGAGAACCAGATCAGAATATGGCCGCCGCGCTGGATATTGAGTCCGTGGCCTGCGCTGGCTGGGGAGATCAGGGCGACCTGGATCTTGCCTGTGTTCCAGTCGGCGATGTCCTGATCGCTTTTCAGGTCTCTGGGCTTGTACCCGAGATCCGTCAGGTACTCCCGGATGCGGTCGTGGTCGTGCTGGTACCAATACGCCACCAGCACGTTCTGCCCGTTGGCCTGCTCGATGAGGTCGGCAAGCATCATGAGCTTCTGGTCATGGATCACGCGCACCTGCTGTTCGGCATTGTAGATCGCGCCGTTGGCCATCTGCAGCAATTTCCCGGACAGGACCGCTGCGTTGGCAGCGTCGATGGTATCGTCGCCGATCTCCACCAGCAGTTCCTTCTTCATGCCATCGTACAGATCCCGCTCGGACGAGTCCATGTCCACGTAGTGGTTGACCATCACCTGCTCCGGCATATCGAGGTAATCCAGCGCCTTCATAGATACGGTGATATCGGAGATCCGGCTGTAGATCGCTTCCTCCGCACCGGGCAGCGGCACGTAGTTGAACACCACTCCGGTGTACGGATTCATGCCTGCCGCTTTGAAGTAAGCCTCCCGGTACCTGCCGATAAACCTACCGAGCCGCACACCCTTGTCGATCAGGAACGTCTCCGCCCACAGGTCGAGAAGTCCGTTTGAAGCAGGTGTACCTGTCAAGCCCACGATGCGCCGGATCTGTGGCCGAACCTTCCGCAGGGCTTTCCAGCGCTGGCTCTGGTGATTCTTGAAGCTACTGAGTTCGTCGATCACCACCATATCGAAGGGCCACGGGGCATGGCGCTTTTCCAGATAATCGACCAGCCATTTCACGTTTTCCCGGTTGACGACGTAAATGTCAGCCGGTGTCCGCAGGGCTGCCTCGCGCTGCTTGGCGCTGCCCACCATCACGGACATTTTCAGGAAGTGCGCATGCTCCCAGGTATCCCGCTCCTCGGGCCAGACTGTCTTGGCGACACGTAAGGGTGCAATCACCAGCACCTTGCCCACGTCGAAGCTGTCAAACATCAGGTCCAAGATGGCGGTAAGGCTCACCGCCGACTTGCCAAGACCCATCTCGAGGATCAGCATCGCTTCCGAATGGACCTTCAGGAAATCCACGCAGTAATTCTGGTATTCGTGTAAGTCAGTTCTTTTCATATTTCTTGTCCATCTCTCTTATAATCTGATTGAGCAGCGCCGGACCGTCCAGATCACTCAGTGCCTGAAAATACTGTGAGCAGAAAAACTGCGTGATCTCCCGGACCGTATCCTGCGCCAGTTTATCGTTCGGATACCGCTTCAGTCTCCGGTACGCGGGCTTAAAGTCCTTCACGGCCTGCAGGATGATCGCGTTGTCCAGAGCCTGATAGTTTTCCTCATACATTCAATTCTCCCTAACCTCCTTGATGATGCCTGGTATCTGGTCCGGATCGTCCAAGACGGAAACCTGAAAGCCGAGCTCCCTCAGCTGCTTATGCCGCCGCTCCTGCAGGGGTCTGGGCTTCTGGCCGGGTGCCTTCACCTCGACGAAGCCGATGTGCGCTTCCGACAGTAGCACCATGCGATCCGGCATACCGTCAGTCCCGGGAGACACGAGTTTCGGGCACATACCGTCCTCGGCCTTCACCGCCTTAACCAGCTGTTTTTCGATATTCTTTTCCCGCATGCGTGCTCCTTTCCGTCACCAGCTATATGGTAGGCGTGCAGGTCGTGTACCTCTCTGTATAAAACCCCTATAGGAGTTTTCTGTAAGAGACCTACACGACCTACACTTTTACCTCTTTAGCTCGGGAACTCCGACTTGATCCGCAGGCCATAGACGAAAACGCCTTTATTGGTGCGCTTGCGGAAATAGCCCTTCGAAGCCAGCGCCTTATAGAACTCCGTGGTGTTCCGGGAGAACTCACCCATGCGTGTGCAGTAAGCGCGATACTCCTGATAAAGCTCACCGGATTTCTCGGTATATGCCTCCCCGGCCTCGCAGCACTCAGCGAAGAACTCCGCAAACCAGTCATTCTCGCCGCGATAGGCATCGATGGCGTCCTGCACGATCTTCGGGTTCTTCAGATGGAAGTCCTTAACGATAATCTTCCGGGCACCTTCAATGATCCACGTCAGCACCGCAGGGCCAGCGTTCTCATACAGGAAATCGGCATAGTTCTTCACGTCGCTTTTGCCCTCAAACACCGCGTTGAACGGGATCACGATGAGCCTGCGCCATGTGCCCTCGTCCGTAGCACCGACCCGAGGCAGGTGGTTTGTGTACAAGACCAAAGTGTGTGATGGCGTGAAGGACGCAGGCGCACAGTACTTCTTCTCGCCATAGATGTCATCGGTGGAGGTCAGCTGCTTCACCACGGAGGTGTTGAGCCGCGTGCCTTCTTCCAGTTCCTTGGCCAGCGCCAGCCGGACGCCTTTGAGCTCGGCCAGTTCCGGCTTAACGTTCCTGCGGCAGCCGACCGTTAGGGTGTCCGCCGACACGTTCCCGGCATAGGTTCCGAGCACACGAGCGATGGTGTTCCAGAAAGTCGATTTGCCGTTTCGGCCTTCACCGTATGCGATGATCATGGCCTCCATATACACCTTGCCGATCGCGGCCAGTCCCACGACCTCCTGCACGTAATCGATGAGCTCCTGATCGTTCAGGAAGGTCTTGTTCAGGGCATCCTGCCACAGAAGTTTGCCCTTGTCGCCGGGCTCGACCGTTGTGGTTTTCGTGCAGTAATCCTTCCAGTTATGTTCCTGCCTGCCGCTAACGCCTTCCGCCATGCAGTAGGTCGCCTCCGGTGTGTTCAGCAGGAACGGGTCCGCGTTCAGATCCATGAGATCCACCGCGACCATCGGCTTGGCGGCCTCCATCGCAGAGCGGATGTATTTGATGTTTCGCCTGCCCATCACGTACTTGCAGTACGCGACTGCAGCCAGGTATTCCATCAGAAGCTGCATCTGTTCATCGGACAGCCCGTTCATGGCCCGTTTCCCACCGGAGAGCGCCTCTTCATCCGCGCCGGAGTTCAGCACGGCCTGCTTGGTGGTGAACATGAGCAGTTCCGCATCGGCCAGCTGCTGATCCAGAAACTCGATCGTTGCACCCAGCGCTGCTTCCTTCGATTCTTCCCAGAAGGTGCCGTTGTAGCGGAAATAGTCTGTGGCTGGATTGAAGCAGATCTCGTCGCCGTATTCCTTCGACAGCACCTTCGCCTGACCGATGTCGGAATAATCCTGCGGCTTCAGGCTCCCGGCAGGACCGGCCACAGCTTGGCAACGTTGAACTGTTCCGGAGGGACATACCCCTCCTGTTTCGAGACGACCGTCTCGAACTTCCGAGCGCTGCGCCAGATCTTACCCAGTTCCTCATCTGACAGCGGAGGATCGCACTTGGCGGCCTCGTCCAGAAAGATCTTGTGGGAGGTCTCGTTCCAGCCGTAGCGCTTGACAACCCGACCGGCAAATCGGCTCATCGTGGCGTTCCGGCTTCCTTCCTTAATGGTGTAACTGCCGTAGCCGCCACGGCCCATCCCGGCGTCGAAGTCTTCCTCTTCAAAGAATGCGTTCAGGGTCCTGGTACCGGGAAAGTACTCCGTCTGCGGATCGTCCGTCCCATAGAAGAACCGGGCCGCGTCCAGCGCATTGGTGTCGACATACGGGAACAGGGAGGAGACCTGCCGCTTCATGGCGCTGTAGGCATCCGGGTCATCCATCTCGTCAATCTCCAGAAATGCATGGAACTTCGGCCTTGCCGGTTTCCCGTTTTTCTCTTTCATGTGGTTCCGGCTGTAGTGGATGCCAATCATCACATCCGGGAACACACCCCGCAGGTCTTCCGCCGACACCCATTCGTCGGGATTCTCGGAATGATCGTTATCGAACTCCACAGCGAGGCAGTTGCTACGGATGAAATTCGCCTTGCTGCGGTAACTGTTTTTATACTCGGCGCAGACGTAGTCGTGGGCGACCGCCCGCGCCAGAGATTCCTTATCTGATACATCGGCCTTGTGTGGATACAGGCAGTTGCCCTCCCGCCCGATGCAGTCAGCGTAGTAAATGTTGAACATAGATTATTCCTCCAAGCACGTGCAGGCAGACCGGAACCACACCGGCCTGCCTTTTTCTTTTTCAGTCGTCCACATCGCAGCGCTGGTCGTTGATGGCGGTATGGGCAAATTCGAGCGCCTTCATGATGGCGTTCAGCCCGTCGTCACCACAGCAGGCGATGGTGATTCCCGCGATATGCCCTTCATCATCTTTAATGGGGCTGAAGCAGAAGTCGCCGGAAAGGCTAAGGATGCTGAGGCAGGTACGGCTACCGGCATTCCGGCAGCAGCCGCCCTTGTACCCGGTTGTCCCGGCTTCCACTTCGAGGACAACGCTTCCGTCCATAACCTCCCGCGAGAAGGTCTCGACCACTTCGCCGTTGATCTTCTGCACGCCTTCTTCAATTGCAAACATTGATATCTTCCTCCTTCACATGTTGAATCGGTATTCCGATGTCCGCCGCGTAAGCCATCTCACGGCGCATTCCGTCACTGATCACGTCCCCGCACACCCAGAGCTCTGAGCAGACATCCATCAGGCGCAGGTCCAGACTGATCACCAGCTCCCGTTCCGTCTCTTCCGATAAGAAAAGCGGCAGCCAGAGATGTGGCGTGATCGGGACGCGGCCTTCGTCGACTGCGAACCGGCTGTACCGGCAGGCCTTTTCGATGTTCCGGGTGACGTCGCCCGAGTACGGGGAACAGATGTAGACAATGGGTGAATCCTTGTTCTTGATTTCCATGGGAAAGCATCTCCTTTCATCGTTCTGCCTTCCCATGCCTGCAAAAGCCCCGATTTTATAACGCGAGGCGAATTTTCCTTATTAAAAGAAAAAAGCCGCTCCCGGAACTTTCTCCGAGGGCGGCTATAAAAATGTTCACTTTGCAGGCATGGGAGGTTAGCCGGGCAGGCAGCGGTCAGACTTCTGAAAAAACCGGAAAGCCGTTATAAAAAACCGCCGTTTGCAGGCATAGGAAATCGAGATCGAAAGAAAGGAGGAAACCTCTCATGACAAAGAAAGACAAACAGGTTCTCATTGACGGGCTGAAGAAGCTGTCAGCGGATGTGGCGGATCTCGCCGCACTGCTGGAGAGCACGGAAGCCCCGGCAAAGAAGCAGGACGTTCCCGCAGAGGATACGGCTCCGGCTACCACAGAGCAGGCACCTGCCAAGGTATACACCTATGAGGAAGTCAGAGCGATTCTCGCAGAGAAGTCCAGGACCGGGTTCCGGGCAGAGGTCAAAGCGATTCTCACCGCGCACGGTGTGAAGCAGCTTTCCGATGTAAAGTCCCCGGAGGAGTTCGCCGCGATCGTCGCGGAAGCGGAGGTAATCGGAAATGGCTAAGCATGCATACCTTGCCGCCTCCGCCAGTGAACGGTGGCTCAAGTGTCCTCCCAGCGCCAAGCTGTGCGCACAGGAGGAAGACCGAGGCAGCCCCTACGCGCAGCAAGGTACCGACGCCCACGAGCTCGCCGCCTATCTCGCCGAGAAGGCGCTGGGCCGCAGCACCCGCGATCCGACTGAAGACCTGACCTGGTACGACGCCGAGATGCAGGAAGCCGCTGAAGGCTATGCCGCCTTCGTGATGGAACAGGTCGCTGAGGCAAAGAGGCTGTGCCCCGACCCTCTGGTCTGCATCGAGCAGACACTGGACTTCTCCAAATGGGTCGAGCACGGATTCGGGACTGGCGACTGCGTGATCGTGGCGGACGACCTGCTGCACATCGTGGATCTGAAGTACGGACTCGGTGTTCTGGTCAGCGCCTCCGGTGAGGACGGGACCGGCAATAGCCAGCTGAAGTGCTACGCGCTGGGTGCGCTAGACACCTTCGGAGACTTATATGACATCCGGCGTATCAAGCTCTCGATCTACCAGCCGCGCAGGGAGAACGTCGACACGTTTGAACTGAGCAGGGAGGACCTGCTGAAGTGGGCCGATGAGGTGCTGGCTCCGATTGCAAAACTGGCCTATGACGGGCTGGGCGATTTCGCTGCCGGTGACCACTGCCAGTTCTGCAAGGTTAAAGCCAGCTGCCGGAAACGCGCCGAGTACAGCATGGAACTGGCGAAGTACGAATTTGCCGAAGCCCAGACGCTCAGTGAGGACGAGATCGCGGAGATTCTTCCGCAGATCGACAGTCTTGTATCCTGGGCCGAGGACATCAAGTCCTACGCGCTGCAACAGGCCCTCTCCGGAGTCCGGTATCCCGGATTCAAACTGGTCGAAGGCCGGAGCAACCGCAAGTACACCGATGAGGTGGCCGTCGCCACGGTCGTATCGAATGCCGGGTACGATCCGTATGAAAAGAAGCTGCTGGGCATCACAGCGATGACGAAGCAGCTCGGCAAGAAGAAGTTTGATGAGCTTTTAAAGGGACTCGTTATCAAGCCACAGGGTAAACCGGTGTTGGCTCCCGAAACGGACAGCCGTCCGGAGTTCAACACAGCACAATCTGATTTTATGGAGGAAGAATAAAATGGCAAACACTATGAAAAATCCCACGAAGGTTATCACCGGCAGGCACACCGTCATGTCCTATCTGAATGTCAATGAGCCCAAGACTCCGCTGGGTGGCGGCACCCCGAAGTATTCCGTCTCGCTGATCATCCCGAAGTCTGACACCGTAACCGTCGCCAAGATCCGCGCTGCGATTCAGGCGGCATACGAAGAGGGCCAGAGCAAGCTCAAGGGCAACAGCAAGTTCGTGCCCGCGCTGGAGGACCTGAAGACCCCGCTGCGTGACGGCGACAAGGACCGCAAGGGCGATGAGGCTTATAAGAACGCCTACTTCGTCAACGCCAACAGCACCACCAAGCCGGGTGTCGTCGACGCGGACAAGCAGCCTATCCTCGATACCTCGGAACTGTACTCCGGCATCATCGGCAGGGCCAGCGTGAACTTTTACGCCTACAACTCGAACGGCAACAAGGGCATCGCGTGCGGCTTGAACCACATCCAGAAGCTGGCGGACGGTACGCCTCTCGGCAGCCGCACCAGACCGGAGGACGACTTCGATGATCTGGACGACGAGGACGATGAGGACTTCCTCGGCTAACTGACCACTTGGGCGGCAGGTATCCTGCCTGTCGCCCTCACCACGACAAAGAAAGAATGAGGTAAATCTAATGGAAACAATCTCTCTGAGCCATCTGGCTGACCTGATTATTGTATGCGGCTTTGCCGGGATGATCGGAACGATCGCCGGTACCGGCATCGGACACCTGGTCCTCTTCATCGGCGGGAAGATCCGTGATGCATGGAGAAAGCGCCACCCGAAGAAGGAAACGGAAGCCGTCGAGTAAACACCACGACCGCTGCGGCAGGGCTCCAAACCCTGCCGCTTTTTGAAAGGAATCCATATGGAAATAAAGAATCTGTCTTTAGACCTTGAGACGAAATCAAGTGTCGACATCAGCAAGGCTGGTGCCTATAAGTACGCGGAGTCTCCGGACTTCGATATTTTGCTTTTCGGTGTGTCCGTCAACCACGGCCCCATCACCGTGTACGATCTTGCCTGCGGAGATACCGTCCCGGAGGAGATCATCGCGGCGCTGTCCGATGAGCGAGTGACAAAGTGGGCCTACAATGCCAGTTTCGAGCGGGTCTGTCTGTCCGTCTGGCTGCGCCGTAACTACCCGCAGCACTTTTTCTCCTACAGCATCACCGGCGATCCGGTCCAGAACTATCTCGATCCGGCATCATGGAAATGCACACTGGTCTGGGCCGCTTACAACGGACTGCCGCTGGGTCTGGAAAAGGTCGGTGCCGTTCTCGGTTTCGAGGAGCAGAAGCTGAAGGAAGGCAAAGATCTGATCAAATACTTCTGCTGCCCCTGCAAGCCCACGAAGAGTAACGGTGGCCGGACATGGAACCTGCCGCATCATGCGCCGGACAAGTGGGCGCTATTCAAAAAATACAATGAGCGCGATGTGCAGGTGGAGATGCAGATACAAGAGCGCCTGAAGAACTACCCGGTCCCGGACTTTGTCTGGGATGAGTACCATCTCGATCAGGAGATCAACGATCGCGGCATCATGATTGATCAGGATATGGTCCGGCAGGCGCTGCGGATCGACGAGCTTTCCAAATGTGATCTGACCGCCAGAATGCAGAAAAAGACCGGGCTGGAAAATCCCAACTCGGTCATACAGATGAAGGACTATCTCGCGGAGAACGGTATGGAGGTGGACAGTCTGGGGAAGAAGGACGTCGCCGCCATGATTAAAACCGTGCCAGAGGATCTGGCGGAGGTACTGGCCCTGCGGCTGCAACTGGCCAAGAGCTCTGTCCGGAAATACCAGGCGATGCAAAACGCAGTCTGTGAGGATGGCCGGTGCCACGGTATGTTCCAGTTTTACGGTGCCAACCGTAGTGGCCGTTGGGCCGGACGCCTGATCCAGCTGCAGAATTTGCCTCAAAACCACATGGATGATCTGGAAGAGGCGCGGGATCTGGTGAAGGCCGGTGATTACGAAATACTGGATATGCTGTACGATTCCGTCCCCGGTGTGTTGTCGGAACTAATCCGGACAGCCTTCATCCCGCGTCCCGGATACAAGTTCATCGTCAGCGATTTCAGTGCGATCGAGGCACGCGTGCTCAGTCACCTCGCCCATGAGGAGTGGCGCACGGAGGTCTTCCGTAAAGACCGAGACATTTACTGCGAGAGCGCCAGCAGGATGTTTGGTGTCCCAGTTGAGAAGCATGGCCAGAACAGCCACTTGCGTCAAAAAGGCAAGATCGCCGAGCTCGCCCTCGGCTACGGCGGCAGCGTCGGCGCTTTGAAAGCTATGGGCGCTCTCGACATGGGCCTGACCGAAGATGAGCTTCAGCCGCTGGTGGATATGTGGCGCAGCAGTAATCCCAACATCACTGCGTACTGGTGGGCCGTCGATGCCGCCGCGAAAAACGCGATCAAGCAGCGGACGCAGACCCAGGTCGGTGACATCACCTTCGTGATGAAAAACGGGATGCTGTTCATCACGCTGCCGTCCGGCAGGCGGCTGTCCTATGTGAAGCCTCGGATCGGTGAGAACCGTTTCGGAGGAGAATCCGTCACCTACATGGGGATCGATGCTCAGAAGAAGTGGAGCCGGATCGAAAGTTACGGTCCGAAATTCACGGAAAACATCGTGCAGGCCGTGAGCCGGGACATCCTGGCCCACGCCATGCGGACGTTGAGCTACTGCCAGATCGTCGGGCACGTTCATGACGAGCTCATTATTGAATGCAGTCCGGGAGTATCACTGGACGCGATCTGTGAACAGATGGGGAGGACCCCTCCGTGGATACCAGGCATCGAGCTCCGGGCCGATGGGTACGAATGCGGTTTCTATCAGAAGCAGTGAACTTCTAAATTGACCTTACAAAACGTTCAAATATTGTACTTGAAAATGTAATGACAATTTGTTAGAATAGAGTGTCTGGTTAAGTCTGCGAAAGGAGCTTTATGATGGCTGAGAAAAAAAGTATCACTCCGATGGAGCATTATAATATGTCCGATTTTCTAAAGGGCAAGGCATCAAAAATAGTCACAGCGATTGCAGATGAAGATAAAACGGGTTTTATTCTTAAGAATGGCAAGCCTCTCGCTGTTCTGATTTCAAATGATCGTTATGAGCGACTCCTCAAGGCCGGGATCGACATCAACGAATACTAAAGGGCAAGGAGGATATACCATGCTTAATAGAAAATATGGTGTAGTATACACGCCAGACGCCCTTGCAGATTTTGTGGCAGATCTTCTATATCGATATACGGATACAGTCGATCGTCCTATTATTCTCGATCCAGCAAGCGGCGAATGTTCTCTGCTTTCAGCGGCAAAGAAACGTTTTGGTGAAAACGCTATTTGTTTTGGCATAGATGTAGATTCAGAGGCCGTTAATAACACGAAAGCTGTCTTCTCTGTTATCCACAATGATGCTATCATGCCTGTCAATGTTAAAAGAAAGACTGCTGATTATTGGTCTGCAAAGTTGCCACCGGTCAATGCAATTATTGCTAATCCGCCGTGGAGTACGGAAAAGATCTATAATCGTGATGCGCTAATCAATGCAGGATTTACTCTCGTTAATGGACAATATGATAGCTATGTCCTATTCATGGAACTCGCATATAACATTTTGAGTCCGGGTGGAACCATGGCTTTCATTATTCCGGACTCTCTATTTGATGCTCAGAATGAAAGCCTAAGAAGATTTCTTTGCACAAAAACGACCATTTGTGTTATTGCCAGATTAGGTGAAAAGATTTTTGATGAAGTGAACAGAGCGGCCACGGTTATTGTTTGTAAAAAGAGTGATCCTGAATCAGATACAAATACCCTCTGTTTCCGTTTGACAACTGACATGAGGAAGTCTTTCCTTGCAAACAAAGGAAAACTTATGGACTATTACGAGGGCTATGCCCATGCCGTTTCTCAGTCCAGGTTTTTAGCAAACGGTGCTTGTAATTTTGATGTTGATACACACTCTGAAGAAGAAACTCTGCTCCAGAAGATTACATCAACGGGTGAATCACTATCGCAGAAATTTACATTCGGTCGTGGCGTTGAGATATCCAAGGCAGGGAAAATAGTTTATTGTCCTTCTTGCAGATGCGCACAAGGATATAAAAAATCCCATCTGGAAGCCGGTGAAAAGATCTGTACGGCATGTGGAGCCACTATCCCTGTCACCGCAGATACAACTGAAAGCGTAATAAAGCAAGTACAAGAAGAAGGCACTGTTGGAATCTATGTCGGTGAAAATATACGTAGATATAGTTTGAGTGGAGAGAATTTTATTCTTCCCGGGATCAACGGAATTGATTATAAGGAGCCAACCTTATACCATCCACCCAAATTGTTGATTCGTAAAACCGGCCTCGGGATTTACTGTGCTTTGGATTATTCCAGTAGCTATACAACCCAGACGGTCTATATTTTAAAATATAAAAACCAGGCCGAGACCATCCCTCTGGAATACTATTTAGCCATTATTAATTCTCGGGTGATTTATTACTACTATCTTAAAGTCTATGGTGAGAATGAATGGAAATCTCATCCTTACCTCACTAAACAGATAGTATTTAGTCTTCCTATTCATCCATACACGGGTGATCAGACGGATAATGAAATTGTTAGAATCGCAACTTCCTTGATACGCGAATATGATCGAGCCAATGATCTTGCGCTTGAGCAACTAATCATGGAAAAGTATGGCCTTACGGAAGAAGAGCGTAAGATGATAGCAGCGGAGATGAATCGGCTTCCTAATCTTAGCGCAGTCAATGACATGAAAATGGAGGCCCAATAATGTATCGATATATTGGAAATAAAACAAAACTGCTTCAATACATAACAGACAGAGTTGAAGAGATGATAGGACCGGCTGGAACCGTCGCGGATATCATGGCTGGTACCGGCTCTGTCTCCCTTGAATTGAGGAAAAAAGGATACTCAGTTGTCGCGTCAGATGTAATGACGTATTCATACCATCACCTTGTGACAAACTTGCAGATAGCCGAGAGTCCATCCTTTAATGGTTTATACAATAAGGGTATCATTTCAAAGAAAGCCCCTACTCCATATGAAGATGTCCTTGAGTATCTTAATAAACTCGAGCCTAAAAAAGGATTTTTCTACAGGGAGTTTTCTCCGGATGGAATTCCTCTGAACGGGTGTCCCGCAAGAAAATACTTTGCTTCGGAAAATGCGGCAAAAATCGACGCTATTAGAGAAAAGATCAACTACTGGATAGAGAGCAAGGCTATCTCTGCTCTTGAAGAATCTTTGCTCAAGCACACCTTAATTATGGCCGTAAACGAAGTGGCAAACATATCTGGAACGTATGGGTACTTTTTGTCGGACTTTAAAAAGAATGCAAATGACGCCATCATACTACGCCCTGTGGAATTCTACCCATACAACAGTGAAGGGCATACGGTTAGATTAGGGTTTGCGGAAAACCTCGCTGGCCTGATAACTGCAGATGTTTGCTACATTGACCCGCCTTACATGAAACGCCAATACGCTGCAAACTATCATATTTTGGAGACACTTGCGCGTGGAGATTTTCCAGAGGCAATCGGAAAAAGCGGCTTACGAGACTGGTGGGATCAGCACTCAAAACTATGTACAAAGACTCGAGGGCTACAGTCTTTTGAGAAAATCATCAGTGACATGCATTGTAATAAATTCCTAATCAGTTACAGCGAGGATGGTCTTTTCTCTTTAGATCAGCTCGAGGAATGCTTTAAAAAGTTTGGCCATGTAGAGGTTCAATTGATCGACTATAACAGATTCCGTAGCAATGACAGTAAATTGCCTACGAAGTTAAAAGAATACTTGATATCAATTGAAAGGAAGTAGGTGTAGAAAATGGAACGAATTGAGAGAATATTCTTCAGAAAGATTAATCCTTCCGATTTCAAAAAACTGTATGACATTGACCGTCCGGCTGGAGGTGGTGGCCAAACGTACCTTGAAGCGGCTGGCATCTCAAATCAGGGTATTGTAGATTTTCTTTCCTACGCGGAGATATCCAACAGCCCTCTTGACGGTGAAGAAAGGTCCATCTATACGTTCAATGCCTACGTCCTTGGCGGTACTACATGTGCAATGATTGAGTTTGCGCCTCGTGGAGGAAGGAACAACTATCGCATAAGCCGTCAAAATATGCGTTATAAGCATCCTGCGTGGAGCCTTGAGAATGGTTTTCCCGAGCCTGGCAAAAATGCTGCCGGAGAATATACCTCCGAAGGAAATTTCGAAGGAATCATCGATAATCTTGTTATCATGATTATTAGGACTTCATTCCGAAAGTATTATGCGGGCTTTATTAACTGTGCAGATATGCCTGAAACCTGGCCAGTCAACATTGGGCTTGAAAAAATGTTCCAAGGTGAACGTAGAGGTGTTCTCCGCTTTAATCAGTATAAGGTCGAGTTTTTAAATGACAAAGAGAACCCCTTCAATTATATAGAGCCTATTGATCGTATTTCTGGCGGCACCAATGTTTTATTATATGGAGTGCCAGGTTCCGGAAAAAGTTGGACCATAGAGCATGAATACTGTCCTAAAGGAAGTCATGTCGAACGACTTGTATTTCACCCCGACTACACAAACTCTGACTTTGTTGGACAAATTCTACCTGTAGTAGATAAGGAGAATGACAACCAAGTCACCTATGAGTTTACCCCCGGTCCTTTCACAACTATTCTTCGTGATGCATACGACAATCCGCAGCAAGTGTTTATTCTCGTTATAGAAGAGCTTAATCGAGGCAATGCTCCAGCAATTTTTGGAGATGTCTTCCAGCTTCTTGACAGAACGGTATTAGAAAAAACCGTTGACGGCGTCAAGCTCCCGGTCGGAACGAGTGAATACGAGATTACAAATAAGAATGTCTCGGAAGTTGTTTATCAAGACGCATCTCATAAAATTCGCATCCCATCCAACCTGTCCATTCTGGCCACGATGAATACTTCTGACCAGAACGTCTTTACTCTCGATACCGCGTTCCAGCGACGTTGGAAAATGAGACTGATAGAAAACAGCTTCGACAATGTACGCCCTTCACTTGCAGATTGTCCAATACTGGATACAGGAGTTACTTGGCGACGTTTCTGTGAAACTATTAATAAGCAGATTGTTGGGAATAAAGCCAAAATGGCCTCATCTGAAGATAAACGTCTTGGCGTTTATTTTGTCCACGAGAATGACCTGGCATACAATGATGCAGATCAGCCGGTAGCCCATGCTTCATTTCTTGCAGAACTCAATGAGCTTCTTAAGGCAGAGATGGTAGATAGCATTACGGATGAACAAAAAGTAAGGCTGCAGGAAATCCGTGCTGCCCTTATTCAAAACAGAATCTTCCCAGAAAAAGTCATAAAATATCTGTGGGATGATGCGTTTAAGTTTAATACTGGAGCTATCTTTGATACTGAAGAGAACAAAGAGCTTGACTCTCTTGAAGCTGTGATTCGTATGTTTGTTTATGAAAACAGAGGAAAGGACCGTTTTAGAATTTTCAAGAGCGCAATCAGGGATCTTCTTTATGAGTCGTAATCTTTACAGCGAGAAAGGAGGTGATCGTTTATGCCGAGCACAGTACAGCTTAGAAACGCTGAGGCAGTAGACAGGATACTCCCCAACATCGATAATGACATGATGCGGCGTAACATCACCCTCCGTCAAATGTGCCATGTTAACGAAAATGGTGAAGGTGATAGTTTTGTCGGCGTAAAAGCTGACACTGACGGAATGACCGTCTATTTTCCTATTGGCTATGAACTCCCAGAAGACGATGATGATCTTCGCATTGATGTTCATAATCTTTTTGGTGTGCTGGCAGCATTCATGAAAGAAGACAGCCATGTCGAATCACCCAATTTCAGCGGCCCCGTCTCCGTGGACTTTCCGATGCATGCATACATACAAGTAATTAGGAATTTTCTTAACACTGGTCACTACTACATCGAAACAGAAGCACGGTATACAACAGCCGCAAAAGGTACCCCTGATTGGCCAAGGACCTTTAAAAATCAGATGGGGCTTGTTCAGAAGAATGGTTCAATAGTTTTTACACAAATGACTGTTCGGAAGCAGACACCGAATGCCAACAAGAAAATAACCCAAATTCACCAGTATTGTGTTCATGAAGCGTTTTCAAAAATGGGAGCGATCTATGTCTCGTTTGTTCCGCAAGAGCCCGCACAACACCCAAGCATAACCGAGTCCATTTCGATACTAACTGATAAGATCAATCATACAAACAATGATGTGGATCGGGATTTGTTTAAAGCAATGCGGCACATTCTCACATATAAAGATTCGGAAAGCGAGAATCATCGTTTCTTTTTCGGTACTGACCGATTTGAATATGTGTGGCAGAACATGATAGATGCAGCTTTCGGGATTCCTAATAAGGATCAGTACTTCCCGAAAGCCAACTGGCTACTTGATTATGGAACTGCTTCTATGAGAAAACGCACATCCCTACAGCCGGATTCCATCATGATCTACGGGGACAAGTTCTATGTCCTTGATGCTAAATGTTACCGCTACGGATGGACTGAAAATCCAGATCACCTTCCCGGTGGTCCAGACATCAATAAACAGATAACCTACGGGGAGTATATTGAACGCAGTAAGTCAATCCCAAATGAACGGTTGTTTAATGCATTCATCCTCCCCTACAACAAGAAGAATAACTTTTTTAATCTAAGTGGAGACATTGAAAATGTCGGAGAGGCAATCGGAAACTGGAGATTTGACCCGTCCAACCATCATATGAAGAATTATGAACGAGTCCAAGGAATTGTAGTAGACACCAGATATCTCATGTATAACTACATCGGCACGCCTGAAGAACAGAAACGAGCACTCGCTGAATGTATTGAACGTGTGCTTTCTCGTCCAGATATCACAGTCGATATGCTTCGATAAGAACTGAGACCCAGCCATCACGGTTGGGTCTCTTTTTCTGCCTGCTCTGCCAACCGCCGCCGCCGTTGTCCAGCAGCGCTGCGGCACTGCACACAGCAATAATCCTTATTTGTTTTTGTCCTATCCGTTAGGAAAAACACATCACGCTTGCAGGTTGGATTTGCACATCGCTTATACATCTTGATTCCCGGTTTCATGTAGAAAATAGCGAAATAAAGTGCTTGAAGCAAAGTGTCTATCTGCCATCTTGGAGCAAGGCCCTCTCCGTCATACTGCATGTGTATGTTGCTGATATTGTGGTTTATCTCTTTACTTAGGACCATACGCGCCACCTTCGGAAGCGCTGCCTTAAGCTCATCATTCAGAGAAAACCCTGCTGTAGAATCATAGTACGTTATCTCATTGAGATCGACCCTGTCGATAATCCCCACATGGTTCTGATAGTTCATATAAAAATCGACAATCAACGTCCAATCGGCCTGTTCCTTCAATGCGCTTGTATATGCAAAAAACAGATTCCGATATTCACTACTCCCTTGCCCGGGGATGGTCCCGGCGTTTCCCATCCGTATTTGATTAAACAAATCACTTGATACTTCGGCCCGTCCGGTTGCTGATATCGAATCGCTGATGGCATAATTGCCATTATCAAGAATACTGTCATAATCCCCACGAAAGTCCCGGACTGGTATAGGATTCCGTAACAAGGAATTCAACTCGTGTTGACAGGAGACATAGAGTCCCCCTTCAAGATCAAGGCTTACCGGACTTCTATATAGAAGGAACGTCATGGCGTTAAACATCCGGATATACTCATAAACCGTCGTGCCATCGATGGCATTCATCAGACTGACAGTCGCCTTGATGCGCTTTATTATTTCAGACAAAACCTTGAGATCAACGGCTTCATAGTTTTCAAAACTGACCGGTAGTACGAAGCCGATTTTTTGGATGAGCCGAATATAGCTGTCCGCATCATCTTCTTTAAGAGCGAGAACCTGTCCTAAAATGTTCTTCATTAGTACTCTGCCCTGGTTTCCTGTCAGGTTCAATCCGTCTTTATCAGAGTACGAAAAATGAATAGGGTTATCTGACTGGCTATAAATTTTTAACGTGGTCTCCGGCGGTTCTCCGGGGACTACATTTTTTGTGTCCTTCTCGCATTTGCAGGTATAGCTATCGAGTTCGAATAAATTATTCACAAAAATTTCCGAAAAAACACTTGACACGGCCTTGCTCATCGCCTCAACACTCCTCTTATTAAAAGCAGCAACATTTCCGAACAGATGATGCTGTTCCTCTCATACTACGCTCTATTATACAACCGAATCGCAAAGAAATCAATATTTTAGCGGCAACATATACACATGATGTTGCCGCTTTTTTATTAAATACCGTAAATTTATTCGGTTTTTATAATAGAAAGTGGTTTTGTGAGAGGTCTGATCGGCAGTCGACAGCTTACCAGACCGGTTCCGACTCACAGACAAAGCATCAGAGGTACCAGCCTGCGGGACAGCGAGTCCTCTGGGAAAGGAGAAAGACATGGTAGATAACGAAAGCTGGCAGATAAGTATCGAACAGTCCGCAAACTTCGTTGAGAAGCGGCTCGGTACAGAGACCGTAAAGGCTATCTTTCAGAAATACAACGCATCCTGCCTTGAGGATCTTAACCCCTGCTACTATTCCGAAGTTTTCAGCGAGTTATATCAGTACGAAGCTGACCTAAGAGATTAAGGTCACTCCCTCGCCTGCGGCGGCGCATCGGGTCGCGAACCGATGTGTGCATGGCCAAAGCAGGCGGCACAAGTCAATACGCCCAGTGTCATGCACCACTGGTCACCAACTAAGGAAGCGGAGCATTCCGCCGAGGTGACCATATGAAAATATCACTGGCATGCCATGAAGGTTGTCTCCGTTTCCGCGAAACGGAAAGGAGCCAATCTGAATGGCAAGAACAAAGAGGGCCGGGCTTGGGGCCGAATTCAAGCATGGAACATCGATCGGTACAAACGGTGAGATCCTGTACGACTGCCCGATCGAAATCAAAGACAAAGCGGACCTTGAGAACTACAACATAGGCTGGGACGACTGCCGGTTTCTGAACTTTAATGGCAGCCAGAAGATGCGGGTGTATTTCTATAAAACCCCTGACCGGGCATTTGCGGAATCGCAATGGGAATACATCAACAACCTTCACTCCAGCGGTTACTTCAGCGTCAGGTGCATGGTGCCCGGCAAGAGGAAGGCATTCGTCCGGTGCAGAGACACGAACCGTTGCGCGGAATGCCCATATGGTCGGACGCCTGAAACGAAACAGATTCCTATGGTTTCGTGGGATGGGCTGCTCGATACGGGCTGGGAACCGACCCCGGCAGAACCTGTAGAGCACCAGGTGATGGCAAAACTGGAGTATCAGGCGATCCGCGCCTTGATGGACGTGGAGGACTCGAGGATCGCTATCGCCTTCGAGGCTAAGGAACTGTACGGCGATTCCGTAAAAAAGATCGCCGCCGACCTTGGAGTTTCGGAGCCGAGAGTCTATCAGCTGCTCAACCGCGCCAAGGCAATCGGAAGACAATTCAGAGAGAACAATGACAATGAGTAAGACGGAGGTATTTGAGAAAATGCTGAATAGCGAGAACGGCAGCCTGTATGCTGCCATCGGAGGAATCATTCTGGTGTACGGTATCGATCGCGTGACGCGGAGCCGTTACAAGGTAGATGTCAAGAAGGATTCCATCACTCTGGCTCCTACAGGTGAAGTGGAGCAGCCGCAGACCTCAGAGCCTGAAAAGGCCCAGTAAACAGAAAAGGCGACATCAGAACTGATCACTCCGGTGTCGCCTTTTTTACTCCTGCTCAGACAGTTTTCTAATCACGATTTCATTCTCGCATACTTCCACGTCAATTTGCTCTCCAACATCAAAGCCTGCCTCTGCCAGCCATTTACCGTTAAGGATGATCTGCGGCTTGCTTTTTTCTTTACCGTCAGGGCCAAGATAGCTGCCATATCCGTGGACTCTCATATAGCGGTGTCCTTTTGTCTCTCCGGGTGTCGCCGGGACGATCTCCACCTCTTCAGTTACTGTCGTCGTAATTTTCTTTGAAACCAGTTTTGCCATGCATTGTCCTCCGTCTGCTTAGAATTATAATAAGTGGTGAATATTTGTGCCGGTCGGCACAGGACGTCGGAACTCTCTCCGATCGAAATAGGATAAAAGACTCCTCCCGGAGAACCCGGAGAGGATTATGAACCGCTACCCGACAAGAGGACAGTGAAAAAATATAAAGTTTTTCCGGTCAGCAGCCACATGTGCTGCTGGCCGCTTTTTATGCGGCAAGACCGAGTTTGTGCTTTTCCATCG
>OLSN01000451.1_pt1 | contig 44360 bp, 32 predicted proteins | sample 1672411 | NCBI WGS metagenome assembly OLSN01 (sample SAMEA3136683, study PRJEB25190) | human gut metagenome | biome: human gut; feature: human-associated habitat; material: faeces | place: Austria | collected 2013 | reverse complement strand
TATAGAATCTATTTTTTCTGAAGAATACCTTATTATAAATATTCGTCTGCCAAGCGATTCTAAAACGGCCTCAAAGGTGCGAAAAAAAAATCATATATCTTGAGTTTTTTTATTAAAATTGGAGGTGCAAATGTTTTTGCGGATGATTTTATGTGTGTTTTATGTTATAGAACAGAATTAACTCATTTTTGCATAATAATTCGTGGTTTGTTCGTATAGAGATGTACATTTGATTCAAATCTGAAATGATATTTCAAATATGGAAACGTTGATGTCGAATGTGGAAAAAACGGATGAGATTTACAAAGTCCCTAACTTGGAAAAAGGAATTGCTGTTTTAGAGTATCTTTCCTATAATTCTGAGGGGCGAACTTTGCAAGAAATTAAGCAGGCATTGGATATTTCCCAGACAACAGCATATCGTATATTAAATACATTAGTCCGTTTGGAATATTTATATTTTGAAGAAAAAACGAAACGGTATCAGATTACGCGGAAATTATTGACATTGGGGTTTTGTTCATTGAAGGAACATAATTTACTGGAAATTGTGTTGCCGAAGTTACGTGATTTACGTGATATATTAAAAGAAACTGTTTGTTTTGGAGTTTTAGGAAATGAAAAAGGTATTTTTATTGAGCAAGCTCAGGGGCTTCATGCCTTTCATTTTGTATTAGCTCCGGGTAAACCTTTTGAACTCCATTGCTCAGCTCCAGGGAAAGCTATTATGGCTTATTTGCCTAATACCGTTCGTGATAGATATTTATCGTATATGCAGTTCCAGCGTTTTAACGCAAATACGATAACGGATCGTGACATATATTTGAAAGAGCTGGAAAAAGTAAGAGAAAATGGATATGCTTTGGATAATGAAGAAGAAATGAGTGGCGTTATATGTATCGGCTCAGTTATTTTAAATTATACTGGTTATCCATGTGGGGCTATTTGGATTTCTGGACCTAAAGATCGATTATCGGATTCAGTAGTCGAAGAATCTGCCCAGATGATCCGAAAGTATGCAAAAATGATTTCTGCGGAACTAGGATATAGCCCGATGTTGAAAGATTGATAAATGTATGTTACCATAAAAATAGCGAACCATGAAGATACTGGAAAGTTTATTTGGAAAATTATTATTGACTGGCTTAGCTTGTTGTTGTTTTTCGTGGGTTAAAGCTGACACGAAACCTTTTTTTACAACAGGGATAGATATAAGTCAAAACGGAGAAATGTGGCTGGTTGAAAAAGGAAAGAAGTGTGTGGATATTTTTTCAGCTGATGGTAAAAAACTTTTACATTCTTATCCTGTCGACGAAACGCCCACAGGTATTTTGTTACATGAAGGAAAGGCCTATGTGACAACTTTTGAAACTATGGGTCATTTGCAGATCATGCAAATGGAGACGGGAAAAGTGGAGAAAATAATTCCTACTGGTTCTGGGGCTTGTTATCCTTTATTGGGATCGGATGGAAAGCATATTTATATATGTAATCAGTTTTCTAATAATGTTGTAGAAATTGATTTAGCTAGTGGAAAGATTGTTCGTACAGTGAATGTACTGCGTGAGCCTCGGTCTGCTGTTTTCAGTAAAGATGGAAAATATTTGTTTGTTACAAACTTTTTGCCGGCACAGCGGGCTGATCTTGATTATGTAGCAGCTTGTGTGTCTGTGATTGATGTAAATACTTTTGAAAAAGTAAAAGATATCCAATTGGCAAATGGAAGTAATGCTTTGCGAGGTTTATGTATTACGCCTGATGGAAAATATGTATATGTATCTCATAATTTAGGTCGTTTTACTGTTCCTACCTCACAGCTTCAACAAGGTTGGATGAATACAAGTGCATTTAGTATTATTGATGTGGAGAATTTAAGTTATGCAGGTGTTGTTATCGTAGATGAGCCTGATCGTGGAGCTGCAGGTATTTGGAGTATTGCTTGTGATGAAAAACAAATTTATATAACACATAGTGGAACACATGAAGTCAGTGTAATTGATCATGAAGCTATGCGTGAAAAATTTGAGGCATATCCTGATAAATCCCGTTTGGACTATGATCTGACGTTCTTATACGGTTTGCGAACAAGAATTCCTTTACAAGGAAATGGTCCTCGTTGTATGGTCACAAATGAAAATAAAGTTGTCATTCCAACTTATTTCGCAGACGTTCTGAATGTGCTAGACAAGGAATCTCTTAATTTAACTTCTGTACCATTAAATCCAGATCGGACAGAAACAGTCGAACAGAAGGGCGAAAGATATTTTAACGATGCTGCTCATTGCTTCCAGAATTGGCAGAGTTGTAATGGTTGTCATCCTGGAGATGCAAGAACAGATGGTATGAACTGGGATTTAATGAATGATGGTATAGGTAATTCGAAGAATTGCAAGAGCCTTTTGTTTAGTCATGTAACACCACCTTGTATGATATCTGGTATTCGTGAAAGTGCAGAGCTTGCTGTTCGAGCAGGTTTCCGTTATATTCAGTTTTACGAACCTGAAGAAGATATGGCAGTTTGCGTAGATGCATATTTGAAATCTCTACAACCTGTTCCCAGTCCATATTTGGTAGATGGTAAGTTAAGCGAGAAGGCAGAAGCCGGTCGTAAGGTATTTGAAAAATTGAAATGTGGTGAATGTCATAGTGGTCCTTATTATACAGATATGAAATATCATATAATAGGTGAGAATGTGGAGTTTGAACAAGGTTGGGATACTCCGACTTTACGTGAGGTTTGGCGAACAGCTCCTTATTTGTTTAATGGTGCTGCAGCAACCATGGAAGAAGTGTTCCGAGTTTATAAACATGGTATTGATAAGAAGGTTTCTGATAAGGAGATTGAGGAACTGACTGAGTATGTGAATTCATTATAAAATAAGGACTATGAATTATTGTCAAAAGATACATTATAATATATTTCAGACAAGCCAAACTGATTTTAATAGTGCGGTTGATGAACTGCTCGCTTGTATTCCTCAAAACGAAGTTGTTCTGCGTTTGGTGTTTTTGGGAATGCCCTTGTCTAATTCTCAATATTTGGAGCGGAGACTGTTGATTCGTGAAAAGATCCGTCATCGTTATCAGCAAATGGAACCTGCTTTGACGTATGTGGCCCAACCTCCATTAGGAGCAACATTGATTATGGAAGTACATAGTTATGTGCCTGAAGCTGATGATTCTATTGTCTTTCGTCATTATGAAGGTACACCGTATGTTCTTTTGGAGAATAAAGAAATGAGATGTTTGTATGCGGGTGGCTTCCAAGAAGATATTTTGATGTTTGGTATTCGACAGCAAGCATCTGGTGTTTTCAGATGTTTGGGTGAACTGCTGCGCAAGGAAGGTTTTCCGGTTAATAGTATAATACGACAGTGGAATTATATAGAAAGAATAACCGATTTCGATGGATCAGATCAGCGTTATCAGATGTTTAATAATGCCCGTAGTGAATTTTACAGACCGGCAGACTGGAGTAATGGATATCCGGCAGCAACAGGTATTGGAGCAGATTTAGGAGGTTTGGTTGTTGATGTTGATGCTGTTGTCTTCAAACAAAAAGATTGTTTTGCAACACCAATCGATAATAAGCTTCAAATAGCAGCCCATGCATATTCTGAAAAAGTTTTGGAAAAAGCTGGTACGCAAAAGACTACTCCGAAGTTTGAAAGAGCCAAACGGCTTACTTCAGGAAATAACAGTATGATTTATATTTCTGGTACGGCTGCTATTCGGGGAGAAGAAACGCTTATAGGCGTGGGTTTGGAACGGCAACTGCATATTACAATGGAAAATATTGCAGAATTAATAGGTGATGCTAAAATAAAGATGTTGCGGGTTTATTTGAAAGATCGTTTTTTCTATGAAGAAGCAAAGCAACTTTTGGATGCTTATAATTTGAATATTCCTATTTCTTATATGTGTACGGATGTGTGTCGGGAAGAATTGTTGATTGAGATTGAAGGAATAGCAATGAAATGATATTATTAACACAAATAATTAATAAGTACAATGAAAAAGATGGATTTTAAATTAATGGTGGCAGCTATAGGTTTATCTTCTATGGTTGCATGTTCTAATCAATCAGCAAACACCGCATCTAAGACACAAGAAGCTACGACTGAGAACAATCAAGTTGACATTAAAAATAATAAAGCTATGACTTATTCTAAGAAGTACACAAATGCCGATTTCTATAAAGACGGCAAATTCCAGCAAGATGTTGCTATGGAAGCAATGAAAGACATGTTTGCATTTTATGGAGTTCCTTTCACAGAACTTATGGCAAAAGACATGTGGGTAACTGACTTTGGTTTGGGTGATTTTGAAAATGTTGGTATGGGTGGTATTTTCTGGGTGAATGATCCGGAATATGGTTATTTTGCACATGCCATTTATTTATTGCCAGGCCAGATGATTCCTGAACATGCTCACGTTAAAACAAAATTCCCTGCAAAGCATGAGTCATGGATGGTAGAAAAAGGTTGGGTTTATAATTTCTCTGAGGTTGGAGAAGAAACTCCTAATGCTCCTGCTATTCCTGCTACTCATGGCCCGATTAAGAGTAAGAATTTTGTTGTTCAGAAAGTGGGTGATGTATTGCGTCTGAAAGAATTGGGAACATTCCATTTCATGATGGCTGGACCGGAAGGTGCTATTGTTGATGAATGGGCTTGTTACCATGATAATGATGGTTTGCGTTTCACAAATACGAAAGCCGCATTATAATCTCTCTTGATTTTGTTCTATACAGCCCGGTGTGGTTGTATAGAACAAAATACTATGCTAGTCTCTAGTAAGATTAATTGCATAACTGAATAATTGAATAACATGAACAAATATCAACTAATAGTATCTGTTCTTTTATCAACATCTACACTGGCTTGGGCTGGCCCGAAGCAAAAGAAAGTTGATAATTGGATAGATGCATCCGTTAAGGCAAAAACCGAATTACAAGAGAAGCTGAAGAAGGCAGGCATGCCTGTTATTTCGCAGTGGATGAAGCATAAGCAGAAGGCTCAGCCATTTACTGTGGATGTGAAAGGCTTAGATAAACTTGTATTGGTTACGGCGGGTGGTCCTGATGGAACAGATTATGATCAGGCTGTATGGGCAAATGCTCGTTTGATCAAAGCTGATGGAACAGCCGTTTGGTTGGATCAGATTCCTTATGAATATGGTGTTGCTGGTTGGGCAAAACCCAAAATGAATACCAATGCATATGATCACGAAATCTTTATTGCTGGAAAAGAATATAAGCATGGAGTTTTCTGTCATGCTAATGGAACATTGGTTTATCCTCTGAATGGCGAATATGTCCGTTTTGAAGCAGAAGTTGGAATTGATGATACATCTCAGGGCGGAAGTGTTTTTTTCCAGGCGTTGAATGTTATGCCGAGCAAGGTAGGAGAGGAATTGAACGCTCAGTATCCGAAAGAAATAGCCATGTTGGGTTCAGTATTGGACGGTTTGGATACTTGGTTGATCACAGCCGACGCTTCAGTAGAGAAACAAGCTGTTGAGAATGCTCTTTCTCATTTGAAAGATAAGGCATACTTTACAGAAGCCGCTAAGCAGATTGCAAATGAATCGGATGTGAATACTCAGATTCATAAATATCTGTCTTTGCTGGAACAGATACAGGCAGTAGCTGCTCTTCAAGACGAATTGGAATGGTTGAATATTGAGGCTGTTAAGCTGGCATTTGCCGACATGAAGAGACAGAAAGGTTATGATGTCGCTAAGTATGAACCTCTGCTTAATGAATTGATTGAATTAAACAAGAAAGGCTTTTCTGGCATTTATAAAGGAGATGCGCAGGTGATGGCTGATGCGAAAAAAGCATTGGCTAACAAGCGTGCTATTTTGTTAGGAAATACCTTGCTTGATGGCGATAAGATTGTTGCTACTCGTTTCAAATTAGGAGCGAAAGCTCGTCAGGCTATGGCTCCGGATTTGGGAACACAGGCTAATAACTGGAGTAATCAGGAATCAGCTCGTCGTGAAGGTTTCGATTCTGAAATTGTAGAATTGACCAATTTGCGTGGTGACGTTCAGATGCGTCAGGTTTATAAACCGGATCATTCATCTTCTATTGCTGACTTGAAACTTCATTGGGACGGAGATCGCGTAATGTTTACGCAGACAATGCCGGATAAGCGTTGGAATATCCATGAAGTCAAGTTAGACGGAACCGGTTATCATCCGATGATTGAGATGAAAGAACCTGATTTGGAATTCTATGATGGTACATATTTGCCAGATGGACGAATCATTGGTATTTCAAACATTGGTTATCAAGGTGTGCCTTGTGTAAGTGGAGATGACCCCGTTGGTAATATGGTTTTATATAATCCGAAGGATAAGAGTATGCGTCGTATCACATTCGATCAGGACGCTAACTGGAATCCGACCATTATGGCTAACGGTAAAGTTATGTACACTCGTTGGGAATATACAGACTTGACACACTATTATTCTCGTATTGTGATGCATATGAATCCGGATGGTACAGAACAGAAGGCTTTGTTCGGTAGTGGTTCTATGTTCCCGAACAGTACATTTGATGTTCAGCCATTGCCTGGTCATCCTTCTGCATTTGTCGGTATTATCTCAGGTCACCATGGTATTGCCCGTTCTGGTCGTTTGATCTTATTTGATCCGTCAAAAGCTCGTAAAGGTGTAGCTGGTATGACTCAGGAAATACCTCATCGTAATCGTCCTGTTCAGGAGTTGATCAAAGATGGATTGGTAAATGGTGTTTGGCCGCAGTTTGTAAAGCCGATGCCATTGAACGATAAGTATTTCTTGGTATCTGCTAAGTTGTCTTCTAATGATTTGTGGGGACTTTATCTGGTGGATATTTATGATAACGTAACTTGTGTATATCAGGCAGAAGGTGAAGGTCTCATCAGTCCGATTCCGGTTCGTAAGTCTGTTACACCGCCAAGCATTCCTGACCGTGTGAAATTGAATGATAAAGAAGCTACTGTCTTCATTCAGGATATTTATGCAGGTGAAGGTTTGAAGAATGTTCCGCGTGGTACAGTGAAGCAACTTCGTATCCATGCTTATGAATATGCATACGTGAAGACTCGATCTGACCATAACTGGCATGGTATCCAGAGTGGTTGGGATATTAAACGTCTGTTAGGTACAGTTCCGGTTGAAGAAGACGGTTCTGTTATCTTTAAGATTCCGGCTAATACACCTATTTCTATCCAGCCTCTTGATAAAGATGGTGCCGCTATCCAGTGGATGCGTAGTTGGTTGACTGGTCAGCCGGGTGAAGTCGTTTCTTGCGTAGGTTGTCATGAGGATCAGAATGAAATCGCTATTCCGAAACGTGTGATCGCTTCTCAGAAAGCAGCTGCTAAACTGAAAGCTCCGGAAGGTGGTGTTCGTTCGTTTACATTCGATTTGGAAATCCAGCCTATCTTGGATCGTGCTTGTATCGCTTGCCATAATGGCCAGGGTAAGGCCTTTGACTTGCGTGCCGGCGAAAAGGATAAGTTAGGTTATGGTCCTTCTTATCTGAACTTACATCCGTATGTACATCGTCAGGGTGGTGAAGGTGATATGCTGGTATTGTTCCCGTACGAATATTATCAGAATACAAGTGAATTGGTTCGCTTGTTGAAGAAAGGTCACCATAATGTGAAACTGACGGATGCTGAATGGAAAACTTTGTATAACTGGATTGATTATAATGCTCCGGATAAGGGTTATTTCAATGCCAACGTGCTTGGTAAGAATATTATTCCTTATCAGGGATTTGACCAGATTGAACGTCGTATTGAATTGAACAATAAGTATGCCGGTGGCTCAGGCGTAGATTGGAAAAAGGAAATTGCCGACTATGCTGCCTATCTGAAGGCTAAAGGCACGATCACTCCGGTTATGCCTGAAAAGGAAGCTCCTGTAAAGGAAAAGACACTGAAGGCTAAAGGTTGGCCGTTCAATGCCGATGCTATTAAGGAAATGTTGGCAGACGAGAAACAAACTCGTATGGAAATCGAATTGGCGCCGGGTATTAAGATGGCCTTTGTTCGTATTCCTGCCGGTCAGTTTGTAATGGGTAGTTATCATGGTGAACCGGATGCTCGTCCTACTGCAAAAGTGAAGATCGCTAAATCATTCTGGATGGGTGAATTGGAAGTAACCAACCAGCAGTATAATGTATTCTTCCCAGATCACGACAGCCGTCATATGGATCAGCAGTGGAAAGACCATGTTTATCCGGGATATGTGGCTAATGATCCGGATCAACCGGTAATTCGCGTAAGCTATAATGATGCAATGGCATTCTGTAAGCAGTTGAGCCAAAAGACTGGCTTGAATATTACATTACCGACCGAAGCTCAATGGGAATGGGCTTGTCGTGCTGGTAGCGATCAGGACTTTTGGTACGGTGATATGAATGCTGATTTCGGAAAGAAGGAGAATATGGCTGACGAAACAACCAACTTGTTGGCTGTAAGTGGTATCGACCCGCAGCCGATGCCGAAGACTAGCTTCTGGTATAAGTATTATACTTTCTTGCCGAAAGAAGAAAGCGTAAATGACGGTAGTCTGATTCAGGTAGGTGGTAAGAAATATGAAGCAAATCCATTCGGCTTGTATAACATGCACGGTAATGTTGGTGAGTGGACTCGTTCTGATTACGTTTCTTATCCTTACAAAGAGAATTCGAAAGAAACATCCGAATATAAAGTTGTTCGTGGTGGTTCTTGGGTTGAACGTCCGAAGTATTCAACCGCTCATAGTCGTAAGGCATTCTATCCTTGGCAGCCGATATTCAATGTTGGTTTCCGTGTAATTATTGAAGATTAAGGTAAAATTGGGGAACTTTTGATGTTTCCCTAATGAATATCTAAGACGTTCCTTATTGGGAATTGTCTTTCCTCCGACCGCAGGAATACTTTCCTCCGGTCGGAGGATACTCTTCCTCCGTACGGAGGAAACCTTTCCTTCGACCGAAGGAAAGTTAGTGTGTCAGATTTTTTCCCTTAAGGGATGACAGGTTCTATGTTAATGATGTATATGAAATCGAATATTCTAAAGTTTTTATCTTCTCCGGTTACTTGTTTGTTGCTGATGATTGTTTATGCTTGCGGATTGGCCGCTGCGACTTTTATCGAAAAACAGCTTGGAACTGAAACGGCAAAGGTTTGGGTGTATTATTCCCCGATATTTATTTTCTGGCAATTCCTGATGGTTGTTAATTTCGTGGCCATGACTTGGAAATATCAATTGATAAGTCGGAAAAAATGGGGTGCGTTATTGACACACTTGGCTTTCATTGTTATTTTGGGCGGAGCTATGTGCTCGCATGTATTCAGCGAAGAAGGACTGTTACATTTGCGTGAAGGCGAGTCTAGCAATCAGATTGCCGTCCGTGCAGGAGATAAGACTTATTTTCATACACTACCTTTTGATGTAGAATTGGTCAAGTTTACTTTAACCCGGTATCCGGGTTCAGCAAGTCCTTCTTCTTTCGAGAGTGAGGTACTGGTTCATGTAGATGGCGAAACGCGTCGCGAACTGATTTTTATGAATAATGTTCTGGATGTTAAAGGATATAGATTCTTCCAGGCTTCTTATGATAAGGATGAGCATGGGACGATCTTGTCTGTCAACCGGGATGTGATCGGCCGGAACATTACTTATACAGGATATTTCCTGCTGGCTTTGGGATTGGTCATTTGTATTTTGGGCCGTAATTCCCGTTTTATGTATTTAAGCCGTCAGTTGAAGAAGATGCGTTCGGTGGGTGTTTCCACGCTGATCATGATCGGTATGTTGAGTTTTTCAGCTGGTATGAAGGCAGACGAAAAGACGATGGATTTGAATTCCGTTGTACAGCAATTGGTGGTTAGTCCCAAGCATGCGGCAGCTTTTGGCGCATTGCCTGTACAGTCGGAAAACGGACGAATGATTCCGATGAACACCTTTTCGTCGGAAGTTTTGAGAAAATTGCATAAGGAAGATACATTTGGTAAATTGAATTCCGACCAGTTCCTGCTGAGTTTATTGGCGATGCCGGATATGTGGATGCGGGTTCCATTAATCAGTGTGTCGAATAAAGAAATATCCGCCCATTTTGATTTGCCTGAAAAAGCCTGTTCCTATTTGCAGGTGTTTAATACGGATGGGGCTTACAAGTTTCAGGAAGATATCGAAAAGGCTTATGAAAAGATGCCGAATCAGCGGACCCGCTTTGATAAGGATTTAATGAAATTGGACGAACAAGTCAATATCTTGCATCAGGTGTTCAATTACCAGCGGATACATATATTCCCGAAGGAAGACGATCCGAATCATAAATGGTATGCGCCGGGTGATGATCTTTCTGTTTATAGTGGAAAGGATTCGTTGTTTGTCTCTCGGATTTTCTTGTGGTATTTGGGTGAAGTCCAGTCTGCTTTGAAAACACAAGACTGGAGCAAAGCTGATGAAGTTTTGGGAATGATTGAGACTTATCAGCAGGCTAAAAGTCAAGGCCTCGACATAAGTCCCAAGAAGATGCAGGCAGAAATCAAATATAATCAGATGAATATTTTCCGTCAGTGCAAGATTGGCTATCTGATTGCAGGAGGATTGTTGCTGGTACTAGCATTTGCAGCTATGTTTAATGACCTCCGGAAATGGAATTGGCTTTTCTGGCTGCTGCTGGGATTGGTTGTTGCTGTTTTTGGATTCCACACATACGGAATGGGAGTCCGTTGGTATATAGCCGGCTATGCACCATGGAGTAATTCGTACGAGACGATGGTGTATGTTGCCTGGGCTACGGTTGCCGCCGGTTTGATGTTTGTCCGTCGCAGTCGGATAACGATGGCTTTGGCAACTTTATTCGGAGGAATCATCCTGTTCGTTTCAGGTCTGAATTGGATGGATCCGGAAATTAGTCCGTTAGTTCCTGTGTTGAAATCTCCGTGGTTGATGTTTCATGTGGCAGTTATTGTGGCTGCTTATGGTTTCTTCGGTATCTGTTGTTTGCTGGGAATTACCAATATGGTGGTGATGACGCTGGCAAGTGACAAAAATCAAGGGATGTTACAAATACGGATACGGGAATTGACCATTGTAAACGAAATGGCCATATTGATAGGTCTCGCATTGATGACGATCGGAACATTCTTAGGTGCCGTTTGGGCCAACGAATCGTGGGGACGTTATTGGGGTTGGGATCCAAAAGAAACGTGGGCTTTGATTACCATGATTGTCTATGCGTTGGTAGAACACTTGCGGTTAGTCCGGAGATGGTATAATGCCTGGTCTTTTAATTTCTTATCTGTTATGGCTTTTTGCTCGGTACTGATGACATTCTTCGGCGTGAACTATTTCCTGAGTGGAATGCATTCTTACGGAGAGAATGACCAGGTACACGGAATATTTATTTATATATTTGTTTCCCTTGCAGTGATAGTCGTTATTTCGGCAATCGCTTATTGGAAATATCGTTCTAAATTGTCGAACGAAAATCAAGAAGTAGAATAATTTTTTATGTCAAATAATTAAAACAGCTAATGCTATGAGAACGTTAAGTCATTTTGGAGTTCCGGTTGATTATAAACCGGAAGGTGCAATGTACAACGAAGGTTTGAATATCTGGTTGACAGATTACAGTAAAAGTGCCAATAAAATAGAGTTTCTCTATTTAGAGTCGGGTGTAAGTCCACTGCCGGAAAAAGTTTTAAAAACAGCGCATATTGCCTATGAAGTGCCTTCTTTGGAAGAAGCTTTAAAAGGACAAAAAATTATTTTTGGTCCGGCACCTTGTGATGCACACTTGACGATCGCTTTTATTGAAGAAGAAGGCATTGCAATTGAGTTAATGGAAATCAAGTAAAGAACCCTAAAAATTGAATGTTATGGCTGAAATTATGACAAAATTCATCAATGATCCGCAGCATATTACACAAGAATTGCTGGAAGGTTATGTATTGGCTTATCCTGATCAGGTTAAGTTGGCCGCTGAGAATATCGTAGTTCGTACACATCCGAAAAGTGAAGATAAAGTTGCTATCGTAACATTAGGTGGTTCTGGTCACGAACCCGCTTTGAGTGGTTTTGTAGGCGAAGGTATGTTGGACTGCTCAGTTGTAGGTGATATTTTCGCTGCTCCGGGAGCTCAACGTTTGTTCCAGGCTTTGCAATTGATGAAACGTGAAGCTGGTATCTTGTTGGTTGTATTGAACCACTCAGGTGATATCATGAGTGCCAATATGGCTTGTCAGTTGGCTGCTCGTGTAGGTATCAAAGTTAAGCAGATCGTAACTCATGATGATATCAGTGCAGGTATTGGTGCTGATGACAAAGACCGTCGTGGTTTGGCTGGTTGTGTTCCTTTGTATAAGATTCTGGGTGCAGCATCAGAAGAAGGAAAGTCTTTGGACGAACTGATAGAAATAGGAGAACGTTATAATAAACATTGTGCTACATTGGCTGTTGCTATGCGTGCATGTACACATCCGCAGAATGGTGCTACTATTACAGATCTGCCTGCAGGTGTGATGGAAATCGGAATGGGACAGCACGGTGAAGGTGGTGGTGGCCAGAAGCCTTTGGTTTCTGCAGATGCTACTGCTGCTGAAATGGTTGATTTGTTGTGCCAGCAATTGAAACCGGCTGCCGGAAGCAAAGCCTTGTTGATCATTAACGGTGTAGGTGCTACTACACACATGGAATTGAATATTGTTTTCCGTAAGGCATATCGTGAATTGGAAAGCCGTGGCATTACAGTTGCTTGCAGCCGTATCCAGGAAATCCTGACTGTACAGGAACAGGCCGGATTCCAGATGATCATGGCTTTGCTGGACGATGATCACATCGCTTATTTGAATAAACAGTCAAATGCTCCGTATTGGACTACAATTGGTAAATAAATAGTATGGATAAACTGACAATTGCTGATTTCAAGGCAATGATGAACAAAGCCTTGGAAAATATTAAAGCACGTGAAGAAGAATTCTCCAAGTTGGATGCCGTAATTGGTGATGGCGATCACGGAACTGCTATTGTAACAGCTCTGTCTTGCATCGTCCGTTCTGCACAGCAAGGAACAGAATTCAAGTCTATGCTGATGGACATGGGTATGAACGTGATGCTTGAAGTAAGCGGTTCAACCAGTACGTTACTGGGTGCTTTGTTCTTAGGCATGAGCGATTGTGCTGAAGGTACAGAATTGGATGCCGAAGGTGTTAAGAAAATGTTTGCCGGTGGTTTGGCAAATGTAAAACAACAAACCAGTGCACAAGTGGGTGATAAGACCATGATGGATGCTTTGATCCCTGCTGTCGAAGCCATCCAGAATTGTCCTTCTAACGATATAAAGGAAGTGCTTCAGGCTGGTGCAAAGGCAGCTTTGGCAGGAGCTGAATCAACTATTCAGCTGAAAGCTAATTTCGGACGTGCCCGTAATTATGGCGAACGTTCTGTTGGCTATATGGATAGTGGTGCTGCTTCTTGGAGCTGTATGTTTGCTTCTTTCGCAGAAATTGGATAATATGAAAAATGTCAAAGTAACTGGTAGAGATTTTCTGCTGGTTACTTTGACCTTAAATAGATAATTGTTTAACGAATAAAAAAGAGAAAATTATGCCAGATATGGAAGGCTTCAGAGAAGCCAGTAATTTTGGATTCGATCAGGCACAGTCTGTAGAAAACTTTCACGTAAAGGGTGCTGCTAATCTTTCATGGGGTATGAAAGACCGTTTAAGCCGTATTTTCAATCCGAAGACCGGTAAAGCTGTTTTATTGGCTTTTGACCATGGTTTTATTATGGGACCGACTTCTGGTTTGGAACGTATCGACTTGAGCATTGTTCCGCTTACCCAGTATGCTGACTGCTTGATGTGTACACGCGGTATTTTGCAATCTTCTATTCCTGCCGCTACAAACAAACCGATTTGTTTGCGTTCAGATGCAGGTTCTTCTATCTTGACAGAATTGAACCGTAACGTTCTGATCGACGTAGAAGATGCTATCCGCTTGAATGCTTCAGCTATGGCTGTTATGTTTGCTGCCGGTGACGAAGAACGTGAAGCCGTTACTGCTGCTAATTTGGTAAAAGCTGTAGATTTGGGTAATCGCTATGGTATTCCGGTAATGGGTGTAACTGCTGTTGGAAAACAGATGGCTCGCGATGCTCGTTATTTCGCATTGGCTTCACGTATGTGTGCTGAAAATGGTGCTGCTATTGTGAAGACATATTATTGCGATGGCTTTGAACGTGTAGCTGCAACTTGTCCGGTTCCTATTGTAATCGCCGGAGGTAAGAAAGTGCCCGAATTAGATGCTTTGCAGCTTTGCTATAAAGCCGTTCAGGATGGTGCTTGTGGTGTAGATATGGGACGTAACGTATTCCAGAGCGAACATCCGCTGGCTATGATTCAAGCAGTTCATGCAGTTGTACATGATGGTATTACTGCTGAACAGGGATACGAAATGTATCAAGATCTGTCTAAATAAATTTATTTATATTGAGTAAGCTGATAGAATCTGTTTCAGTCCGTTATTCGGACGTAATATCAGATTCTGTCAGCTTTTTTACTAACTGTATATTTATTATGAAATCAATATTTACTTATCTGTGTATGGCTTGTATGATGTTGGGATTGTTCTCATGCGGGCAGAAGAGTGAAAAATTATTGTTAGCCGGTTCTGGTTGGAATAAAATTGTCATTATTGATAAAGAAACCAAGAAAGTAGAGTGGGAACATCCGTTGGAAAAAGGCTGGGAATGTAATTCAGCCAGCTGGACGCCTGATGGGAATATCCTGTTTTCGTATGCCAAAGGTGTTAAGCTGATCACCAAGCAAGGTGAGGAATTATGGAATATTCCGGCTGATGCAGGTTCTGAATTTCAGACAGCCCGTGTATTGGATAACGGAAATTATCTGGTAGCTGAATGTGGTCATCCGGCTAAAATATTCGAAGTTAGTCCGAAGGGAGAAATTATTCGTGAGACTGCCTACGAAACAGGTATTGAAGTGCCTCATGCTCAATTCCGCCATGTGAATGTAGATAAAGATGGAAACTATCTGGTACCTTTGTTTGAGACAGCTGATGTACGGGTAATCGATGTAGAAGGAAATTTGTTGCGTACCATCAAGATGCCGGGTAATATGTATTGTGTCAGCAAACTGGCTAATGGAAATTATGTAGGCGCTTGCGGTGATTCACATCGTTATGTAGAATTTAATTTGGAAAGTGGTGAAATTTTGCGCACGGTCAATTCAGGAGATATCGAAGGCGTTGAATTCTGTTTTGTAGCTCAACTGTTGCCGACGGAAGATGGTGGTTTATATATCTGTAATTGGCAAGGTCATGATCCGAGCGTTGCTTCCAAGAATATTCCTCAATTAATGGAGATCGACAATAACGGAAAAATCGTTTGGGAAGTAAACGACAACAAGAACTTCGGAATGATTTCATCTATCTCGGTTGTTAAATGATTTTCGTAGGAGAGACGTCTGACAACTCAAAATGAAAGGACTATGACTGAAACGATTCGTTCCAAAGAAAGAGTATGGGCTGTTGATGCCTTGCGTGGATTTGCTGTGATGGCGATCATTTTACTGCATAACATAGAGCATTTCAACTTTTATTCTTTCCCTGAAACTGCTTCGCCTTTTTTGTCTAGCTTGGATACTCATCTGTGGGATATGCTTTTCTTTGCTTTTGCAGGAAAGTCGTATGCGATTTTTGCCTTACTTTTTGGCTTTACCTTCTATTTGCAGCATCATAATTGTGAGATGAGAGGGGAAGATTTTCGGAATCGTTATATGTGGCGGCTCGTATTGCTGTTGCTGTTCGGTTTTGTAAATGCCATCTTTTTCCCGGGTGAGATATTGGTTCTGTATGCCCTGATAGGTTTTGTCTTGGTACCTGTGCGGCATTTGAAGGATCGGACTGTGGCATGGATTGCTTTGATTCTGATGTTACAGCCGTTGGAGTGGATAAAAGTGATTTATGCGTGTCTGGTGTCGGATGCGAATCCGCAACAGACTTATTTCTCGCTGGGTGATGTGTATCCTCAATTAGGAGGACATTCCTTTTGGGAAATGCTGAAAGCGAACTTTGTCACAGGGCAGTTGGCTAGCTTGAACTGGGCGTGGTCTCATGGCAGGGTATTCCAAACAGCCTCTTTGTTTATGCTGGGTATGTTGTTGGGAAGAAAAGGCTTGTTTGTATATGCTGGTGAGAATCGTGAACGGGTAGCTGCTTTCTGGCAACGCGTTGCCTTTTTGGCTTTGCCGTCGGCTGTGGTCCTTTATTATCTGAAAGACTTTATTTATTCGCAGATAGAGAATCCGTTCCTGAAGTCGTCGATGCGGACGATTTGGGATTCTTGGTACAATCTGGCGGGAATGTTACTGATTGTTTCAGGATTCCTATTGCTCTATTGGGTGAATGAAGGCAGGGTGCAGAAGATTCTGGTTCCTTACGGAAAGATGAGTCTGACGGATTACGTCACGCAATCACTGATTGGCAGTTTCTTGTATTTCGGTTACGGATTGGAATTGCATTTGGTTTGCGGGACGACTTATAGTCTGCTGATTGGAATTGTTTTCCTTGTACTGCAGGTGGCATTTGCTCATTGGTGGTTCCGTCATTTCCGTCGGGGTCCACTGGAAACCATTTGGCATCGGTTGACGTGGATCGGAAAGAAATAAGCATATAGATTCTGATTATAGTATTCTCTTCAATGAAATTTCTGGAAAGTCTCAGGTTCCTAAATCCTAGGCTTTCCAGAAATTTTTGTATTGATAGCTTCCTTTGTTTTCCGTATGTAATTATGAGGGAGTAATATCTCGGTAAGCATTAACAGAAGTACATATTTAAAAGGTTATAGTTGTCCTGTAATTTTGCCATTGAAATCTTGTAACACCTATAACTTTTTTATTTATGACAAAACAAGAGTATTTAGAGATACAATCAGAAGTATTATCTGGCGGGAAACGGTTAAAGTTAATTTTAGCAGAGCATGGAGTACCTTATTCTACTTATAACTATTGGCGTAATAAATTTACATCCAGCGAAGAGAATATGCCTATAGCACCGATATCAATAAAGGAAGTGGAAGCTGCTGAAAGGTATTCAACTTTAGAGGATGTTGATGCAACCGGTGTTGTCTTGGCTTTCCCCAATGGGGTTCGGGCTCATTTTGGTCGTGGCAGTGAACAAGTTTTAATGGAAGTCCTGAATAAAAGTTTAAGCCATGTTCTGCCTGAATGATACAATGCGTTATCATCTGTGTCCGGGATGTACGGACATGCGCAAAGGGATCAACTCTCTGATAGGCGTAGTCAAAGAGAAAATGTGTGCTAACATACGCAATGGCGATGTGTTTATTTTTATCGGCCACAGCCGCCGGCTCATGAAACTGCTCCATGCGGAGGATGGCGGCATGGTCATGTACGTAAAACGGCTTGAAGCCGGAAGGTTCAAGTTGCCCCAATATGACCCTCAAAGCAGGAGCTACCCGATGGAATGGCGTGACCTGGTAGTCATGGTAGAAGGTATCCGGGAAGATCCATCAGCCCGCCTTCGCAGATTACGGGCAGAACGTACGGAATACCATGTATAGATGAGATTTCTTATGATATTTATGCCCTAAAATTTGCATACGTTGTTGAATCTTAGTATCTTTACTTAAATCAAAAAAGGATATGACTCCAGAGGAAATCTTGCATATGACCATTGACTCATTGATAAAAACCAATGAGCAGCAGGCGCGCCAGATAGATGAAATGTCCGTGCGTATCAAGGAGCTTACCGCCCAACTTGCCTGGTTTCAACGTCGCATGTTCGGACGTAGTAGCGAGAAAAGGATGATGCTTGATGGACAACTTACCCTGTTTGACAACACGGAGGAGCGCCCATCATCCACCAGTATGGAGGAAGATGGGATAGAGGAAAAAAACGAACGTGCCGTTATATCACGCCAGTGCCGGCACAGAAGCAGAGAAAACTGGGAGAATCTTCCCGTGCTGGAAACAGTCGTTCATGAACCGGAAAACGTAGACCTGGAACGTTACCGCAGAATTGGAGAAGAAATCACGTATGTAGTGGAACACCAGCCGGGCAAACTATACCGTGTCGCCCATGTACGTCCCAAATATGGCCTTATTAATCCCGCAGAAATTGTAGAGAGGGGCAAGGGCATACTTATTGCCCCCATGCCTTTGTTCCCCATATATAAAGGCGTTCCCGGAGCAAGTCTTCTGGCCGAAATCCTCCTGCAGAAATATGAATACCACATGCCATTCTACCGCCAGATCAAGCAGCTGGCACATCTGGGCATGAACGGGTTGAAGGAATCGACCATTACCGGGTGGTTCAAACGTTCGATGGAACTGCTCCGTCCTCTGCACAATGTCTTGGTAAAAGAAATCCTGAAAAGTGACTACTGCCAGGCAGATGAGACAACCACGAATGTAATCAATCCTGAAAAGCATGCTACAGACCGTGAATATGTCTGGATGATACGTGCCGTGACAGAGAAACTTGCAGCCTTTTTCTATGAGGAAGGATCCAGGTCTGGAGAAGTCATCAAGGATCTTACGGACAAATACAATTTTAAGGGCTATCTGCAATGTGACGGTTTTTCGGGCTATACAGCCGTGTATAAGCCGGGCTTTGGCGTGACCCTTGTGAACTGTCTTGTACATATACGCCGTTATTTTGAGCAGGCGCTTGAAGAGAACCGAAAGCCTGCCTCATGGTTCCTTCGCAAAATACAGGAGCTTTACCACATAGAGCATGAATGTGACAAGGGGGGAATGACTCCAGAACAGCGCAAAATGGAAAGGCAGGCCCGCTCCAAACCGCTGATGGAGGAAATGTACAAGTGGATGGAAACCGAAGGCCTGTGTTACAGCCAAAGTACGCTTATCGGTAAGGCGGTCGGTTATGCTTATACCCGATGGAATAATATGATGCATATACTTGAAGACGGAAGACTGCTGCTTGACAACAATCTTGCGGAGAATGAGATACGCCCCATTACACTCGGACGTAAGAATTACCTCTTCTGCGGGAACCATGAGGCGGCAGAAAACATGTGCGTTGTTACTTCTTTGTTGGCTACTTGTCGGAACCACCATGTAAATCCCAGAACCTATCTAAACGATATTATTGTCCGAATGCCGTATATGGAAAAAGCTTCGGAAAAGGAACAGGTAGAGATGCTTCCCCATAGATGGATACTCTCACATCCAAAAGCCGTAATATCCGACATACGCAAACAGGCCAATTGATAAATGAGGCCTATATAAAACAACGATCATTAAACACGATGACAATCCATGGCAAACGAGCTATCAGGAATGCTTAATCGGTTGAAATAAATAAAATTGACAAATAAAACCATATTTTGTCAGATTTGTTTTGTGGTCTCAAATTAAATACTTACGTTTGCGACATGACAATATCTCCATAGTGGAGAAGCGGGTACCAGACCTTAACACCTTAAAAAAGACGCCTAACCAAAGCCAAGGCTATGTGAAAGGTAAGATCTTTTTTTGCCGGGAATCTATGTTGATTCCCGGTTTTTTTATGTCTATTTTTCTTTATCCTTTTTCCTGACTTCGTCATCGTGTCACCCAAAAATCTTCATCAAAGAGTTTGGCGATTTTCTGATGTCTTGCCATCAGCATTGTTTGGGTGTAAACCTCCTTGTTCAGAGGTAGTTTAATTTGTATGGTTGTGATGGTCTTTGCTAATGCAAGCACCTTGTCTACACTCATCTTAATCTCTGAGACTTTCAGCATACGTTCCAATTCTTTGTACACTTTCAAAGCCACAAAGCAGATGCATATATGAGCCTCAATACGTTTGCGTGTAAAATGAAACATGGGGCGTATCTCTATCTTTGATTTTGCAATACGGAAAGCTCGTTCTACATGCCAAAGGTTGTGGTATGCAGCATAAACGTCTTGTATTGGTATATCCGTATTGGTTAGATATCCTTTTAGGCCGTCCCATTTGGAGTCGTCGGCAATACGGTCATAGTTGATGGCTACCTTCACTTCACCATCCATGGATAAAAACTTATTGTAACCTCTTTTGTTGATGTTGCCTTTCGTGAGCGCACCATGCTTGTAAGACTTTTCCAACCTGCGTATTCCCTTCTCTCGGTTATAGGCATCTTTCTTTGCACGGTCATCTGTATAGCCGACCAGGAGACGACGTCCGCCTCCTTTGTCATATTCAACCATCTGGCAGTCGCGCTTGGGCTGTTCCAATATCCAGTTCTTGACTTCCTGACTTTCATTCTTTATCTTCGCACCTATTATATACTTGTAGCCATGAGCCTCCAGTTCCGCTATATTTGCATTGTTCATCAGACCGGAGTCTGCCACCACAACGAAGTTTTCCAAACCGTATTTGCTTACAAACTCGTTTATCGTTGGCAGCATCGTGTGGCCTTCATATTTGTTGCCCTCATGGATGCAATAGGCAAGCGGATAGCCGCCCAAACTTACAAGCAGGCCAAGTATAATCTGAGGATTACTGTGACGTCCCTCCTCCGAGAAGCCTGTCTTGCGCAAGTCGTCCTCATAATCCGCTTCAAAGTAAAGTGTGGTGACATCATAGAATAGCACACCAATATTGCCACCGAACAGTTTCGCAGTATGGCGCACGCTTATGTCCTGTACGATTTCATGCTGATGGTCGCTAAGCTTGTCAAGATAGCGATAGATTTTTGAGAGGTCCACATCTTCGTCAAAGTGGTTTTTCAGATATTCCACCGTAGCAGCCTTGCTCGTTGGATATGCTAAACGAGCCTTTACAAGCTTGCGGAACACTTCGTCGTCAATACGATTGAAACCTATCCTATCAAACGTGCGGTCCAATATCAAGTCGCATCCGTTGAGAAGAATATTGCTGACATTGGACAGAACGCGGCGGACTTCTTCGCGCTCACGGTCACACGCTTCACGCTCCTCACCATACAAATCGAGTTGAGGATGACGCCGGGATTCTTCCTTGGAAATCCATTCTTTAGCTTCATTGACAAGATTTTCGACCTCACCTTCACTATATGCAACACCAATCGTTACAAGTTCCTTCATCTTGCCACCGATTTTCTCAACAACAATAACTCCGATATTACCGGATGGATATTTCTTTTTGCGGACAAACATAGTTAAAATACCTTTCGTGTCACCCAATATTAGGTGACACAAAGATACAAAATACTGTTTATCAACAAGTTATAAAATACGTATTTTTTGAGTGACGAAGTCAGGTGAAAGGTAAGATCTTTTTTTGCCGGGAATCTATGTTGATTCCCGGTTTTTTTATGTCTATTTTTCTTTATCCTTTTTAGGAGGGGATTTGTAATTTTTTATATGAGCAATATGTACTTCAGTTAATGCTTACATATCTCGATTCCCTGCTATTATGAATTAAGCATTCTTATCTTTCGGTAAAATCAGATTAAGTACAACTCCCACGATGGCGGCAAGCCCGATTCCGGATAGTGATAATTCGCCCCAAGAGAAAGTAGCGCCTCCTATACCGATGGTCAGCGTCAGGGAGAAGATGATGATGTTCCGGGTATTCGTCAGATCTACCTTGTGCTGCAACATATTGGTTACACCGGCTGTGGCAATGGTGCCGAAGATCAGCAGCATGATACCTCCCAGTACGGCATTGGGAATGGATTTTAAGAGGGCACTGATTTTCCCGACCAAAGAGAATAGAATGGCGGTTACGGCCGCAATGCGTATCACTTGCGGATGGGTCACTTTGGTGATAGACATGGCTCCGGTTACTTCGGCATAAGTGGTGACAGGAGGTCCGCCCAGAACTCCGGCTATCATGCAGGCAATTCCGTCGCCCAGCAGGGTACGGTGAAGGCCGGGATCTTTCACGAAGTCTTTGTTGGCTACCGTATTGACTACATAGATATTCCCAATGTGCTCAATCACGGGGGCGATGGCTACGGGAAGCATGAAGACGAAGGCTTCCCACGAGAAGGTGGGATGTACGAACTTCGGCAGTTTGAACCAGGCGGCTTCGCGTACGCCGCTCAGATCGACTTCATAGAAGAACAGGGCGGCCAGATAACCGACTCCAATTCCGCAGAAGATGGGGATCAGCTTGAGCAGGCCTTTGGCTTTCAAGGATACAATGACGGCTGTGCCCAGCGAGATCAGAGCCAGCACCCAATTCTCTTCGGCCATCTGGACGCCTGTGCCTGCCAGGGTTATACCAATGAGGATGATGACGGGACCGATCACGACCGGCGGGAAGATGCGGTTGATGACCGATAGGCCCTGCCATTTGACCAGGGCACTCATGGCGAAATAGACTAATCCTACTCCGGTCAGTCCGAAAAGGGTTGCTGAAAGGCCGTATAATTCGGTGGCCTTGATGATGGGAGCGATGAAGGCAAAGCTGCTGCCCAGGAAGATGGGAACTTCCCCTTTACTTACCAGGTGGAAGATCAATGTCCCGATTCCGGCGGTAAATAGGGCTGTCGATGGGTCGAGGCCGACCAACAAAGGTACCAGTACGGTGGCTCCGAAAGCCACGAAGAGGAATTGTACGCCGACAATCCCTTTTCGGATGGGCGAAAGTGTTGTATCCGTTAGATTCATAGGTTTATGTAAGTATAAAAGATTCAAACTCCGTAAAATTACGATAACCTGTTTCTTTCTCCAAATTTTCTGAAGGATTGTTGCCGGGAATGGCTTTCTGTCGGATGTTTGTTTTGTTCTATGGGTGGCTTGGTTTATCTTTGCAGCTGGAAAATAGATACAGATATGAAAAGAGTTTTTTGCCCGAAGTGTGATCATCAGATCGCTTTTGATGAAACCAAATACGAAGAAGGAAAAGTGGTGGCGTTTGTCTGTCCGCAATGTGCATCACAGTTCAAGATTAAGATTGGGCGGAAGGTGGTCCGCTCGAAGTCTGGTTTGGAGAAGGAAGTAAAGGAGCCCGATTTCTCGTGTGGCTTTATTACGGTTATCGAGAATGCCTTTGCCTTTAAGCAGGATTTGCCCTTGGTGTTGGGCGATAATGTGATCGGCCGTCGTAACAAAGATACCGATGGTGTGGATGTCCCGATCATTACCAGCGATCCGAGTATGGGGCGCAAGCATTGTGTGATTCATGTCAAGCAGGATGCCGCAGGCAAGTTCTGCTATACCTTGCGCGATTTCCCCAGCTTGACGGGTACGTTCCTGCGGAGTGAATTGCTGGGCGATCGGGAGGTGGTCCGTATCAGCGACGGGGCTGTCGTGACGATCGGGGCAACCACGTTTATCCTGCATACGCCCGACGGAGAAGAATTAGAAGATTAAACGACTAAATATAATGGAAATATCATGAAAAGATTACTATTGTTAGGATGGCTGGCATGTGTGTGTCTTTCACTCTTTGCCCAGCAGAAGGCGCCTAAATGGATGGAAAAACAGAAAAAGGCGATCGCGAAGATTACTACATACAAGGAAGATGGTACGACCTTGCATACAGGTACCGGCTTCTTTATTTCGGAAGACGGAAAGTTGCTCTCGGCTTATTCGCTCTTCAACGGGGCTTACAAGGCGACGGTTACTGACGGAGGCGGAAAGACCTACGAGGTATCGACGGTATTGGCGGCCGACGAATTGTATGACGTGATCAAGCTGCAGGTGGAAGTGCCCAAGAAGGTGAGCTTCCTGAAGATGGCAGCCGTTCCCCTGGCTGTGGGTGCGCCGGTTTATCTGCAACCTTATACGGCAGACAAGGTAAAGACCTTCGCTACGGGTAAGGTGGAAGAGGTGACCAAGTTGAAAGATGTTTATCATTACTATAAATTGTCTTTCCCGCTCGAGGTAAGCTGGGTGAATGCGCCTGTGCTGAACGAAGAGGGCGAAGTATTCGGTTTGGCGCAAGAGGATGCTTCGGGTAAGAAAGAGGTTTCGTATGCGGTATCGGCAGCTTATGCTGAGAGCCTGCAGATCTCAACGATGGATATGTTGAGTTCTACCTACACGGCCATCGGGATCAAGAAGGCATGGCCTGCCGATCGGGAGCAGGCGCAGATTGCTTTGTTCTTGATGGGCAATTCGCAGGATGCCCAAACGTATCTGAATACACTGAATGATTTTGTGGCGGCTTTCCCCGACTGGTCGGAGAGTTATATCCGCCGGGCTTCGCATTATGCCTATCACCGGACCGATTTGGCCAACGACCGGGCCGGACAGTTGCAGTATCTCGAGAAAGCCCGGGCAGATATGAAGCAGGCGCTCGATCTGGCCGAAAAGAAAAGTGACGTGCTTTATAGCGAGGCGCAGCTGATTTACAGTGTGGCCCTCTCTGATTCTACCTTGAAGGATACGGACTGGACGGTCGAGCATGCACAGAACCGGCTGACGGAGGCCATGACGGCCGAGAATAATCCGGTGTATCACCAGCTTCAGGGGGAAATGTATTTCAATCAGGGGAAATATGACGAGGCGTATCAGGAATACATGATTGTCAACCAGAGCGACGCGGCCAATGCCAGCTCGTGGTATATGGCAGCCAAATCGAAGTCGTCCAAGCAGGGTGGCGTGAATATCGGCGAGGTCATCCAGCTGCTCGATAGTACGATCGCCTGTTATGGCGAGTCGATGAATCCGGAAATGGCGCCTTACATCCTCGAGCGTATCGACTGGCGACTGAAGCTGATGCAGTATGAACAGGCGGTGGCCGACTATGACTTATATTATAAGGTAGTAGGCGGACGGGTGGACGATTCGTTCTATTACCTGCGCGAACAGGCCAAGTTCCGCCAGGGAGATCTGGAAGGTGCCTTGCAGGATATCCGTCAGGCGATGGCCATCAACGCCAAAAGCCCGATGTATCTGGCCGAAGAGGCTTCGATCTTTATCCGCCAGAAGAAGTATGCCGAGGCTTTACAGAGTATCGACAAGGCCTTGACACTGGCTCCCGACTTTGCAGCCTGCTACCGTCTGCGTGGGGTTTGCTTCCTCCGCACCGAAAAGAAGGATGCTGCCTGCGAGGCTTTCAACAAAGCCAAAGAGCTGGGTGATCCGGTAGCTGATAAGCTGATCAAGGAGAATTGCCAATAATAGGCTTCCATTCGGTACGGGTTTTACGGGAATATTAATCCCTTATCGGATATATGGAATGTGAGTAGAGGTGCAGCAGCGCTGCGCCTCTACAGTCGCCAGGCAAGTTCCATGAATAAATGAGGGAGAAAAAGATAATTCTCCATTGCCAATTCTCAATTATCAATTGTTTCGGCCTCGTTCTGGTGAGCGTTAAGCGTAGGAACGAAGTGGAGCGGTCGGAGCGTCGCTGTCTGAGCGCAGCGAGTTTGCGGCGCGCACAGCGAAACGCAGTGACGGAGTAGCTCAGCAGACGCAGCCTTGAACTTTTGGTTCTTTTCTTTCAAGAGAAAAGAACGAATACGAACTTGATCTTTTGGTTCTTTTGCATCAAGGCAAAAGAACAGATACGAACACCAAATCCAATACCAAAATTAACTTTTCCTATACCTGCACTTTCAATTATTTTTATTTTATTTGCCATACTTCTCAATAGGAAAAGAGAACTGTTGTCTTGGCGGAACTCTTTCTGTTCTGAAGTGAAACAAGGTAAAAATCACGAATCGGAGTGTACATGTGATCTATCACCGTCAGCAGATTTTCAGTACCGGATCACATGTGATTTCCCTTTGAGAATAAATTTTTGGTATCAGATCAGGTGTGATCTGGCCTTGTCAATGAATTTTGGGCTCCAGATCACTGGTGATTTCGTCTGTTTTCAGATTTTCGGTCCTTGATCACTAGTGATTTTCTTCTGCAAATGGATTTTCGGTGGCAGATCACATGTGATCTTGCACTGAAAATATTTTTTCGGTCTCCGATCACATGTGAGCGACCACTGCGAAAGATTTCGCACTCAAAATCACATGTGATCTACAACTAAAACGGAATTGTTTAACACAAAAAAGGAATGACTATGAACGTATTTCCTGCAATCGAAGGTAGTTCATGCTATCGCTACAACAACGCCTTGCATATGAGTTTCCACGACCACATGCACCAGGTGTTTGCCGGCTATTTGGAGGACTACCTGAAGAAACTCAATTTGACGCAGGCCATAGTAGATGGGTATGGGGACGATGTGGAGGTTGAACAAGACCTCAACAGAAAGAGTTCCGCCAATACTAATACCATCAAGATGGACGAGGAAGATGCCGAGCGCGACCGCCTGCTGTCGGTCATGTTCTACATGGTATCGAATGGCCTGAAAGCTTCGAAGGCTGCGGTCAAGGCTGCTGCCCAGCAGCTCGACGTGGTGCTCCGTCCTTACAAAGGGGCGCAAGGTGCGGCAGACGATGCCGAAACTTCTCTGATTAAGGGTTTGATCCTGGATTTACGAAAGGAAGAAAACAAGGCGGCGGTCACGACGCTGGGGTTGGATGCTACGGTAGACGAGCTGGAAAAAGCCAACAACAACTTCGACGCGGCTAAAAACAAACGGACAAGCGAACGCGCCCTGACCGAGGGTGATAACCTGAAGGAAGCCCGGAGCAAGACCGACACGGTGTATCAGAACATGTGTACCCTCATCTCGGCGGCTGCCCTCATGGCTGCTACGCCCGAAGATCTGGAGTTTGTCGTTTCGGTCATCAATGAGATGAACCGCGTGATTGCCAATCACAAGACAAGCTACACCCAGAGTCAGGCACAAAAGAAGTCCAACAAGCCGGAAGAAGGCGAAACCGTTGAAAATTGAGAATGGACGATTAACCCCATCGCCCTGACGGGCACTTCCCCTACAACAGGGGAAGTTTTTGCTAGGAGATAAAAAAGCTCCCCTGTCATAGGGGAGCTCCCCGAAGGGGTGAGGGGTTAATTCTCCATTGTCAATTTTCAATTTTCAATTGAAGACGTGAGGGGTTAATTCCCGTCTCTCATTGACGAATTGATGTAAACGAATATACAAACAACAAAACAACAAGAATATATGAAGAAAATCTTTACTTTATGGATCCTGATGATGCTACTGCCTGTCACGGCGCTGGCACAGACAACGGCAAACGATATTAATTATTATTACTGTCCGCTAAACTTGACTCGTCTCTCCCAACATGCTGAAAATGGCGTGTTGGGAGATTTTCTTGTTGCGACAAGCCCCTATTGTTGATTTACCCCTTCTGCCGGAGGCGATTCCGCTGCCCCGGCAAGCATGATTTTGAGGTCAGCATCGGGCTGGTTAAAGAAAGTCTCCAAGTTCAGGTAATACATCATGACGATTCTTACCATGGTAGCCAAGCCGGAGAAGCTCCAAGGTCGCGACAGCGAGCTTTGGAGCAAAGACAACAGCAGATTCGCAATCAAAGTCACCCAAATTTGGATTTTGATGGCGTTTGCACTCTCGCCATAGAAGTAGCGCAACGGAAAGTTCTGTTTAATCTGTTTGAAAAGAGATTCTATCTGCCAACGGCGGCGATAAATAGCGACGATTGTCTCCGGCCGCATGTCAAAATCGTTGGTCAGAAGCGTCACAAGTTTAGGCTGTTTCCCTTTTTTGATGTCAACGTATGTAATCAAACGGGCGATATGGTTAATTGCGCCTTTTCGGAACACCACGACTTGCTCCCGGTACTCCATTTTGCCATCAGGTGTCATTTCCATAAAGTCCAGCAATACTTCATATTTGAGGTTTTTCTTCATTTTGGTGACATACACCACGCCCCGGTCGGTCAGTTCCTCAAATTTCTCATAATTGATGTAGGCACGGTCAAGAGCCACTATCTCATCACGATTATAGTAAGACGGAGCGAGCATGAAAGAGTCGTTTGTAGCCGCGGATGTAAACTTCACATCGCACGGCACGCCTTCATTGGCGTGGATTACCGAGTGTACCTTTATGCCGCCTTTCTTCTTCCCGGTCTTGGGATGTCTTCCAACTCCTTTGAAAATTACGTTGGAAAACAGTGAAATTGTGGTTGAATCGATGATACGCAGGTCTTTTATCCAGCTTTCCGTACTGTTCCTTCGGCTGTCCGAAGAAAGCTTGCTCTTGTTGGTTTCATAAAGTTCGCGGTATACCTCTTCAAAGAACTTTTCAGATCTCCTGGCATTGGCATCCGACAGTGTGCTGCGCTTGGGAACCTTATCTATCCCCAAATGATGCAGTTTACGTACCTCGGCAGTCATGGCCGCCTCTATCTCACGCAACGAGTCAAAACGCATGATAACAGCGAAGAGCATTGTCAGAAGATGAACATAGCCGTCAAAGCTCTTCACATACCTTTCTCCACCGATCTTACGACTCATAGCGACTATTTTCTCACGATCAAGCGATTTTATCAGCTGACCATACACCGGCTGTCCGAAAAAATGTGTACTTTTACCCATGGTTAATCTTTTGTTGTGGTAAACCAAAGGTAACCAAAAGGGGCTGACTTTCCAAATCGAAAGACAGCCCTATCTTTATTTGTGCACGCTAACTTTTAGCGGACAGTAATAATTAATTATATCTACTACACATGGGATGATACCAACCATGCTCTGACGCGGCATAGTGGTACGGCAACAGCTACGGACGTGACGGAGAGTAATACCTCTTGGGGCGAAAATGATGGTCAAAAACATTGGTATGTGGTTAATGGTGATATAACTATCTCCAGCCGTATCTCTGTCACCGGCGATGTCCACCTGATTTTGGCGGATGGGTGCAAACTGACTGCTAATGTCGGCATCGGAGTCTCCGGAAGCCTTATCATCTATGGTCAATCGACAGATAATACAAGTATGGGTAAGCTGGCGGCTACAGGAGATACTGGCGGAGCTGCTATCAGCGGCGGTACTATCACTATCCATGGTGGGACTGTCACGGCTACAGGAAGTAATGGCGGAGCTGGTATCAGTGGAGCTGGTGTCACTATCCATGGTGGGACTGTCACGGCTACAGGAGGTGCTGGCAGAGCTGGTATCAATGGAGCTGGTGTCACTATCCATGGTGGGACTGTCACGGCTACAGGAGGTAATGGCGGAGCTGGTATCAGTGGCTCTACTACTGCCACAGGTAATGCCTTTATTATAGCGAGCAGAATTGATGTGCTTGATAATGCACAGAGCGGCGTTATCATCGAGGGGAATGTTGGCACAGTTTATGGTGATAAAGTAACCCTCACGACCGATGCCTCCATTCCTTCCGGCAAGACGCTGACAATTGAAAGCGGCAAGACGCTGACAATTGGCGAAGGAGTAACGCTGAAGGTGGAAGAAGGTGCAACGTTGAAGGTGGAAGAAGGTGCAACGCTGATGAACAAGGGCGCAATTATCGTTTATGGGGAATTGATAGGGGAAGTAGCTGGCAATGGCACCATCATTTATAAAGTGACCGGCATTACGATTGCCCCAACAACATTATCCCTCGATGTGGATAAAACCGCCAAGCTACAAGCCACGATTACACCGGACAAAGCTACTGACAAGACCGTGACATGGGAGAGCAGCGATGAAACGATTGCTAAGGTGGATGCCAACGGCGAAGTCACCGCTGTGTCAGTGGGTACTGTCACCATCACAGTCACCACGGCGGACGGCAGCAAGACAGCCACTTGCCAAGTGACAGTGGCTCATAGTAACCTTAAGCATTTCGATAGAAAAGAAGCTACCTGTACAGAGCCGGGTAACATTGAATATTGGTATTGCGAAGGTTGCAACAAGTATTTCAGTGATGAAGCCGGAAAGACTGAAATCACGGAAGTGGTAATTCCCGTCACCGACCACCACGATTGGGGCAAACCTGTTTACAAATGGAGCAACGACAACACGGCTTGCACGGCAACACGGACTTGTAAACGCGACAAGAACCATAGGGAGACCACCCAAGCAACCGTGACAAGCGAACAGACCCAAGCCCCCACTTGTACCGAGTCGGGCAAAACAACCTACACGGCAAAATTTGCGGTGGACTGGGCAAAGAAGCGCACAAAGACCGTGGCAGACATCCCCGCCACCGGCCACCACTATGTGAACGGCTATTGCACCGAGTGCGGTCAGCGCGACCCGGATTACCGTCCCGATCCCATCAGCTACTACAACATCTACAAGGAAAATATCTGCGCCGGCGTGGAAGTCACCACCAGCAACAACGTGGTACGCGAGGGAGGCTCCATCTTCGTCTATGTCGAGAAAGACACCGAGCACTACACCTTCGACAACTTCAAGCTCTACTACAAGCGCAGCTACTACGGCGCATGGCAGGAACTGAAGGAAGGCACGCAGCCCGGCGAATACCCAGTTAATAACATCTGGACCCACATCTATCTCAAAGCCGAGGGCGCGGAAGAGATAGAAGACCCGACGGGCGTCGAGCAGATCGAAGGTGTGAAAGTCTATGCAAAGGATGGCAGTCTCTATGTCCAAACCCCACAACGCGAGCAAGTCATCGTCATTTCAATGACCGGTGCTGTGGTTAAGAACGAAGAGCAGGTAGGCCTGAAGCAATACCACGGCCTGCAACCCGGCATCTACATTGTGCGGGTAGGAGACAAGGCGTACAAACTACGTTTGAATTGACAATTGATAATTGACGATTGACAATTACAGACAATAAATATTAGGCACGGATTTCGCGGATTAACACGGATAATAATTTATTGCTGTCCGGTAAAACTTTTGCAAGCAAAATAAATTAGGGTTGACACTTCTCACGAGGTATCAACCCTTTTGGTTATCTTTGTTTTTGCTAAAATAAAACATAACCATGAGCAAAGATAGTCATTTTACCGGACAGCCAGTCTATAGTCAAGTGTTAAAGTTACTCGATAAGGAGAAAATTCTTCAAATAAGCCGTGAAACGAAAGGAAGTGAGGCTTATGTGAAGCGTTTTGACGGTTACCAACATCTCGTCGTAATGTTGTTCGGCATACTCAAACACTTTGATTCCCTGCGCGAACTCGAGATAGGCATGAAGGCAGAGGCTCATAAACTCGGGCACCTTGGAATGGATTATCTGGTTAGGCGAAGTACCCTTGCAGAAGCCAATATACGACGCCCACAGGAGTTCTTTGCAAGTGTCTATGCATATCTATTGGAGAAGTATGCGAAGTTTTTAGCGGACAGCCGCCCTCCCAAGAGTTATAAAGGGCAGACTCACGAGCCAAAGGACTGGGAAAAGCTGCTCTATATGATGGATTCTACCACCATTACTCTCTTCGACAACATACTCAAAGGCGTTGGCCGTCATCCGAAGTCAGGCAAGAAGAAAGGCGGCATGAAAGTGCATACGGTAATGAAGTATCATGTTGGTGTACCCATGGTGGTACAGCTCACCTCCGCCGCAAAACACGACCATTACTTGCTGAAAGAGGTACATCTGCCCAAAGACTCCACTTTGGCAATGGACCGTGGTTATGTCGATATCGCACAATTTCAACGCCTTACAGAAGATGGCGTTTGCTACGTGACCAAAATGAAGAAAAACCTTAAATATGAGGTACTTGAATCCGTTACGTACGTCAATGCAGAGGGATTGGTAACGCATATTGATCAGAAAGTGCGTTTTACAAGAGGGGAACTCATTCATGAGGCACGAAGGGTGGAGATATTTTATGAGAGCAAGAAACCAGTTGTACTATTGACCAACAACTTTGACTTCACGGTTGAGGATATTGCTGAAATTTATCGTCTAAGATGGGCTATTGAGTCGTTGTACAAACAACTTAAACAGAACTTCCCGCTTCATTTCTTCTATGGCGACAGCGTCAATGCCATACAAATACAAACTTGGGTAGTTTTAATTGCTAATTTGTTGATAACGGTTCTGTCAAGAAGCATCAAGAGACATTGTGCATTCTCGCAAGTTGTTACCATGGTACGACTTATGCTTATGTACTACGTTGATTTTATCGCATTCATGGAAAATCCCGAAAAAACTTGGAATGATTTACTTGCAAAAGAGATGCAAAAAGCGCCACCTGAACCAAGTCTTTTCGATTAGGGGGGCTTACTTTTGAAAAAATAATTCCCGAAGTCCTATTTTACGGGGCTTCGGGGAGATTATTCATGCTCTTGGGAGTTTTACCGGACAGCAATAATAATAATTATTTAAAACCGTGTTTTCCGTGAAATCCGTGCCTATTAATTCTTCGAGTTCGTGCCTAATATTGTGTCTGTAATTGTCCATTGTCAATCGTCAATTATCAATTATCAACTGACAAACTCCTTCCTCCAAATGAAAATGCGCGTCGTTGTCTGCCAGGAAACGCACCACCTGCAACACCTTCTCTTGCGGAAAATCCACTGCCTGCAAAAGAGCAGAAACCGGTAGCGAACCTTGCCGGAGCAACTCTTCCAAAGCCCCCTGAATTGTGTGGAACTCAGCGTTGGTCAATCCGCTGCTATGCTGTTGCAGACAAACATCACACGTGCCGCAATCCTTGTCCTGTTTCTCTCCGAAATACCCCAGTAAGATACGAGTCCGACAAATATGCGTGTTGTGAATGTATTCCAACACCTTACTGATACGCGCCTCGTTGCGCGCCTTCCTCTCTTCGTAGGCCGACCGGGGGATCGACAGATACTTCTGCTCTTCACGGACTTGCCGGTAGATGATCAGCGGTGTCTTCTTCTGCGGGACATAATTCACAATGCGGTATTTAGAAAGTCCCACCAGCAGATGATACACCTCGTCGGGCGTACAACCGGCACGGGTAGCAATCAGACTCTCATTGATGTAAACATAATCGGCAAACAACCCCGTGTATGACCGGAGAATCGTCTTGATGACAGCATCCGTCAGTTCGTCCTGCCGCAGATAACTGTATAACTCTTCGCGTGTAGCAGTAAAGATCAGTCGGGAGGCGTTATCCACTTCTTCCACATATTCCAGGTAACCTGCCAGCTCCAGCAACTTGATGGCACTGTGCGTCTGTGTGATGGGCAGCTTGAAAGCCGAGCAGAAATCGGTCAGCATGAAGTCGTGTACCGTATCCAGCCCATATCCGACAGCAATCTGGAAATAATTGCCCAGCGCCTCGTACACCCGGTAAATAAATTCTTTGGGAGGAAATTCATCACTGATACGCTTCTTCAGCTGGGCTGTATCAGTAGGCGAGCAGAGAGCAACCGCATAAGCCTTACGCTCGTCACGTCCGGCCCGTCCGGCTTCCTGATAATATTCTTCGAGCGACCCCGGCATATCCAGATGCACCACGACACGTACATCCGGCTTGTCGATTCCCATACCAAAGGCATTCGTAGCGACAATGACGCGGATTTCGTTGTTCTTCCATAAATTCTGTCTCCTTTCTTTCTCGTCGTGATTCAGTCCGGCATGGAAGAAATCAGCCGTGAAACCTTCTTTACGCAAGTACTCGGCCACCTCTTTGGTCTTTTTCCGGTTGCGGACATAAACAATAGCCGTTCCCGGCACACGGCTAAGGATGTGCACCAGCATCTGCAGTTTATCTTCCGTCTGCCGGACGATATAAGCCAGGTTTTTCCGTGCGAAACTTTTGGAAAAGACACACTTCTTCTGGAAGAGCAACCGGTTTTGGATATCATCCACTACTTCCGGCGTGGCAGTAGCCGTAAGAGCCAGTACCGGGACATCGGGCAACTGCTTCCGGATCTCTGCAATCTTCAGATACGAAGGACGGAAATCATATCCCCATTGGGAAATACAGTGACTCTCGTCGATCACCAGCAGACTAACCTTCATCGCCTGGAGTTTGGCCAGGAAGATTTCAGTACTCAACCGTTCGGGAGAAACATACAGGAATTTGTATTCACCAAAGATACAGTTTTCAAGCTGGGTGATAATCTCCTGCCGACTCATCCCGGAATGAACGGAAGTCGCCTTGATCCCGATACGTTTCAGGTTGTCCACCTGGTCTTTCATCAAGGCGATCAGTGGAGTTACAACAATACAAATACCGTCCATGAGCAAAGCCGGCACCTGGAACGTAATAGATTTGCCACCACCTGTTGGCATCAATCCCAGTGTATCGTTTCCCTCATAGACGGACTGAATAATCTCTTCCTGAAGCGGTCTGAAGGAATCGTATCCCCAGTACTTCTTCAGTACTTCTTGAAACGATGTCATACGAAATTTTTCTTTAGTTTGTTTCGGTCTTAATATCCTTAATCATCAGCTGGAAGGAAGCATTCCCATTGTAAATGCTCTCTTCGATGGTATAGCAGATGTTGAAAGGTTTCATCAGCTTGATGTGTGCGTTATACTGGCTCATGTCGAAAGCAATTCCATGAATAGGCACACTGGCTGCTTTACTGTCAATAATCTCCAGTTTGATATGTTCCTGATCCCGTCCGACAAGCTTGCTGGTTCCATAGTCTTGTACACCGTATGTACAGAAGATCGGTTTCTGGTTGTTAGGACCAAACGGACTCATCTTCTTCAGGTCACTCAAGAACTTGGGCGTGATCTCTTTCAAATCCAGAATCGCGTCAATATCCAACTGAGGAATCATTTGTTCCGGAATGATATGTTCGGCTGCCAATTGGAAGAACCGCTGCCTGAAGGCTTCCAGATTCTCTTCCTTTAAAGAGAAGCCGACCGCATACGTATGTCCGCCAAAGCTTTCCAGCAAATCCCGGCATCCTTCGATAGCCCTATAGATATCGAAACCCGTCACAGAACGGGCCGAACCCGTAATCAGATCCGATGATTTGGTCAAGACTACGGCCGGACGATAATACTTTTCGGTAAGTCGGGAAGCTACAATCCCGATAATCCCCTTATGCCATTTCGGATTGTAAACGATGACAGCCTTCTGGTTGTCGATATCGTTAAACTCATTGATGATGGCATTGGCCTCGTCGGTGATCTTTTTGTCGAGCTCCCGTCTTTCTTCGTTATATTGATTGATATTCTCACTCATCTTGCGGGCAACCGTACTATCTTTAGCCAACAGCAACTCGACGGCTTCTTCGCCTTTCATCATACGCCCGGAGGCATTGATACGCGGGCCGATTTTAAATACGATGTCGCTGATCGTAATTTCCTTCCCCGACAATCCACACACATCAATAATCCCTTTTAATCCGATACTGGGATTACTGTTGATTTGCCGAAGGCCGTAGTAAGCCAGGATTCTGTTCTCACCCGTAATAGGCACAATGTCTGAAGCGATACTGACAGCCGTAAACTCCAGCAATTTTTCCAATTCCGAAAAGGGACGTTTATTGCTGATGGCAAAAGCCTGCATAAACTTGAATCCGACTCCACAACCCGACAGATGTTCATAGGGGTAGATCGAATCTTTCCGTTTGGCATCGAGCACAGCTACGGCATCCGGCAGTACTTCATCCGGCATGTGGTGATCACAGATGATGAAATCAATCCCTTTTTCCTTGGCATACTCAATCTTGTCGATCGCTTTGATACCACAATCCAGCGAAATAATCAAGGTAACACCTTGGCTATACGCATAATCAATTCCTTTAATGGATATTCCGGATCCTTCGTCATAACGATCGGGAATATAATAGAATAAATTCGAAGTATAAGCTCTTAAATACTTATACACGAGCGATACGGCAGTTGTGCCGTCCACATCATAATCCCCGTAGATGAGGATTTTCTCCTTTTCTCCTAAAGCCTGATTAAGCCGGCTGACAGCCTTCTGCATATCGGGCATCAGAAAAGGATCTTCCAAGTCGTTCAGACTAGGTCTGAAAAACTTCTTTACCTCTTTGGCAGTTTTTAATCCACGCCGAACCAATAACAAGCTGATTACCGGACTGAGTCCCAGTTCGGCAGCCAGATGGTCTCTTTCTTGAATTTCTGTCTGTGTTGGAGGTTGATAATTCCATTTGTTAGTCATTTATATATTCTTTTTCTTTTTATCTAATCTCATCTTCCATATTGCGAAAGTCGAAAGGCATGATGCATGTGCTTCATCGTACAAGATTTCTTCGTTGTAGCTGTCTGCCTAGGAGTCTGTTTTCTGTCGTAAATCAAGACCACAATATGAAAGTTCAAGCAGCGTGCTTGAATTAATCCGTAAAGTTAGAAATTATAATCGGGTTTCTTTCAGTTCTGTTACAAAAATAGTTTTTTTCTTGTTATTTTTTCTAAGTACGCAGAATGATTTGTATTTTTGTCTGACTAAAAAAGAGCGAACAATGATATCAATAGAAGAAGATATAAAAAATGCTTGTCGGGTCATGCAGCAAGGAGGATTGATCCTTTATCCGACAGATACGATTTGGGGAATAGGTTGCGATGCGACAAACGAAGAGGCTGTCCGTAAAGTCTATGATCTGAAAAAGCGGGCCGATAATAAAGCTATGTTGGTTTTGATGGATAATCCTGCCAAACTGGAAACGTATGTAGAGGATGTGCCTGAGGTAGCGTGGAGTTTGATAGAGGTAGCAGACAAACCTTTGACACTTATTTATTCGAAAGGTAAAAATTTAGCGCCCAACTTACTGGGTGAAGATGGAAGTATCGGTATCCGTATTTCACAGGAAACGTTCTCAAACAAGCTTTGTTTTCAGTTTCGCAAACCGTTGGTTTCAACTTCGTCCAATGTTAGCGGAGAACCTTCGCCTGCTAATTTCAGTGAAATTTCAGAAGAAATCAAACAGGGAGTTGATTATATTGTAACTTATCGTCAGGATGATATGACTAAGGCTTCTCCATCAAGTATTATTAAATTGGGAAGCGGTGGTGTGTTTCAGATTATCCGATAATTCGTATGAGTTATAGTAAAGAGACTTGGAAATATATCATTACCGATTTCCTGACAGCAGCCTTGGTATGGTTTGCCTTCAATGTATTGCGTTATTATCAGCAGGTTGTTTTTCGAGACGCAAATACATTAGATGAATTTTTGCTATATCCGTCTGTTTGGTTGGGGCAGGTGTTCATCCCATTTTATTGGTTGGTGATCTATTATTTCTCGGGTTATTATAATAAATCATTGGACAAGTCAAGGCTTTCTGAATTTTGGGTAACGCTTATATCTTCGGTGATAGGTGTATTTGGAATCTTTATGTTCTTGATTCTGAATGAACTTCCTATCAGGTATCAGATATATTACTATTTTTTCTTTGAATTGTTGGGATTGCATTTTACCCTTACCTATCTATTCCGTTTACGTTTGACGATGCATTTGTTGAAAAGGATTCAGCAAGGGGATTTTGCCATTCACGTTTTAGTCTTGGGAATAGGAGAGAAGGCTTTGTTGCTTTCTCAGTATTTAGAGAAGGTTGGTACTAAAGTTACCGGCTTTGTCCGTATTTCATCCAAAGAGGATCTTCATGTAAATTCAAAACAGATATTGGGAAATTCGGCTGATCTTCCTGATTTGATGAAGCAGTATCCAATAGAAGAACTGGTAGTGGCAACAGATGCATTGGATGAGACGGCTTTATCCAAGTTCCTTTATTCCTTGTATCAATATAAAAAGCCTATCAAGGTATGGATAGATAAGAAGACTATATTGTTTTCGAAGGTACGGTTGAAGACGATTAGTGCAGTTCCATTAGCCGAAATTACTGAGAATAACTTTTCAGAAGCAGAGAAAAATATCAAGGCGTTCTCTGATCGGTTTGTTTCTTGTATAGTATTGATTGTGTTATCTCCTTTGTTCGCATATATAGCCTGGCGTGTGAAGAAAGATTCGCCGGGTCCGATTATTTACCGGCAGGAGCGAATTGGTTTTCATGGCCGTCCATTTATGATTTATAAATTTCGGACGATGTATGTGGATGCTGAAGACAGTGGTCCCAAGTTATCGCATGAAGAAGATTCCCGCATTACACCTTTTGGTGCTATTATGCGAAAGTATCGTTTGGATGAGTTGCCTCAGTTTTGGAATGTATTGAAAGGGGATATGTCGTTGGTTGGTCCTAGACCGGAACGGAAATATTTTATTGATCAGATTGTCCAGCGGGCTCCGTATTATTATTTATTACATAATGTGAAGCCGGGAATTACCTCTTTGGGAATGGTCAAGTACGGGTATGCCAGTACTGTCGACCAGATGCTGGAACGTTTGGAGTATGATATCATTTATTATGAAAATATGTCGTTGGCTTTGGATATAACCATTTTGGTGTATACGATAAAGACGGTTGTGACAGGAAAGGGTATTTGAAATATGACAACAGAAAATGGATGGTTTTATAAATTTCTTGTTTGGCGGGCAAACAATATAAAGGAAAAACACTTTGTATTGATTGTTAGTTTTCTGGTAGGTATTTGCACTGCTGCATCGGCCATCATCTTAAAAAATTTAATTCACTTCATTCAGCATGTATTGTCAGTGAACTTCGCTGCTGATCAAGTCAATTATTTGTATTTGTTGTATCCGGTATTGGGTATCTTACTGGCCGGGCTGTTTGTAAAATATATCGTGCGTGACGATATCAGCCACGGTGTGACGAAAATTTTATATGCTATTTCCCAGCGGAAGAGCCGGATTAAACCTCATAATATGTGGACATCCATTGTGGCTAGTTCGGTAACCATTGGTTTCGGTGGATCTGTTGGAGCCGAGGCTCCGATTGTATTGACCGGTGCTGCTATTGGTTCCAATCTGGGTCGTTTGTTCAAGATGGAACAAAAGACATTGATGTTGTTAGTGGGATGTGGCGCTGCTGGAGCCATCGCAGGTATCTTTAAAGCGCCTATTGCGGGGCTTGTCTTTGTGATCGAGGTATTGATGCTGGATCTGACTATGACGTCCGTGTTGCCTTTGTTGATCACCTCGGTAACGGCTGCTACCGTATCATATATATTTACCGGTACAGAGGCTATGTTTAAATTTTCTCAGACCGAAGCTTTCGTAATAGAACGTATTCCCTATGTCATCTTATTAGGAATATTCTGTGGCTTGATTTCCCTGTATTTTACCCGTGTGATGAACTGGATTGAAGGCGAATATCGTCGGTATGGAACGACATATTGGCGTAAGTTTATGATGGGAGGGATTATGCTGAGCTTGTTGATCTTTATTTTCCCTCCGCTTTATGGTGAGGGATATGATACGATCGGTCTGTTGCTGAACGGTCAGTTCGCTGGATTGATGGACAATAGTATGTTCTACCCTCTGAATGATTCCTATTTTGGAATAGTTATCTTTTTGGGACTGATTTTGCTGACTAAAGTATTTGCTTCAAGTGCTACCAATGGTGGTGGTGGTTGTGGTGGTATTTTTGCTCCTAGTCTATATCTGGGATGTATTGCTGGATTCATTTTCGCTCATATATGTAATTATTCTCCTTTTACGATGTATCTGTCGGAAAAGAATTTTGCTTTGTTAGGTATGGCAGGGATTATGTCGGGTGTGATGCATGCTCCTTTAACGGGCGTTTTCCTGATTGCAGAATTGACTGGTGGATATGATTTGTTCCTTCCTCTGATGATTGTTTCTATAGGTTCGTATATTACAATTCTGATGTTTGAACCGCATAGTATTTATTCGATGCGCTTGGCTCAGAAAGGGGAATTGTTGACGCACCATAAAGATAAAGCCGTATTGACTTTGTTGAGTGCAGACAATGTGATTGAGCGCGACTTCCAGGTGGTTTCTCCAGAGATGACGTTAGGAGACATGGTAAAAGTGATTGCACGGAGTAGTCGTAATACGTTTCCGGTAGTGGATGATCGAGGTATTTTGCTGGGAATAGTTCTGCTGGATAATATTCGGAATATCATGTTCCGTCCAGAGTTGTATAATCGGTTCCATGTTTCCAAATTCATGGTATCGGCGCCGGCTAAGATTGTGGTGAATACGCCTATGGACCAGATTATGCAGATTTTTGATGATACGAAAGCTTGGAATTTACCGGTAGTTGATGAAACGGGCAGATATATGGGATTTATGTCTAAGTCGAAAATATTTAATTCCTATAGAGAAGTTTTGGTAGATAATTTTTCAGGAGATTGATAAAATATGAAGAAAGAAGATTTGAGAATTGTATATATGGGCACACCCGAATTTGCGGTGGAATGCCTGCGAGCTTTGGTTGAACATGGTTATCAGGTGGTCGGTGTTGTAACAATGCCTGATAAACCGATGGGACGGCATGGTAGTGTACTTCAGTCGAGTGCTGTTAAAAAGTATGCTGAATCAGTCGGTCTTCCTATTCTTCAGCCCGAGAAGTTAAAAGATGAAGCTTTTTTGGAAGCTCTTCGTGTATGGAATGCCGATTTGCAGATCGTTGTTGCCTTTCGTATGCTTCCTGAAGTTGTGTGGAATATGCCTCGTTTGGGTACGTTTAATTTGCATGCCTCTTTATTGCCTCGGTATCGGGGTGCTGCTCCTATTAATTGGGCAATTATCAATGGCGATACAAAGACAGGTGTAACAACTTTCTTCTTGGATCATGAAATTGATACCGGAAGTATTATTATGCAAGAAACTTGTCCTATTGCAGATACAGATGATGCAGGAATCTTGCATGATAACTTAATGGCGTTGGGAGCACAGACTATACTGAAATCGGTTGATCAGATTTGTGAAGGAAATGTAGTACCTTTCCCTCAGAAAGACTTGTTTGATGGTGTGTCTGAATTTTTGCCGGCTCCTAAAATATTTAAGGAGACTTGTCGGATTGATTGGAGTAAACCTTTGAAGAATTTGTATGACTTTGTTCGAGGATTGTCTCCTTATCCAGCCGCTTGGACGGAATTGGTTACCCGTGATGGTAAACGGCAAGTCCTGAAAATTTATCAGACGGAGAAACGTCCGGAGCAACATTGTTTTCCTGTTGGTACAATTCAATCAGATGGAAAAAGCTTTGTTGACGTTGCGGTTGATGGAGGATTTTTACGATTACAATCAGTGCAGTTGGCTGGAAAAAAACGAATGTCTGTAACTGATTTCCTGAATGGTTTCAAGCAGATAGCAGAAAGCCATGTAGAATAAAAAAAGAGGAATCAATCGGTTCCTCTTTTTTATTTCATTATCCTTAATCGTTATATTTACTTGTTAATACAACAATTTGCATAGCCTCTTTGTCTTTCTTCAGTCGAACACCTGCCGGTTTCATGTAGTTCGTAATTGATGTCGTGTAAGGTTTACCTGAACTCCCCCAAGAACTACTTGAATTTTGTGTTCCCCGTAAAACAGGAAGTAGTATTAAATTCAAATCTTCGTCAGGTTTGTTTTCCAAATGTACTTGTAATAGGGTTGATATGTTCCCAAAAGAATATGTGTTTGTGGCATATTCACTAAAGGTTGCCAAATAGGAAGTCACGTTGTCTTCTATTTTATTGTTCTCAAAGAAGCTTTGAACGGAGTCTTCCGGTAAAAGTAGTACATTTTCGGGGGCTTCAAAAGCATATAACCATTCTTCTTGAGGCATGGCTTTCATGGAGAAGCTCAGACCGTTAATGATGCGATCTCCTATTTTTTCTTTGATAGCGGAGGCTGGAACTACTATTTTAGTACAAACACCGGCCGGACTTCTCAGATAACTGAATTCTTCATTCGGTTCAAGCAATTGTTCAATGTTCCCATTCTCTATTTGATTCATCTGGATGACTTCTTTAGTCACATTGAACTGCTCTCTTGTATGAATAATCGTATCTTTTCCTGCTTCTGTCGTCGATTTATACTTATAATATATAAAGAAAGAAGATTGGGCTACTTCCAGAATGTTTCCTGTTCCAAACCCAGTTGTTACATAAAATCCGGGGAAGAATTTATTAAATGCTTCCTGATTTTGGAAAGAACTCGGATTGTTGACTGTTTCATCATAAAAGCTTTGAGCAATATCCGTATTGATTCGAATACGTACATTCGGTGTATAATAATCAGGATCACTTGTATCCTTGATGTTACGAATAGAATCAGGGATACTCAAATCGTATGCCGTATAAGTTTTTTCCCCAATCAGTGTTTGCAGGTCACAAAAATCTTCGGGATTCATGTTGGTGTAATAATTCCGTGCCAAAGGTTTAGTAACCTGATAAATCTTAGCTTGCATAGGGGCTAATGAATCACCAACATAACCTCCTTTATTATACATGATGAAGAATGCCATTGAATCGACCTTACCATCAATCGGCTCATGGGCGAATTTGTAATTTTCAGGGCAATAGAACTGACAGATATAATCTGTTTTCAGGTTTCCATACAACGGATCGTAGATTTGTCCTAACAATCCGTTTACGGTACGGGCATATACCGAATCTAATTTAATGGTAGATGCTTCAAGCTGAAATGTATCCGCATAAACAAAAGAACGGTCACCATCTGGCTGAATACTTGGTCCAACCTGGCTCAATTCATCATTACACCCGCTAAGTAAAATACCTCCGAAAGCGAGCCCAAGTATAAGTCTTTTAAAGTCCATGTTAAGTAACTATTTAGATTCCAAAACGACATCGTAGAATTTGTTAAATTCGTCAATGTACGTTTCGGGTGATTGATACGGTAAAAATGGAGTATTAGGTTTCGTAGCGATATATTGTAAAATGTCTGGATGGATTGTTTCGCTACCTTGTATAACGCCGTCTGCAAAATCAATTGCTAATTTAGACAAACCTACGAAACTTGTATCTTTACGTAAGTTTTCTACATCAGCTTCTTCAGCTTGATCCATAATCAATTTGTTGGCAATGTTTGGATCCAGCGACTGTTTGAAGTCGTCGTTATAAATTGAATAAACGATTTTTGCATTTCGTACGCATGGATCATCTGCATACATACGTTTAATATACAACCCCGTGAAGGCTGACATCCAACCATGACAATGAATAACATCGGGAATCCAACGAAGCTTTTTAACCGTTTCTATGACACCTCGTACATAGAATATTGAACGTTCGTCGTTGTCTTCATATTCATTTCCGTTTTCATCGACAACTGTCGATTTACGCTGGAAATAATCATCATTGTCGATGAAATATACCTGCATACGGGCAGCTTGTATAGATGCAACCTTAATAATCAACGGATGATCCGTATCGTCGATAATCAGATTCATTCCCGAAAGGCGGATTACTTCATGTAATTGGTTGCGACGTTCATTAATGTTACCAAATTTAGGCATGAAAGTTCTGATTTCGCGACCGCGTTCCTGAATTCCTTGCGGAAGATTCCGGCAGATTGTTGCAATTTCAGATTCCGGTAAATAAGGGGTGATTTCCTGAGCTATAAACAAGATTTTTTTTGCATCCATTCTGTATTTTTCTTTTATTTAGACGGTACAAAGATAGTAAAAATCTTTTATTTCTGATAATTATTTTGTTGCTTTGCACCGTTTTTAAGCATCTATAAGATGAAAATAGTAAGTTCTATCAAAGATTTAAAGAATTTCTTGGCTCTTGAGCGAGAAAAAGGGAAGAAAGTCGGTCTTGTTCCTACAATGGGAGCTTTGCATGCCGGACATATTAGTTTAGTGAAGCGTTGTGTTGCCGAAAATGATATTTGTGTGGTCAGTGATTTCGTTAATCCGACGCAGTTTAATGATAAGCATGACTTGGAAACGTATCCACGTACGTTGGATGCAGACTGTGCTTTGCTTGAACCAGTAGGTTGTGATTATGTTTTCGCTCCTTCGGTAGCGGAAATGTATCCGGAACCAGATACACGCGTATTTAATTTGGGTCCGGTTGCTGAGGTTATGGAAGGTCCTCGTCGTCCGGGACATTTTAACGGCGTTGCTCAGGTCGTGAGTAAGTTGTTTTATATAGTAGAACCGGATAATGCTTATTTCGGGGAAAAAGATTTCCAGCAGATTGCGGTTATCCGCGAAATGGTACGGCAGCTGAATCTGCCGGTTCATATCGTTGATTGTCCGATTCAACGTGAAGCGGATGGCTTGGCGTTGAGTAGCCGGAATACCCGTTTGACTCCCGAACAACGTCAAAAAGCACCGGTAATTGCCCGTACATTAAAAGAAAGCACTACCTTTGTACCCGCAAAGAGTGTTCAGGAGGTGATTGATTATGTTGTGGATACAATCAATCAGGTTCCGGAGATGGAAGTAGAGTATTTCGAAATCGTAGATGGAAATACCATGCAGCCTATTCAAAACTGGTCTGATACGACGTATCCGGTAGGTTGTATTACTGTCTATTGTGGCGAAGTACGTCTGATTGACAATATTAAATATTAATCATAAAGAAGAAAAATGTATATAGAAGTTGTTAAATCAAAGATTCATCGGGTGACAGTTACCGAAGCCAACTTGAATTATATTGGAAGTATTACGATAGATGGTGCTTTGATGGAGGCTGCCAATTTGATACCGAATGAGAAGGTTTCGATTGTCAATAATAATAATGGAGAGCGTTTTGAAACGTATGTCATTAAAGGCGAACCGGGTTCAGGCGTTATTTGTTTAAATGGTGCAGCTGCTCGCAAAGTACAACCGGGTGATGTTGTCATTATTATGTCG
>OLSN01000447.1_pt1 | contig 44509 bp, 75 predicted proteins | sample 1672411 | NCBI WGS metagenome assembly OLSN01 (sample SAMEA3136683, study PRJEB25190) | human gut metagenome | biome: human gut; feature: human-associated habitat; material: faeces | place: Austria | collected 2013 | reverse complement strand
TTCCTTCCTGAGTATTCAGATAGTTTTCATCATGCGTATCCCTTGTGAATATCACGTCATCATATTTTCCTGACCTGATTTCATCTGCAATAACATTTGTTGCCACGTTACACTCCTTGTTTCCAAGAACTCCTGTAATAAAGTCATTCTGTGCGTCCACTACTACTAAAATTTTCTTTGCCATAATCATTTCCTCCTACATTATATAATCATCATTTGTTGCATCCATAAGGATTTTTCCAAGCTGCTTTAAATCCTTCCACATCCATCGCGGAACCAGCTCCCTGACTTTGTCATAATCTTTCTTATACAACAAATCTCTGATCATTGTACTTGAAATCTCAATATCGCTTCTGCCAAGGTTCCTGATGGTCACATTCTTTAAAATGTCATCTGTAAACCAGTTTTCCGCAATCTTCGGGTCGTCGTTATAATAGAATGTAAAGCTTTTCTCTCCAATTTCATTAGCTATGTTGTAATAGAAGAAAGAGCCCCATTCCTTTACATACTGGGCTGCATCCTCCATGCTCCAGTCTGATAATGTCATAACCTTTACATCTGCACCGCTTAAATCCTCTTCCTGCAGTACGTTTTCAACAAGCCTTTTTCTGTATTCGATCGGAAACGGATTTCTCTTTGTATAGCTTTTGTTTGCACTGCCTATCATAACAAGCAGATTTTCGCACTCCGATGCGGCCTGTTTTATCATGTTCAGGTGTCCGTTATGGAATGGCTGTGCCCTTGTGAGTATCACACCGTTTTTATATTTCTTCTGCACTTTAACCAGTTTACGTTCATCCATGTTAAGGTCAACATATCTGTACACAGCAGCCGGTTTTCTTCCGACAATAGGTCTCTGTGACCTGTCAAGTGAAACAAGCTGTCCTGCAATCTTCTCACGGAACACCTTTGGATGAACTTCCTTTCCTGAAAGAACCTCAAACACCTTAAGCAGGTCCGGAATGGTAAACTCACGCGGCACAAGGTTAAACATAATGCCTGTATACTCAGCCTTATTCCTTATCCTCATAAGTCCTTCCAGTATAATCTGGTCATGGTCAAAAGCAAGCTTTTCGTCTGATACGCTGACCGGAACAAAGTTTTCCACTGTGATTACACCGTTTTTAAATTTCTCAGACTTGAGGGAGTATTCAATTTTAATCAAGTCGTTTGCAAACTCAAGTTTTTCATCTGCAAATTTCACATCGAACCATCTGGCATCCTTTGCGTCATCACCTGCAACGGCAGACTGCTCATATCCATATGGAAGCAGTGCAATATATGCAATATCAATAATTCTCATACGCGGGTCCCTGTCCGGCTGGCTCATGGTATAGAGCTGTTCAAGATAAATGTCTGTAAGACCTGTTTCCTCTTTAAGCTCCCTGCACGCTGCTTCATATGCGGATTCCTTTATATTAATAAATCCGCCTGGAAGCGCCCATTTGTCTATCTCCGGATGAGCCTTTCTCTTTATCAGGAGCACCTGCATACAGCTTAAGTCTTCCTTCATACGAAGCACCATCATGTCAACTGTAACCGATGGTCTGTCATAATCGCCCGGCTTATATTCTGCTAAAAATTCCTGTTCTGTTAATCCATTTACATCTACTTTATTCATGTGTTTAACTCCTATAATTACTTTCTGCGCTTCTTATGTTTACTTTATGTACTTATTATAGTAACTCTCGGTAACTATGTCAAGTGCTTTATAGAATTAATTATAATTTTTGCAAATTTATTATGCTTCCATAACCTGTCTGCAGGAGATGCTAATATATAAGCTCAAAAAAGAGGTACATTTCTGTACCTCTTCTGCCTTTTCTACATATTCTCGTAATTGAAGCGTTCATCTTTTGAATCAGATGGAATCTTATTCTGTTGCATTTCTGTTGCGGTTTCTTTACTGCATTTTCAGCAAGCTTTTGGCATGTCCAACTGAATCAACAGTCCAAGCCCAAGAAAATGTATAAAGAACAACCCCAACAGTACCTATACAAATAGCAATCATAAATTTATCCATATCTTTCTTTTAAATAAAAAATATTCGTTCTCGTTTTCTTTTTACCTTCGAACGCTGCAACAAATTATTTTCCAAAAACATCTTTTATTACTATCTTTTTATCGGAATTAATCTTATCTAAGATTATTTCATCCTTTTTATCATCATACTTATATTCATAATATTCATCGCCATCCACAATTAATTGATTATGATGTAGCTTTACATCAGTATTAAAATAATTAGCCATTGTATTTTTTATTTTAAGAGAAACCATTCCACCAGAAAAAGCAAATCCCATTAATGATATGATAAATACAAATAAGCTTATTATACAAATGATAGAAACTGCATTTTGAAACTTATCTATGAATTTATATATTTTTTTGTTCTTAACTGTTTTTTTTGTCTATAGATAAAAGTACAAATGATAGCAAAAGTACAATAAGCGTCAAAATGAATAAGTTTCTAAAAACAGAATATATATTATACATGTTTATCTCCTTTAAATGGTCGGGTTAACATTATTTATTGTTATATATATAGTACCTGAAATCACAGTTTTGACCTAAACTTAGTAAATATTTTTACGATTTCCATAGTTACTTTTTCTTGACAATCGTTTCGTACTTCAAATCATCCGCAAACCAAAACTCAACAGTGCACGATTCTCCATTTTTGAAAGGTGTCGAAAACTGACAATGGATATAATCGCTGCAGCTATAAGGATTTTCGTCGCAGTCAATTTCTATATCTGTGATTTTCTTCTTTTTATTGCTGTAGCCGGGATATATTCTTGTTTCATCATAAACGATAGCTTTAAAGAGCTCTGCTCTGATATAGTACGGTTCTGATTTTTCAAATATCTTATCAATCCAGTACTGAATACATGCTAAAAGTATAATGATTAAAAGAAGCACAATAGCGAGAACTACTTCCAACTCACTGACGGGCCTAACACAAAAATTCACAAGAAATTCTATCATGATTGCAGTGAGTTCTACGCCAATCAATATCACTACAATTGCGGCAAGAATACCTAAATCATGCAGTTCTTTAAATATTTTGAACAACGAAGGATGACCAACTTTCAGCCTTGCAAATGGCATACCTTTGATTCTTGCGTCGGTATATATCTCGTCAGGAATGTTGTATATTATGTTAATCTGACCATTATTATCTTTTGAATATTTGAATTTCTTTCGTATCTGCATGATTTTCTCCTCTGAATTCTATCTTCTGCAAATCACTTCATCAGAAATCACCCGCAGGGCAAAACCTGCGGATGTGGTGAACTTTGCAGTCTTTTACTTAAACAGCATAAGAATGAGTGGAATAACAAAGACTGCATATATAAGCAGCAATCCGGAACATGATGCAACACATTTAATGTTGTAACGTAATTCTTTATTCCAATTCTTTCCAAGAATATTGAATTCGGCAAACACTCCACAGTTATCCCATTTGTATTTCGGGATTTCTTCCATTAACAGATAGTTTTGAAAATTAAACTGTTTAAGAGTATTATTTAACAGATCTTTATCAAATTTGTCACCATTTTTAAAGTTTATCCCTGAAATCTGAATTCCGAACTTATTAAATGCTTCAATTAATTCTTTGTTAAGATAATCATTATATGCATAATTATCATATTGAATCTGACAGTCTACGACAGACTTGATCTTTAATACTGCTTCGGTATATTTTTCATACAGGTTGTAAAATCTGTACCAATTATCTTTCTTTCTTATTCCTCGTATCAGCTTTTTATTCCCGAAAATCGGAATATAAATAACGAGAAATATGGACACAATATAAGCCAGCCCAATAAGAATAACTAAAATCTCATTGCCAACAGTAAGGAAATAGTCGCTCCATGTACTGTTACTTCCACCAAGGGAAGTAAGTTTTTCAAATGAGTCAATTAAAAATTGTAAGTATTTTTTCAACATAATTTATTCTCCTTTGTTTTGTATATTTATGCGCGAAATATATCCATAACAGTTTTGTCCCAAAAAATATTTGCTTTCTGCAATAATCATTATTTTGGCGCTAGAATAAAGACTTGTGACTTTAGTCATAAGATACAGCCGTCCTTATTGATTTCCATCAATTTTGTTATCAAACTTCAGGTCAGTTGCAATCTCAGGAACCTGTTCAAATTTCGCAAGCAGCCCATTGTAACAAAACATCTTGTCTGAATCTGTAACAGGTTCATTTAACAAGTATCTCGCAACGAATGTCATCATGTCTTTATCAACACACTTAACCTTTATGCTGCGGCCTGCATTATCCATTGAGCAGACGTTCTTGATGTAACCGTCAACGCCGTATCCATAAATCTTGTGCAGGGAAAAGGCTTCTGTATTCATATATGGCACCTGACTAGATATTTTGTATATGTCAGCTATTACTTCACGTCTGTTCTCCAGATCAGTCACATCAAAGATAATTTCGTCAGCAAGAAATGCCGCCACATTTTCTTTGTCAATAACTTTTGAATGCAGAATATCTGTCAGCAATTTATCCATAAGAATCTTTTCGTAAGCAGTCTGTCTCTTTGGATTAAGATTACCCATAATGACCTGACGAATGTACTTGCTATTTATGATGTGCTTATTATCAGTAAATCTGCTGATAAATTCTTCCCATGTATCGGATCCGCCAAATATATCATCGCGATATTCCCGCAGCGCTGAAAAATTAGCCTTTTTCATATCAATGCTTAAGAATATCCTGCCGTTATTCTCAGGGTTGTATATCTTGTTTACCGGGAGTCCTTTATTTTTTATTGAAAAATCATTGATGCCATAAGCGGTGAAAAGCTGAAAACCTTCTGTACTCCTTACAGTTTCAATTGCTTCATCCTTTATGCGACTATAATCAGCAAAATAATCCATAGCACTGTCATACTTTGCAAGTTCGCTCTTAAACAAATCCCACTTGCTTACGGAATCATACAGAAAGTCAAACAATTTGAGCCTGTCTGAAAAGTATGGTTCATCGAATATGTTAACAGGAATATCGCAGTCCTTGCAGAACCGCTGTCTCAACTTAATCATGTCGCTCATCCATAATAGTCTCCTTTGCATCTTTGTATATATAATATTTACTTTTGTTCATTTGTCCAAAGAATACTGGCAGAAAATCTTCAGCATCAAGTAGCACTTTAAGTAAAATAACGCAAATATAAGGATTTTACAGCGTCTGATTTTTATTAAAACCCCTGAAACTATTGATTTTACTGAGTTTCCGGCATCAAGTGACACTTTATGTTAATTGGTAACAGTGTATTGGCCTCAACTCATACTTTATTCTTATCTGTCAGCAAAACTCATCTTTATCCCGTAAATTCATAAACAAAAAAGAATAAAGGAGGAAATTATTATGAAGCTTACAATTAAAGAGACAAGTTTATTCAAGTTTGCCAAAACGGAGGATTCTGCTGACAAGAAATCTCTTGAGCCGGAGTTTACCATAGAAGGTGCTACTCTCAAAAATTGCAAGACAAACGGATGCAAGGTGATTAAAATCCCAGCAAAAGTAACCGTTATTGGCGACTATGCTTTTTACCGCAGTGATGTGGAGGAGGTTATTCTGCCAAATAGTTTAAAGACTATCGGTGAGGCCGCTTTCTGTCAGTGCAGCAGACTTAAGAAAATCAGTTTTCCAGAAAAACTGGAGAGAATAAAACAGAATGCTTTCAGAAGCTGTACTGCCCTTGAGTCAGTAAATTTTCCAAAAGAAATGCTTTACATTGAGTCGTCTGCTTTTGAGAATTCAGGCCTCAAGCATGTAACTCTGCCGGAAAAATTGATCCACCATGACAAAAATGGCGAGAATATCTTTGCTGAAACTGCATTGGAAACGGTGAGCATTCCAAGGAATTTCTCTTTGGAGACAGGAATGTTTGCAGACTGTCATCAGCTCAAATCAGTTAAGCTTAGCTGCGGCAAATCTGTGTCAAAAAACTGTTTTGCTGGCTGCGAAAATCTTGAGGATATTAGCCTTGACTCAATAGGCTGGTTTGGAGATGGCGCATTTAAGAGATGCAAATCTTTAAAAACAAAAGAGCTTACTCTCTGTTCTTACCAGCATGTTCGTTCCGACGTATTTGTAGAATGTTCATTTGAGAAAGTTCACATTGAAAATGTAGATGGACTGGGTACAGGCGTCTTCAAAAAATGCAGTCTGTTAAAGGAGGTCACAATTGATGCTCCAAGGTCAGATTCATTAATAAATATGGGCACATTTGAAGGATGCTCAAATTTGGAGACGGTTACTTTCACTGACGAAGCAGACACAAATATTGTCAGTATCGGGGAACATGCTTTTTATGGCTGTGAAAAACTTACAGGAATAAAGCTGCCAAAGAATTTGAAACGCATAGCTTCGTTTGCGTTCCGGTACACTGGACTAAGTAGCATTGCATTTCCTGAAAATCTTAAAGGCATTAACGAAGGTGCTTTCTCGTATACAGACCTTGAGGAAATCAATATTCCTGACTCAGTTGAATTTCTGGATCAAGGAGTTTTTAACGGCTGTGTAAAACTCAAAAAAGCGCATCTGTCAAAACGCCTGACAACAATCCAGACAAACTGTTTTACAGAGTGTAAAGAACTTTGCGAAATAACCGGTATTGAAAATATCAGAACCATAAACTGCCGTGCATTTGCAAGATGTCGTAGTCTTAAGGAATTTGATTTTTCAAACATCAATTCCATCGGGAAAAGTGCTTTTGAATGCTCAGGTCTTGAAAAGATTGAATGTTCTTCCAGACTCATGAATCTCGGAAAGCAAGTGTTCGCTGGATGCATCAACTTGAAGCGAGTAGACTTAAGCAGATGTATGGATCTGGGAAAAATCCCTGAAGAGTGTTTCAATGATATTGACAATGACCTGGACCTAAGACTTCCAGCAAAAGCACTTACTTTTGAAAGACGCTGTCTGCACGGACTTAAGCTGGACCACCTCATTATTTATCCGGGTTCATATCTCATAGAGTTTGCACTGTATGGTGTAGAAGCCCAGACACTTGAGTTTCTGCCAGTCAAGGATGAAAACTGTATACAGACATGTCTGTATACAGGAAAAGAACTTGCAAACACAAAGGTGCATGAACTGATTATTCCAGATTACATGTATGACAAATACAAAGAGATCTGGGACAAAATGGAGTAAACAGATTAAAGAGCGGCATTACTGCTGCTCTTTCTTTTTATGCAAACACCATATTTATACATATCATAATCAATTATAAATAAAGGAGGATAAATATTATGATTAAAGTGACAAATATTAAATGGAGTGTTGACGAGAAGGAGGATTTAAGAAGACTTCCCATTAACGTGACTATTTCTGGCGATGATGAGGAGAAGTTACTCATTGAATCAGAAGGTGATGAGACAGAGCTTTTAGATTCAGTTATTGACTGGTTGACAGACACCTATGAGTTCTGCATCGAATCAGTTGACGATATCAGCATTGAGGATGATGTGCCTGCCGGAACACCTGCAGATTTATCACTTGATGATGAGAATTATTTTGAGCTCTTATCAAAGTCAGCAGAGGACCTACCAAAGGAATTTTTCATCACGAAACAGGACTCAGAGTATGAGGCCAACTGTGACGTAGTTCGTTTTAATGGCACCACAAAGGAGCTTAAAGAACTCATGTGCGGCATTGTTGATGATGACATCACGGCAATGCTCAAAGAAGATGAGGAACCCATACAGTACACTTCGTCAGCAAAGCATGTTAACGAGTTTGCTGCTGGCAAATATGTTGCAAATGTGACATATTCTGACAACCATATCGTTACCATAATGGCAATAGATATGGGCAGTGTCAGGGAGATTTCTCTGTAAACAAAAAAAATACCAGCACTTTGTTGCTGGTATTTTTGTATGCGCTCAATTGTTTAGTAAAGTAAAGTATGAAAGAAAACAATTATATAAGCATGATAATATTGCTTGCCAATACTATACAGACATATCCTATCAATGACAGTCCGCCGCCGCAAAGTATCAGAATTAATATTGATACCATATTTGGTACCACTCTTCTGCTTTTCCTACTTATACGTATATGGACCACATTACCCATCTTTGCGAACTTATGCAGATGAATAATATTCCATGCTGTGTCTTTCACAATATCTCCATCAACACTATACACATCCGGCGCAATCATTATGGCAGCAGTATCTTCTGCAAGCAGATATCTGGCAAAAATAAACATCCCGATTCCTGACAGTACAAATCCACTGCCAAGAATAATTACACTGATTATCATTATCAACATAATGCTCTCCTACCAGTGCATTCCACTGGACATAAACGGATTACAGCGCGGACCATTGATTTTGACCATTATATTTCTGCATTTTTTAATTTCCGGACATTTGTCTGACTGGATACAGAGATTTTCATCTTCAAGAATCATGTTAAGCATTCTGTAGAATGGAATAATGATATTTTTATCCAGATTAGCATCGCGCCAGTGAGAGAAAATCAAATCAATGCGATCAGCAAGTACTTCCAGAGAAAAGTTTGCAAGCGCTTCTTCTGTTGTATCTTCAAATGGATCCCGTGGTGTCATATTTAAACCAAAAAGGCTTTTCTCCTCAAGAGATTTGTCTTCCTTGTCTTTCTGCTTCATCCAGCTGTAGTTTCCAAGTACAAGAGATGCAGTGTATTCTTTATCATTGTCCACAAGCTTCATACATGCATCATTATGTTTACCAACGAAAACTGTAATTTTTCCTTTATAAATGGCATTTGAAATACGTCTGATGCGGCACTGCTTGCAGAATACATCATTATGGTCAAAAAGACTTAATGCCTCATCGAACTTCCTGACAATTTCCAGATAATGTTCCGTCATCTTCGTAAATAATGCTGGCGACTTATCCATCAGTGCATTCCAATCCACAACATAGCGCTTATTTCCTGATGGCAGATACAGCTTAGCAAGTTTTGCAATGATTTCTTTCTGTTCATCTCCATCAGCAGTTCTGAAATCTGCCACACTTATTAATATATGCATCAATATTCTGCAAATGGTAAAATTAGTAATATCCTTTCTCAAGAAATCAACCTTATACGAAGTAAGAGCTCCATCAAAGGCAGCCTTTCTGAGCTTATACAGCAGTATTGATGAACTATCACCAATGATTTCTCTTGCATGCAGGCTTTCTTCTGCATCTTCAATCTCTCGCTTTGAAACCTGTGTATCATGCACATAAATTTCTCTATTTTCCATATCATCTCTGTCCATAATATTATTCCTTTCTGTAAATACATTTTTACTTTATAATATTTACTTTTATCAATTTGTCCAAAAAATACAGGCAGAAATTTATAGTATTAAATACGCTATTGCTTTTATAACGGACATCTAAATATTCTTTTTTGTCAAAAGCTTTGTTTTATCATTATTCCAGTTATTTATTGTAGTTGATATGTCTGATTTTTCAGTATATCTTCCACATACACTACAAATAGCAAACACATTTTCCGTAGCACCACCGCAAAAGTATAATTTTTCCTTTTTGTACATCAATAAAGGTCTTTCTTTGCATCCGCAAGGACATGGTTTCAAATCATCCCAAGGATGATAACATTTACCGCCACCAGATGAACCTAAAATAATTGCATTTGTTTCTGGTAATGAGGATTTTTCTTTCATTTTATAAAACATGTACGTTCATCTCCTTTCTCTCATTATCTGTTCTGGATTCTGTTTCATAGCATCCATATACATTCGAAAAGCCCTTTCAGCAGCAACCGTCTTAGTTTGTCCGAGACTTTCACAGAACTGCTCAAATTCATCGTGCAATGCTCTATCAAGATATAAGTTCAAATAACGTCCATCTTTCTTTGGTCTAGGCATCCGTATCACCATCTTTCTGTTGTGATTTAAGCTTATTCAATTCTGCTTCTGTTTCTGCAATTTCTTCTTTGAAATCCTTTCTGGTTTGTTCATCTACCTCATACTTCTCCAAATGACGTTTTAAAACTCTTATGTGACGTTCTAACTTTTCTCTCTTAGTAGAAGCGGTCACTTTTTCATAGTTTCCATTTTGAACAGTATGAATAACTGCATCACCTGTAGCAATATTAATCTGCATTTCTATATCAGTCCTCTCTTAATTTTTACTTTATTATAACGCATAATTCAACATTATTCAATTTTTAAAAGTAATTTTTCGCAGCATCTAATGTTTGCAAAAAGTCGTAAACTATTGATTTTACTGTGTTTTTAACATCAAGTGGCACTTGATGCTGTTTGTTAGCAGTTTCTGGGCATTAATCCATACTTTAATTTTTCCTTATCCGTCAGTAAAACTCATATTTATTCTGTAAATTCATAAAACAAAAAATAATAAAGGAGGACAAATTTATGAAACTTACAGTATACAAAACAAATAAGGCCATTCAGGAGATACCTGAGTCAAGCACAGAACGAAGAGTTGTTGATGGTTTCTTTTTAACAATTGCTGACGGTGTTCTTGTTGACGTTGAGGACAGCAGCACAAGTTCAGATGTACTTACAATTCCTGATGACGTAAAAGCTATCGGCGAACAGGCATTTGAAGATGTCTGTGTAAAGGAAGTAATTTTGCCAGAGGGCCTTAAAAGCATTGAGGATGAGGCGTTTAGGAAATCAACACTTGAAAAAATTGACCTTACAAATGTCAAGTCTCTTGGAGACAGGGTGTTTGAATTTTCAGAGCTTAAAGAGGTTACATACTCAAAGTATCTGACTTACATCCCAGAAAGATGTTTCAGAGGATCAGAACTTGTAGAGTTTGAAATTCCAAAGCAGGTAAAAACCTTAAAGGAAAACTGTTTTGATGGCACGAATCTTAAAAGAATTGATCTCTCAGGGATTACTCTTTTAGGTGACGGAGACTTTTTTGACTGTTTCAAGCTGAAAGAGATTATTCTGTCAGAGGCTATCACTAAAATTCCTAACAACTTCTGCCTCAGATGTCAGAATCTTGAGAAAATTGACCTTTCTCACGTAAAATCTATTGGCACAAATGCTTTTTCCGGATGCAGTAATTTGAATGCAGGCAGTCTGTCAGCAAAAATTAGTCAGTATGCGTTCGAGGGCACTGCCATTCGTCATCTTGAGATAAAAGATATCTCAAAAGTTTATGAGGGTGCATATCGTTGCTGCGACAAACTGGAATCAGTAAAAATCAGTGGAAACGGAGCAATTGCTGACAGGTTATTCTCTGAATGCGGCAAGCTTAAGAATGTAACCATTAGTGAAGGCGTTACTGTTGTCGGCACTGCTGCTTTCGAAGAAACCGCCATTGAAACAATAGTTTTGCCATCAGTAGTAGCAATCAAAGATGAAGCATTCAAGGAGTGTAAATGTCTCAAGGATGTCACTTTGAATACCAGACTCATAAAGATTGCAGATGCCGCTTTTATGCATACAAAAAACCTGTCTGTAATAAACATTCCTGACAGTGTAAGATACATTGGCTCTGAGTGTTTCGCTTTTTCAGGAATCAAGAGTGTCAAACTTCCAAAGAACGATATTTTTATGGTAGTACTCCGGAAAACATTCGCTGGCTGCAAAAATCTTGAAGAAATTGAGCTTCCAGATAATGTAAAAGCTATTAATGATAATGCATTCGATAAATGCACGTTATTACGACATATCAACCTTGATAATATACAGGTGATCGATCCATCAGCTTTTGCAGAAACGGCACTTGAACATATAACTCTCTCTGCCAGAGAAATTGGTGCATGGGCATTTAATCATTGCGGAAATCTTAAAAAAGCTGATTTGTCAGGCATTAGTACTAAGATATTAAGTTCACACTTATTCTTTGAGTGCAACAATCTTAGTGAAATCAGTCTGCCAAAAAACCAAATAAAGAAATTTGGTAGTAATTGTCTCTATAACACAGCGATAAGAGAAATCACCTTTGACGCTGACAATATAATTGTCGATATAAATGCGTTTGGAAGAACAAACCTCAAAAAGGTTGTTATTAGTGAAAACTGTAACGACATCCTATTCCAAGACTATGCTTTTCGTCAGGCAGAGGTCGAGGAATTTGTAATTCCAGATTTTCTGGAAAAGGTTATCAGCCATGACCTTGAAAGAATTTTCTAAACAAAAAGAGACTGGTGCAAAAACACCAGTCTCTTTTATTATCTACAAGCAAACTCCACCTTTATCATAGTTCATACAAATATAAATAAAGGAGGAAACATTTATGAACAATATCACAATTAATATTCCAAAAGGAGCTGCTGTCATCATTGATACGCTCCAGAGCAATGGTTTTGAGGCCTATCTTGTTGGCGGATGTGTCCGTGACAGTATACTGAAGCGCCCGATTCATGACTGGGACATCACTACATCAGCAACACCTGATGAGATGAAAAAAGTGTTTTCTGACACCAAAATCATTGAAACAGGCATCAAACACGGTACTCTCACTATTCTGTCCGTTGACGGATTTTACGAGTGTACAACATACCGCATTGACGGTGCATATTCTGACGGACGCCACCCTGACATGGTACGCTTTACCAAATCACTTGCTGAAGATCTAAAACGCAGAGATTTTACAATCAATGCGATGGCGTACAATGATAAGGAGGGGCTCATTGATTTATTCGGTGGCAGGCTTGATCTTATAGACCATGTTATTCGCTGCGTAGGCAATCCTGAGGACAGGTTCAAGGAAGATGCTCTCCGTATCATGCGTGCTTTGAGATTTGCCGCACAGCTTGAATTCGACCTTGAAATGAAGACCAAAATGGCAGTATTCCAGATGAGTGACACTTTAACCAAGGTATCTGCTGAGCGTATTAACGGTGAATTCTGTAAGATACTTACTCAACCAATGGGCAGTCAGATAATTAATGATTACAGAGAAATTATTGCTGTATTTATTCCTGAAATCAGGGACATGTTTGATTTTGAACAGAACAATCCGTATCATATGTTCAACGTCTGGGACCACACAATTGAAGTACTCACAAGAGCAGCTCTCTTTATGGATCCAAACAATTTGGCACTGGTCCTTGCAGCGTTTTTCCACGATATTGGAAAGCCTCATAGCTATCAGGATGGTCCTGACGGCATAAGACACTTCTACGGACATGCTGCAAAGTCTGCTGAAATGGCTGACAGCATTATGCGCCGCATGCGTTTCAACAACAGCATCAGGGAGCAGGTAGTCACTCTTGTCAAATATCATGATGCCGACATTAAGCCGGAAGCAAAATATGTTAAGAGATGGCTTAACAAACTTGACAGTGAACATCTGTTAAGATGTCTTTTCATGCTCAAATACTCTGATATAAGCGGTCAAGTAGTGAAAAACAGAGCTGAGCGTCTCAGAGAAGTAAGTGAATTATTTACAATTCTTGATGATGTAATTAACCAGCAGGCGTGTTTTTCGCTTAAGGATTTGGCTGTTAACGGAGGAGACCTTATTGCGGCAGGCATGAAGCCGGGCAAGGAAATAGGGGCCATCCTCAATCAGATGCTTGAACTTGTTTTGAATGATGAGCGTGCAAATGATAAGGACGCACTGCTTAAGGCTGCAGGCATTGAGTAAACTAAAAAGGAGTGACCATTTCGGCCGCTCCTTTTTCTTGTTAAAGCTGATTGTACAGCTGCGTGATTATCTGGTTGATATTACTTCCTTGCATGTAGCCTATTTTCAAATTGTTCTTTCTTGTCATATGCAAATATTTATAATAAAAAGCGTGGCATATATGTTCTGCGCAGAATACCGTCAAATCCTGATTAACAAGCTTTGACAGTGGAATGTCTGACCTTACTTCCGTTGCAGTGTATGTCCAGTCAGGAAATTCCTGTTTTAAATAATTGACAAGGTTCTGGTGTCCGCCGATTATTGTAAGTCTCTTGTTTTTAAGCGCTTTTTTCATGCTTTCAATATTGTTTTTAGCGTTTTCTGTTTCGCTTTCTTTATCCAGTTCATACACAAACGAACGTAATGCTGCAAGTTCTTTCTTATCATCAGCACTCTCATACTTAAGCTTGTCCAGTTCTCTTTGAAGCGACTTGACCTTTTTATTTTCTCCTCTCAACGAGCTAATCTCGCTCTCCTGCATCTTAACCTGTGACTTAAGTTCATTTATTTGCGCAATCAGATCTGCTCTGTCATCAGGCTCATCCGGTTTACAGTCATCCGGCCCAGCTTCATCAACACTCTTATCTGTAACCATTGACTTATAAAGCTTGCTGTGATTATCATCATTGAATAAAAACCAGTTATCCGATATCGCACTTAAATTGCCAGCAAAAACTATCTGCATCATAAAATTAATAAATGAGGCCATCATAAGTTCATTGAGCATTTGGAAGCGCTCATCATCAGACGCGTCCTTTACGACCTGTGGATCAGTATAATCATACTCATAATCCGGATCACTTAACGCATTTGCCACGGCTTCCATAGTATTTATGGCAAAAATGTTGCCGTCCCTGAACCACTTATCAACAATGTCCATGTTATAAAATTTTTTGTTAACAGAGAAGTATCTGTAAGCAGTATTTCTTATGCAGGACTTAATGGTTGTAATATCCTTTTTGTATGCAGTCAGATACTTGTTAACAATATCTTCTGCAATGGAAAGATTGTGGTCAAAAGACTTGCAGTCCTCATCATGATAATCATCATCATATATTTTAGAATATTTCTCTTTTGGAATGCTTTCCCGCAAATGCTTGTTTGTCAGTTTGCATATTACTTCAAAATTACGGTCTTTTTCTATTTCAATTCCAAGAAGTCTTGATATGACAATAATTCTTGCTGCCGAACCGTCAGACATATCATCACCCAGTATATCAAATATGTCATAACCAGTTAGTTTTGAAAAACGCTTGATGCTGTTATATTCTTTCTTATGAAATGTTCTGTGCAATGCAATCAGTTGCTTCTTGCAGAACTCGTTGCCAAGTTTTGTGCCATAGTACAGATAATGGATAACCATTAGACTAAACTGGTCTCCAATCATATTGATACCGTAGGACGCTTTGTCATAATCGCCAGTAAAGTAATCAACCACATGTAATTCATCTTTCTTTTCATCAACCTGTCTGCAAACATCAGCGCAATTAGCAAAGAAGTCCTTTGCGATGTCGGAAATCTCAACCCTTAGATCGCCAGTGATAAATTCGTTTACAAAAGAAAACTCAATGCCATCCTCTGAAGCAGACTCATCTTCAAGGCTCAGGTCCTTTATATATTTTGCTCTTTCTTTTCTCTCTGCCAGCCATTTTTCCATGTCACTGCCCGCATTATTAACTCTTTCCTGCATGCCACTTGGAAGATTGCTGACCAGATCAGTTTTTATCATAATGTTTCTCCTTTCCTACTGTACTACACCAAATCTGTCAAACGGATAATATCGTAAACCTGCTTTTGCCTTAATCGCATCTCTTTTTACGTATGTATGCTTCCATTCCCTTGCATCAAATGAATTGTTTCTGTTGTCGCCTAAAAGCAGATATGAATTTTCTGGTACATTGAATGTGTATGGTCCATTATCGTTTGTCCATTTTTCATCCTTAAGATATGGTTCCTTTAAGCAAGTTCCGTCAATATACAGTTTGCAGTCCTTAATTTCAACCTTTTCACCCGGCAGCCCGATAATGCGTTTGATATATTCTTCACCGGTATCAGGCGAGTCGAATATGACAATATCTCCTCTGGCAGGATCATGCTTGTTATAATAAAGTCTGTTAGTAATCAGTTTGTCCCCTGTCATAATGGTATTCTCCATTGATGCGGATGGAATGTTTGCATTAAGAAATACATACTTTCCAAGAATAACAGCAAATATCACTGCAGTCACAATAACAATAAGAGACTGGCCAACATCCTTTAAAAGCTCAGAGTGTTTTTCTGCAAATGCCTTAATGTTCTCAGTATTCATTGTTTTTCACACCTTTCGTATATAATATTTACTTATATAATATGAAAAACAATGAATCTGTCCAAAAGAAAGAGCTGCTTTTTTGCAGCTCTCTTGTTAATATGCTAATCTATTTTGAGCGTCTCGAACTGACTATAGTATTATACAGAAACGTTTATGAAGCATCACTGTATATATTCATTTATAACCACATAGCATTTTTTGACACTTTGTTGACAAACTATGAGTAACTACTGCTCTCATCTTCATTGTCATCTCTAAAATCCATATATATAGAAGTAAAAGCAAACAACACAGACAATGGTCTATATAGAAAGGATAAAATTATGGCAGCATTAGAAGATATGGGTGGACAGGCAACCCTGACAGTTGAAAGTAAATTAATGGAATGGCTTATCAAGCAGGCGGACTTATTAAAACTTGCCACAATGATTAATACGAATGATGAACTTACAAAATGGGTAAAGGACGGACATGAACTGGCACAGCCGTTTGAGGTTCCAGCGGAAATATCAAGTGAGTTTGAGGATTTGTGCAAGCAGCAGGAAATTGCATTTTCACAGCTCAATTATGACAGCAAAGATTATCCGCTTGCAGATCCTTCGGAGACAGGCGTTATGGTATATACCTGTAAGCAGTGTGACCGTGATCAGGCATATCGTATTGCAAAAGCCTGTGAGAAGAAGCTCAATAAAGAAAAGAACTTTGAGCTTACAGCAGATACTGTTAATGAAGAATTTAACGGCATTGAGACAAACATGCTGACAAATCTTACAAATGCAGAGGCTGATATTCTGCAGAAAGAAATGGCAGCAAACAATATTTATTCAGCAAAACTTTACAATGCCGAGACGAAGACATATGCAGTGGAAATATCTGCACAGGATATGGAGGAGCGTACATTTAAAGATGAAATGACACCGCTCGAGCGTTCGATGGCAGCATCAGTATTAAAGCTGTCCAATCCTGCTCTCATGGAATATTTAAACAGAAAAGATGCTGCAAGAGAAACTGCTTCAGGCGTCATTGAACAGGCTTCACACAATCCTGAAATTGCACAGGTAATTGCAAACCCTGAACATCCGGAGCACAGATATATTATCAAAGACAGTAAAGCTGTATTTATGATAACTGATACAGTTGTAAACACATATGACCTTACCAACAAAAAAGAAAAGGAAGCATGTCTCGGTAGCATTGCAAATTACGACACTCCTGTTGTTACAACTGAACTGAAGTATGATGAGGAACTGAAAAATAATTTCAACAACTTTAAACAGTTTGCAAAGAAAAATACCGAAGCACGTATTCTTAATGTCAACATTGATGATGTGGCAAAGGAACTGGAGCAGAAAGACCTTATTGACTTCACTATTCATAAGAGTGAACAGCCTATAGATGATCCGTCAAAACCTGAAATCTTACAGGGACACGATTTTGCACAGAAAGAGTTCCGTCTGGAGCGTACTGATGAAGTAAGAGACATTATTGGCAAGATTTCACCGACAAATGGTCAGGAAACAGATTTAAGCCAGTATGACAGAGACGACCTGACATTTAAGAATGACGGTTCAGTTGAAGTAAAACAGAAAATCAACCTTGACCTTGGCCAGAATGTTGAGGAACTCGTAAACAACGCCCAGAATGTACTTACAAAGTTCGGCATTTCACAGGCAAAGGAACACATGGAAGTAACAACCAAAATCAACCAGTACGCTGTTGCCGGAGAAGCTCTTACAAAAGGTGGATATGAAGTAGGACAGCTTGACGACATTGACCTTGAGAAAGTCGTAAGGGATTATGAAGACAGAGAGAATATGGAAAACGCTTACTACAGCGAGAACCATGATTACGATTATGTTAACGGTAATGTTCCAATGCCGGAAGAAATGGTTGATGTACAGATAAAAGATGATATGTACGAAAATATCGCTACAGGCGAGCCAATGACATACGAGGAAGCAATGAATATTCCATCTGAGGAAGAACCTGATCTTGACGATAATCTTGCAAACGGACTGCTTGATGAAGACGGACCTGCTGTAATTGCCGGTGAAGATATTTTGGCTGGTGATGATGACGAAGATATTGAATATGATGATAATTACGATGATTTCATGTTCGACTAGACTGTATATAAGAGACTGGTATCATGCCGGTCTCTTTTTTTATGCAAAAAAAAGGAGCTGAATTACTCAACTCCTCTTTTTGTTTACCATCTGGCATTCAGATAAATCTGGGCACATTCATCCAGAATACCATATGCCAGATAGGTTCCTGCAAAAACTATCGCAAGAATACAAGCTGTAAACCCGGCAGTGCATATTTTCTTTGCATTATTGCGAAAGAATTTATACACTTTACCATCTTTATGCAGCACCGCTGCCAGCTTGTCTGTTGCATCAAATACAACACTGACAATGATGCCTGCGATAAACAATACTGCAAATAGAGTTGCAAGGATGAGCGCTTTGATCATGCTGCCTGACCTCCTTCCGGTTTCCAATCTTTGTCACCAAGAATAAAACCAGCATTCTTAACATCCTCTTCGTAATCGAAAAGGTCATCAGGAAACAGATCTTTGACCAGCCAAGCAAGCTTCATCACATCTTCAGGCACCTCTGACTCATTGAAATGCCTGTTCCTTACCGGAAGATAGAAAACCCTTGCATAAGGCTTATAAGCACCAAGAAGCTGATGGGTATAAACCTTTATGGTGCCGTCAATAATTAACTTATTGAGATCATTCTCAGTAATCTCATAACAGCCGCGGGCATTTTCCACACTGTCATCATCAACGATGTATTCCATAATAATGTTATCCGGGATTTCAAACTCAAGTACAACTACAGAATTGTAAATCGAGCCAACAACTGCTGCTGCTATCTGAGCATTGCCAACAGCCGTTTCAAAAGCTTCCCTGAGCTCGTCTTTAAAATCCTCAGCATACTCCTGTCGCTCCTTATCAGAATAATCCCAGTAATCCTGTCCTACTGACGCCATATAGACGCGGGTACTGTCAGAAACCAGCCAGTTGCTGACTTTGCTGTTAAAGCCTCCATCGTGAACGATCTTCAAAAAGTTCTCGATACTTGTTCCGTGATAAAATTTCATATGTTTGTCCTCCTTTATTTTATTTTTGATATGAAATCTGTAATAAAGGTGGAGTTTGTACACAAAAAAAAGGACAGCTGAAGCTATCCTTTTCTTAGCATTTTTCGTATATCACATATTTTCTGGTATATCAATCTCGATGTCATTCAACAGAGATTTTTGCTCTGTCTGAAGCGCATCATACAGTTTATTGAACGCCAGACATGCATCAAGTGATAATTCTAAAACACTTTTATCCTGCGACTTACCGATTTGAGAATGAAGCTCACTGACATTACGGTATAATGTTTTTGCTGTATACATTAATTCTGTCAGTGTCTGCAATTTCTGCAGGTCCTCGGCATCAATGCCTGTTTCCATTAATTTCATATTATTTTCCTCCTTTATTTTATTTTTGATATGAAATCTGTAATAAAGATGGAGTTTGCACATGAAAAGGACAGGTGAAAGCTATCCTTTCTCTCAACAAGTCATAGTGAACTACTCGGCTACAAGTAACCGAGAATTCCCGTCCTTAGTTCTTAAATTTCCGAAAACATTGAACTTTCATCCACATCTTCATCGCTATCAGCTTCAAATTGAGAAACCTTTTTTGGAATTACATTAAATTTCATTCCCAGTGCATCTAAAAACGCAAGTGCATCTTTACGGTTGTCTGTATCAAAGAGGCTTGTAACAACTGACTCAAAAATCGCATCGCATATTCCCTCCGGGCCAAGCTGCTGATGCAGTTCATGCTGTGTTTTATATGGACTGTTGTCGATAATAGAAATTACAAGCAGATCATCTGGATCATAACCATGAATTCCTTCGTCAGGAATAACAGCAATGCTCCAGTCAACAGTGCCATCTTTATGCTTGCCTGACATAAATCCAAGTTTCTGATCAAGAATGGCTGTTGTTATGGTTTTTGAAAATGACAGTCTCAGACCATCATTATTAAGTATCTGCTCTGTTAATTCATCAAACAGATTAAAATTGCTTGCACACTGCAATGCAATAAGTCCGTCAACAAATTCCTCTGTCTCTCTAATGCCGTCAATAATCAACTTTGCAACACCGAGCTTGTTTAAATAAATAAGGTCAAGCCCATAGTTTGCAGGTGCATCATCAAGCATAATATCCTGAAAACCGTTTATGCTATCAAACTCAATTGTAAAGAAATTCTCTGACAGAAACTTCATTCCGGCTTTAGCATCTTCCGGCAGCATGTCTCCTCGAAAAGCTGTCAGATGCATGAGGATTTTAATGAGAAAGATGGAGTCACCAAAAATCTTAATTCTTTTTATATTGTTTTCATTATCAAAAGCCAAATGAAGAATATTAGTTAAATCTTCATCCTCGTCAGCAGCGACTTCAAGGCCATTTTTAACATCAAGAAAGGTTGTAATGATTTCATCATTATTATTCATGAGAATCCTCTTCTGCATAGAGTCGGTTATAGTATTGATTTCTTCTTTTGTGAACGGTTTAATATTTGCGCGCATGGTATATTTCCTTTCGTATGTGTATTCGTTTATTTTCTATATATATAATATTCACAAACATAATTTTGTCCAAAAGAAAAGAGCAGAAAATATAATATCTTCCACTCTTTTATTGTTTACAAAGTCACTTCTGACCATGTGCTACTCTCATAATGTAGCAATGGCTCCTCTGTTGACTTGTTAACGATTTCGATGCATCCGGTTGCGTCTAAATCGTACTGTGCTACCTCAGTTTTGACAGCATCAAGGTCTGTGGCAGCACACATTGGTGACATGCAAATTGCCTCGCCCATATCTCTGGCAATCTTATTTGGCCAGAGCTTAATTGAATAAAATATCATAATATTATTCCTCCTTTACTATTTTTTTTGATAAATATGACACTATAAATATGGATTTTTGTGCAAAAATAAGAGCTGCCAAAAAGCAGCCCTTATAGTTAATCTTCGTCAGGAAGTCCGTTCTCTGACCATTCAGGAATGTAGACCGTAAATACGTAGTCTTTTTTATCTTCTGACAGTTTTCCCTCTATCAAGAAATCTTTGTCTTTCCATATGTGCAGATGTTTAGCGTCAACAAAGAAATCATGTGTATACTCTTTTTCATCCTTTACATATGTAATTGTAATTTTTTCTTCTGTAGCGCTGTACAGTCCAAGATCATGTGTGATTGCTATAATGTCAGCAACATTATCATCAAGGACCTGTACTGTTTCCAAATCTTTCTGAAGATTAGTTTTGCCTATATGAGGATGCTTTCCACTTTCCTTGGCAAGAGCATTCAGCTCCTTATAATCATGGAATATCGTTTCTATATTCATGCCTGTGTCACCTCGCTTTTTACATCGACACTGTCTGATACGAACGCGCCGATTTTTCTGACATGGAAAAGTCCCGGTATAATATATCCCGTGATGTCAGACACCTTGCTGCCAATCTGCCACAGCTCAGGTTCACCAGTTATCCGGTATAGAATATAAATATTCTCATCATTTTTAACACCTGACATGTGTTTTGCCGGCTGATGCTTTGTTTTATCGAACTTCTCCGCTCTTGTGTAATCCGCATATGCTGACACAAAATTGTTAACAAGTTCTTCTGTTGTTTTCGTCGCTGCACTGTAAAATATTTCCCACGGCGCAGTTTCAAGTAAATAGTATTTCATTAAATAGTCTCCTTTTTGTTTTTCTTAAAGAATGGCTCAGGATCCGGTTCGCATCTAAGCGGAATCGTAGGCTCTGAAACATTCTTAACAGTATTGTCTGCTGACTTAACATCCTTATCTGCTGACAAATCTTTTACAACAGTTTCCAGTGCTGGCGGTGTAGCTTTTTTTACAATTGCGCTGTTGTTGATAATTGTACTGCTGTCACAAATATTTGATATACGTCCTGTTTCTACAAGCGCTGATACCATGAGGAAATTGTTGCTTAATGCACTCTGCTGCTTGCCAGCTTCCTGCGACTTAAGCGCAAGTGCAATTAATGCGAGCTCCTCTGAATTGAGTTCGATGCGGGCTTTGCCCTTCTCATATGATGTGTTTAGTATTACCATGGATATTTTCCTCCTACTTAATCTTCATATTTATAATATGAAAAACCTTCATTTTGTCCAAAAAGAAATTAAAAAAGAGACCACATTAATATGGTCTCAATTTTTGTTTACCACTCTTTCAAGTCGCCAAGATTGTCATAAGCATTCCTTGCAAACATCTCAACTTCATCTTCTTCTTTTATTTCCTCTTGATAAATATCTTCTGGCAGAAATGAATTTGAATCGAGCATCAAATGTCTGACTTCGTGAAGAAGCGTAACAAGAATGCCCGCGCAATATTCACTGTGAAATCCATTTGGTTCGAGATCCATTGAAAGATCATGAGCAAGGTTATTAATTTTCGGCTCATTGATAAAAATGATATGATGGACCGAAAATAGTCTGCCAACGCAATTTGTTGACTGAGTTTCATCCCATGAATACCATTCATCAGGATAATTATTGCTGCCTTTCATGCATATATCAAGCATCTGTTTGAACTCAATTTCATCCGTCGGGATGATAATTCCTGATAAGTTGCAGACAGCATTAGCAAAATCATCTTGAAAAGCCTTCTTGATTACATCAACAACGAAATCTTCTGTCAGGCCTTTTACTTTAGCGCTTTCGCCAATATGAATCAGATTTTTCAGCCAATCATCAGTACAACATTCAGCATATCTAAACGGAATTTCCATATCTGTGTCGAAATCAAGATAAACTGCTTTCTCATCATCAATGCTGACAATTACACCATTGCCATCAGCTTCATCTTTTTTAAGAACATTCATTATTGTTTCTTTTGTCATAATATTTCCTCCTTTATTATTAATATGACTATAATAAATATGGAGTTTCTGCACAAAAATAGCAGAGACAAAAGTCTCTGCTAAATAATTTTTACAAACTGGTTTGTTTTGTAATCATATCTTTCAATACGCTGGTCTTCATACCAAACAACAAACACATCCAGTTTATAATCAATGCCAAGGTTTATCATATTCATGGTACCTTTGCATCTGCTGTTGGCAAAAGCAATCAGCATGCCATTATCTGAAGATGCATACTCAGCCATCTGTCTGTTTCGCACACTTCCTGCACTCTTACCATAGAGTTTCCAGTCAGCAGGAAATCTCTTTACAGAAATATTGTAAGTTTTTGCAAAATTCTCGCCCATTATATCAGCGCCCCTGCATGTACCGCTTATTATTTCTACATTACTGTATGCAATTTTCTTGTAAGCAAATATCCAGTTACAGACCTTGTTAAGCCTGTACTGGTCAGTAAATTCCCTGCTTCCTGCAATTATTGTGCGTATGAGTTCTTCTTGGAATTTCATATTGTTTCCTCCTTTATTTATTTTTATGAATACTATAAAGATGGAATTTGTATACAAAAGACCAAAATGTCTTTACACATATCAAGGTTGTTGCGAATTTTCGCACTCATTTCATGGCTCAAAAAACATAAGGCGATAATAAAAAACAACCTATAATAATTTTAAACGATACTTTTTTAGAAAGTACATAACAAAATACACACATAATAATAACAATAATTATTAATTCAAAAGCAATTGGTCTTATCAAGTTTGTAATTGGTATATTGGCGGGATTATAAGTAAGCCAATCATAAAATTTCTTTATCATATATTCTTCTTTCCTATTATTTCCATGTCACCGTATACAATTTTCTTATAAGCAGATATCCAGTTACAGACTTTGGTAAGCCTGTACTGGTCAGTAAATTCCCTGCCTCCTGCAATTATTATACGCATAATCCCTCCTTATACAATTGACAGTTCTTCATCCAACACACCATACAGCGGCAATCTGTAGCTATATCCTTCCGGCACATTGAGAAAATATATTTCATCAATTCCGGATATTTTTATGCTGCAATTTCTTGTAAACAGCGGTTTTGTCCGCACCGGACGTTTTTTATCTTTAAACTTCATACCAAATTTCATATTGAAATCTCTTTCAGCACGCTTTTTGTAATCATAATTCACTGTATCGGCTTCAACCTGTTTATATTCTTCATAATCAGAGATAATGCTGACAGTAGGAACATCTTTTGTAGTATATGCCGCACATCCGCCGAAATTGTTCACAGGATTGTATTTAATAGACAATACCGTAACAGAACGTTCTTCTGTAAGATTAATCTGAACAGGAATATGCAGACAGACATGCTTGTTGCCAATTTTATAATTAACATCGAAAGCAATGATACTGTTTAATGTGTCAATGTCACCCCAGACAGGAACGCCGAATGAGAAATCCATAAATGAACCTGTGTCAAAATTAATGCCGCTCTGAGCATTAAATACCAGTGTATTTTCTTCCGGATCCTTGTCAGCACCTTGGATGTTTCGAGTTATTACTTCAGTCATAACACCTGCAAAACTTCTTTTGTATTCCTTATCAAGAGTGTTTTTGATGAATTCTATATAACTCTGTACGTTATTGTCAGCAGTTGTTACCGAAAAATCTTCAAACGAAATATAGCTGCTAGAGTGTTCTGCTGAGATTTCCAAAGCACATTGAAGCACAATCATTCCCTCGGGATCAACGTTTAGCTGATGAGGAAACTGTATCATTTCTTTCTGAAGCCATTTGCCATACTTATAGTTCATAATATACCTCCATGTTATAAGAATATATTATACTCAGGATAATATGAGTAGACAGTATCAGATACAAAGTCAAATCTGTTCTTGGTCCAAGTTAGACGAATGTTAGCTTTATTGTCGTCATCATCATTCACTTCATCTGCTTCCAAATCCCATACGACATCTGCATAATTCATAATAGCCCGCTTATCAGCATCATCTGCGTATGCAGTTGAAAACGAAGCAATTATAATCAGATTATGCTCTTTCTGGAAAATCTTAAGCTGCTTGAGCGCATCAGCAAAAGAATCTGCTAACATTAAATCCTGTAATCCATCAATAAATATAACATTACCAATGGCATTATTTTCTACACTTGCCTCAAGTTCATGAACTCTCAAGTTAAAACTGCACTCTGCAAAATATATGCGGTAGCCATACTCACAGAATACTGACTGCACTTTATCCATCGACTGCGTTGAACTTCCAATACAACTCTCACAGTTTGAGATTTTCATAAAATTCTGTTTGTTTAATTTGCTCACTGCTGGCGCACACGCCAATGATCTTGTCATCAGTTCACGCATTGATTCTTTGAATGTATAATAAGTAATGTGTTTCTGGGCATTCTGTGCAAAATCATTGCACATCTGAAGCATGAATGCGGTCTTCCCTGCTGCCGGTGCGCCTTTTAATACATAAAGTCCCGGCTGCATTGTTACTTTCTTGTTTTTGCCAAAGAACTTTGTGTCAAAAGATGCGTTTTTCATGTGCTCATTGTCGGTAGCAAGCCCTTCACCACCACAATCTGTAATATAACCAGTCAGATTAGCTACTTTTGTAGACATATCTTATCCTCCTATTTCTTTTTTCATATATAATATTCCGATTTTCAATTCTGTCCAAAATATTCAGCACAATGTTCATTTCCTTTCCTTTTTCTTCCTATTAATATAGATTTCAGGAAAAATTATAAAAATTATTAGGACAAAATCGCCTTTGTGAATATTATATATGCAAATAAACATAAGGAGATACGCAATGGAACTTAATTTATTCAATGATACATGGGTGTTTGATGACAAATATTTCATTATCTGTGGACCGAGCTGCTACGAGGTTCACAAAATGGATAAGAATGGCACCAATGTATATGAAAACGAGGCGTTCATTAACTGTCTCAGATATGTATGGAATGAGCTTCAGGAAAAAGAAAGGAAATTGATTATGGCTAAGAACAAAGAATTTATCTACAACAAAACAAGAGGACTTGGAATGTTAAATGGTTCATCTGTAGAAACCGGATATTACACTATTGACGGTGAAGCTAAACCGGAAAAGGTGTATCTGATAACAAGGTTTATGAGAAAAGATGGATCTGAAGACATGAGGGCCAACGCGCTGTGCTCCATCGAAGATGCGCCTGCACTTGGAGAAATGCTGCGCGAGATTGAAGAATAAAAAATAGAAAACAAATGTATTAGACATCCAAGTAAAAAGTTGCCATTGTATTTACAAAAACAAAAGGAGAAAAATAATAATGAAGAAGAAGATCACACTACTGGCAGTTGTATTAGCTACTGCTGCAATGTTTACAGGATGTACAATCGAGGATGAATATGTTCCGGTCGATACAGAGGTACAAGTTATGGAAACAGATGATATGGGCACACCATCATTATCGCAGACATTAGACATTCCTGATGAAGACTTCAAACTGGTCTGCGAATACGGCACCAACGGATATGATCTCAATAATTGGAGCGTAACGGATCCAAAGCAGATAAGCATGAAAGTACATACACAGGGACTTCCTGATGGATACGATGTGGTAATTGACCATGTTCACGCTGACATATCGCTGTTGTCAACATCACCTCAGGTTAACGGCATTAATCAGGACAGCATGGATGATACATTTCATGGCCAGACTCAGGATGGGTTTGCTATTTCAAATGACACCGAATATTACAATGTATTCGCAATCGAGGGTTACACAGACCAGTTCTATGAATTATGGGGATATGCATTTGGTTCATATGGAAGTTTATCTTCATCATATGAAAGGCTGACAGAAAATAATATCATACAGGTTGGTACATATGGTGAGAAAATCAGCGTTGTATATGATATATCAATTAAAAAACCCGGCAGTGACAAGTATTATACAAAATCAGTCATGAGTACATTAGGCGTTCCTGTGTCACAGAAACTTAACAAAAAAGATGCTGTAACAAGAGAATCTGTAAAATAATATAGAATAAGAAAGGAAAAAGAAAAATGGAAAACAAATCAAAAAAATTCAATCCGATATTATTGGTACCAATCATTATTGTAGCGATCGCATGTCTTGCAATAACTCATTTTGTTATTGTGCAGCATGAGCAAAAGATTGTAAATCAGACTGTTAAATCAATGTATCCGGATGCAAAAAACGTTGGAAAAAAGATTTCTGAATACGACAGAAATCTGTCATTTGAATCAAGCGGTTTAACCTATTACTACTGTCTCAAGAAAGAAGATGGCAAAAGGATAATATATATCATGGACAGGGATGATACAGCAAGAGCTATATATAAAGTAGATTATGATACTGGCAACATTATATTTCCTGTCAGCAATGAAGACGTGGAAAGTTTAAAACCAGCTGAGCCTGCAACAGACTCGCCTGACAGTACAGATACACTTATTGAGACAGAAACTAATTATAGTCAGGGATAAAGTTATGCACATATATTTATATATTAGCGCAGTATTATTCTTCATACTGATCCCCATACTGTTTTCTCTGCTGCTGCGAGCAATTTATAACCAAAAGGTCCGGCATATATACATATTCGGTACATTATCAGTGCTTACGTTTGTTGTCAGTTTTGCATTTTTTGCAAAGGACTTCACGAAGGGATTTTAAATGAAGAACAGTGAAGACTCATAATTTTATCAACTATATTTGGAAAGAAAATCGGCAGGAGTAATCTCCTGCTATTTTCATAAATTCATCATATTCTTTTTGGACAAAAGAAAAATTGTAAATATTATATATATAAAGAACATCATGAGGAAAGGAATAATTTTATGGACTTACAAAAGTTTAAAGATAAAATGCAGACAGAAAATGCCCTGCCTCTTAACATACTGCTTGATGAGGCACCGAGCGTACATAAAAATGGTTTTACGGAAGTTGATGCTGCCGGAGAATTTATGCAGGACATTGTAGATAAACTTAGCATGGTTAAAATGATATGCAAAGATTTACGTACCGGAACGATGCCGGTTGACGACAATCCTGTAAAACTTACATACAACAAAGTTATATATATCGAAGAACTTACCGAACTCGCTGCCGCTATCATTGATTACGAAAGCTATTGCTCAGGATCTGATGCTGATGAAACAGTCAGAGAGCATCATAAGAAGCTGATTAATAAGAAATATGCACTGATTGAGGAATTCGCTGATGTAATGATATGTCTGCACTTGATGAAAAAGGAATATGGGCTTACCGACGATATGATAAGCAAGGCTGTAAGGATCAAGCTTGATAATTTTAAGGAAAAGGAGAAAAAATAAATCATGACGTTAAAAGAATTCGCCCAAAAGCTTAATGGGCGCGAATATAACTGGCCACAGTTCACAAAAGAAGAACTCGCCATTGCCAAAGAGAATGGCTTTATTATTGTTTCTGGTGCCAGTGATGATCTCATGGAAATTGATGGCGCTATAAATGATGAGGGTGATTGTTTTGACGGCGGCATATTAAAGCTTGACATTTCTGACGGAAAGTTTGTTGACAGTGATGAAGATGAAAGTTTTGATGTTGTTGCAATTGAAGCCCGATGGTGCAAGGACCATGATGACGAAATGAATGTCATTCCATGGACATACGCCACATCTGTCCCACATGAAAAGTTCATGATATATGAGGATGGCAAACCGTACTGTCAGGGAATTGTTTTTCAGAATGATGCTTTAAGAGAGCCTGCGGCTGCACCTAAGACAGTAGAAATCGAGTTGAGCAGGGAGCAGTTCGAAAAACTTAAGACTGTGAATAATGGAGACAGAACGAGATTCTACTGCAAAGAAATCAGAGAATGCTTCACTTTGTACAATAAATAAGGAAATATTATGTTTAAAAATACTATTAGCGCAATACTTAATGAAAAAGCAAATACAGATGACCGGAAAAAAATAATAAGACAATATTGTGTATGGAGCGGAATATTGTATCTCACAGGAGGACTTCTATCCAGCACTGCTGCTGTTTGGATTATATCCTACATGAATCATATCCATAAAAACATAAACCAATATGTTCAAAACAATGGTTCAACTAGCATTATCTTGACAATGATAGTGTTCTCTCTTATGGTATGCTGCCTGCTGCTTGTTACAGTAACAGCGTTTATACGTGTAACTGTAAGATTATACGCGTTCGTAAAGCCTTCAAAATTCAGATGCGTAAAACTGACTATTACGGGAAAAGCAGTAAAAGTCAGTCTGTCCGAAGAACAAACGAAAACGGAGACGAAATAAAAATCAAAGCGAAACTTAATTTATATGTCAATGAAAAAGTCGTAAAAGGAGAACTGTAAGATGGGAATGAGCGACAACATGCTTGCCTGTATCAGGGCAATTGCGGAGAATAGAATACAGGATGCAAAACAGTATGCAATATGCTGCTGCGCTGAAGACAATACAAAGAAGAATGAGGGAAAAGTTCAATACTATAAGAAACTGCTTGAAAACGGTTCAGATAATGTCATGGAAGTGCCCATGAACATCAAAGGACTCGTTAAGATGATTGATGTTTCAGATTTCAATGAAAACCGATATTATCTTGGCAGACAGCAGACAGACGCTTTCACAAGGATTGTAAAAGCAGCAAATACCACGACAAAGCTCCTTGAGTATGGGATTCCATACACAAACAGTACTCTCCTGTCGGGAATACCTGGCACCGGAAAGACAGAATTTGCCAAATACGCTGCATACAAGCTGGGCCTGCCTTATGTTTATCTGAATTTCTCGTATCTTATCGACTCATATATGGGAAAGACTTCGCAGAATATTCAGCGCGTATTTGATTTCTGCAAAGGAATGAAGTGCGTGCTTATGCTCGACGAAATAGACTGCATAGGTCTTGCGCGCAAAGGTGGAGGCGGACCAGACGGTGAAATCGCCCGCATCACTATTTCTCTTATGCAGGAGCTTGACGACCTTGTAGACAGTCAGATTGTTATTGCTGCAACGAACAGAGCGGATCTGCTCGATAAGGCGCTGCTCAGACGATTCCAAAATGTAACAGAATTCGTTCCATACGAAGCAGACGAACGTCTGATGATGATTGAAACTTATATGAACAGTGTAAATCCGGCATTTTTAACAGACGAGATCAGGGAATATGCCAATAAATCACATACTCAGGCAGAAATTGTCAAATATCTTATCAAAGAAATTATCAAGAAGGTTAATGAGGAAAGCTAAGAAAATTAATTTGGACAAATTGAAAACCTGACAAGGAAGGAATGAAATTTATGACTAAGAAAAAAGCTATTTATAGTTTAATATATTTTGGAATGATATTTATGATAGGGATGATATTGACGCACAATGAATATATCAGCACTGCATTAATAATTGACTTTTGGTTTTCAATTCCTATGGCGTTGATTTATTTTGTTGAACTTCTTCTCTGTAAAAAAGCAACAAAGGCAATATATATTATCATAGCTCTTGTTAATACTCTTATTTCATTTATCATTATAAGCATAATTAGCGGTTACATTCTAAGGAAAATATTGTATATACCATTCTAATTGTAAAGGGCTCGAAATTGAGGCCTTTACAAATTGATTTACAAGACCACAGCGGTTATTATCTTGCATAAAAAGGATACGAAAAATCGTATCCTTATTTTTGCCATTCTGTTGTTAGTACCGGAAAATAGTATGCAAATATAATGCCTGCATACTTGTGTCGATACAGCACAAAGTTTAACTTCCTTTCTTTTCCTAATTATATCTTTTTTTCGATCTCAAGAATAGGTTCCTGCTCTATAATTTTAAGCGAGTCTGTTATCTCTGCCATATAAATATAACCTTCGACTAGATGAGATTTCCCATCTGTCAATTTTATCAATTCTGACTCTTTATTAATCAAATCGTAATCGAATTTTGGTAAAGGCATCCATGCTGCCACTGGAACCTCTTCTATACAGTCACTTGTTTTGAACCACTTATCAAGCCTTGAATTGTAGTAGTCCTTTGCCACAAACGCACTGTGTCTACGCACCGTTAAGAAATACGAGCTTCTATTTGCCGATATATCCTTAAATGTTGGGTTGTTTTTCATATTCCATTCCATACTGTTCACACTCCTATTCCTATTTTTATATCACTAAATATTTTTATGCATTGTTTTTATATAATCAAGTTTTTTATTGATTTCTTCACATGTTTTCATAGTATCATGAGCTATTTTTATAGTATCTATACTTACAAATATTGTCTTAACTGCAATAAATATAGTAATAGCAGTCATAATGTATATAATTATCGGTAGCATATCTTTATCCTTTCTTTTTGATTAAATCTTTCGGTATCACCCTATGGTTCCCAAGCCCATCATCATAAATTATATCGTATGCATGACCTTTCCTATGCACATCCTCAGTCAGGCCCCAAAGTTTCAATACTCTTATTTTTTCTACAATATAATTTATAAGCGCAAGATCAGTATTTGAGATATTATTCCTGCTGCACTTCTTATGCGTATCGGGTTTGCTCCAAATCCACAATATGTATAATATACTTCTGGAACCACTGGTCCAAACGACCACGCTTCTATCTCGTCAATAAGCATTTCCTTTTTATAAATTTGCAAACATTCTCTCTGGATGCAGTATAATATTTTCTGCAGCTGCATATTTGATATTGGAATGTTATCATCTACGCATTTATTAATTATATAATTTGAAACATCTAATGCTTTATACATATCTTATCCTTTATTTTATGCACACATAGCCTTCATATCGTTTTTTTATGATTACTTTGCATTATTCCAGACAAAGAATGCTTTGTAATGAGGATATACAGCGTTTTTGACTTCATATAAGCTATCATCAATAGCAGTATTGTAGATAGCTGCAGCTTTAATATTTTTATTTTCTGCACTGTCTAAATCTAATTTTTGAGAATTTACTCCATCAATAAGCTTTTGCATATCAACGATAGTATCTTTTGCCTTTATACAATGCATCACTTTTGTAAGCAGTTTCTTCTCATTTTCATCAGTTAACATTGCCCGCCATTCTACTATATTGTCGAGTAAATAATCTCTGTCGATCAAATCCATAGCTGTCTGTCTCCTTTTCTATATATAATATTTGCAAAATCAGTTTATCCAAAAAATTCTTCCTACATATATAATATTTCAGAAAGGAAATTTGTCCAAAAATAATGAACTTTTATATGACAATCAATATAAGAACAGACAGCCACACGGCTGCCTGCATTAAACATGTATTCATTTTTTTATTCCGGGCAATCCTCAATTATATAGTTAGGCCTCATACCCTGAGCCTCCCAGATAAGGTACTCCCTCATGTCATCAATATCTTTTATTTCAGCCCATTTATCGTGTTCCTCGTCAAGATCCGCATTTGGCTCAAACCACGCCTTAACTTCTGCAAGGCTCATTGGTTTGCTGTAAGAAGCCCTGTTATCTGCATCGACTATTCTGTATTTCATCATTTTTTCTTCCTTCTTTCTTCAATCCATTTCGCAATTTCTTCATCATGTTGTTTCTGATAGCATATCAGACCAAATTTATAATTGGAATTCTTATTACAGTTAGAACACTGACTACTACCACTATAATATTCACAAGTGTTACACTTGTCATAATCTTTATCACAATCTTTTGCGTATTGAATTGTATATATATCGTGCAGATCCAACATATTAATTCTCCTATTGATATTCGCAGTCTTTTATTTCTACAGTGCAGCCTTCGTTTCTGAGTCTTTCAATGCTCATATTACTTAGCCAACCATGATCTACTTTAGTAGATATTTTGCCCACATTTTTAATAATTGTTCTATAAGTATTAGCATCTTTATCTACAATAGATTTACTTTAGTAGACATTTTTGTAATACTATTTTGTTCTACATATTCCAGCATTTATAATTATTCTGACTCTACACACTTGTGCAGTGTCTCACAGCTAATTATGACTTATCACGCTGCAATTCTTTTTCATAATCTACATCAGTAGACATTTTTCTTACAGTTTCAACCTGCTTCTGCACATAAAAAGATTATCTATCTACTTATTCAGTAGACATTTTGTTGCAGTATTACTTCACTGATTACACTATTGTTAGCATCTTATAATTTTTAACCCTGACATTACGCACTTGCGTAATATCTCACGGTTAATCATATTTTTTCTATATATATAATATTTACAAAACCGTTTTTGTCCGAAAATTTATCAAACTGTTTGCATTTATTAATCCAATTTTTTATATTTAGTATCGTCAGAAAAAGCATCTTCAGAACCCATCGCCAGATACAAAAAACCGGCATTTTTTTAGAATCCATTGCACATGCAATAATACTTCACAGCAGGATTTCCGCAAACATAAAGATAGCCATACTCTCTAATCAGTTTTAACCCTGCGTTATACTGTCTGTCTTTTGTAAAATGGTCCTTATTTGCTAATTCGTTTATAATCAATTCCATTATTTTCGCTCAGCCTTTCCAACAATTGCTTTATTTCAAGCCAATTTTTAGTAATTAACTACTCTTATTTCATTGTATATTTCTTCTTTGTCTTTAGTAATAAGAAATTCTTTTATATAGTTCCAATCTCTGTATTTAACAAATAATCTCTCAATCCATTCTGTAGGATATGGATGCCCAACTGCTTCTCTGCCTGCTGCATCCCTTTCTTGTTTTGTTAATTCCGGATATTCAAAATGTAATTGAAGAACATCTTCTCCATTAATCACCGTCACATGTTCTACTTCATAATTTCCAAATGGTACATGTTCAAAATCAATATCATCTACATTTCCATACCATAAAGCTATATACTTTTCTTTCTCATCTGTACTAAGAATAACTACTTTTGTTCTTCCACCAGTTACTGTTAAAATATCTTTAATCGTCATTTTTATTATTCCTTTCTGTAAAAAGAAAACTTGGTTGTCCACTACCCTTTATCCCGGCAATATTCATACATTTTCATAGAATTTCCTTTCTCAGTAGTCTGACATCAAATTATATACTGTAAAACATTCTTTATCGTGTTAATCCAAGGTAACTCGTGGATCATTTTTATATGCACCGTCTATCCTTTTTCTAATAATTTCAGCACTACGTTCTTCTCCTACTTCTTCATATGCATCTGCAATAAAATTTGCAAATGCAAGAAATTTTTTCTCATCCCCTTCTATGTGTGCTGAAATAAGATTTCCAATTGTACTTGCACTTATTACTTTCATTGTTTTCTCCCTAAACATCTCTTATTGTCAATAAAAAATTCCCCATCTAAATACTTTCAAGAGTATCATTACAATAATAAATATTAAAAAAGCAAATAACCCTTGTCTAAATATTTTTTCTTCTTTTTTAGTATTCTTTTTGAACCAATTATTGATACTATTTTTCATAATTTATTACCTTTCTAAATCTTTATTTATCTTTTCTTTCATATCCGGCTGATTTTCATATTTATACAACTTTTCCAGCGGCTCCTACAAGAGGTCGTAAGACCGAAATGCGAAGCACTTCCTTGTTAGCCTCTACACTTGCATCGCCATACATATACATTTCCATATTTGTCAGGCTAGACAGTAACCATTTCACTTTTTCAACCGTTTCAATGCCATCTATAAATTTCTTTGTCTCCATTTACAGTGTCAGCAACCAATATGTAATCACCTGTTGCGTAATATTCTCCTGTATACATTGTACGAATAGTATCGTTTATGTATTTTTTAAATGAAAAAGATTTGGCAAGTACCTTTTTATCAAAGTCCCTTACAACCGCATATGAAAACAAACCTCTCTTTTCCACATGTGCAATACTTATTTCTCCGAATACTCTAATACTTGGTTTTTTCATTTTTGATTCCTCCAATCTTCTAAAGAAATACAAACTTAATATCCATTTATCAAGCAATCCATAATGTCAAAGTGAGAAATCTGTTCATTCATAAAAAATCCACGATGATTTATGGATACAATATGTTTTGCATTTCTCCTGATCCATTCAATAGCCTGCTCTTCGGAGTTGAATGTTTTTGTCTGTGCATTATGAGTTGTAATATCTCTCTTGTCATTTGCCCATGTAATATCTACTGTCATATTTTTTACCTATCTTTCTAAACCAATGAAAATGCGATTAGATACACCAATATTTTTCTCCATCCATTGCTCGTCTCACCTCATCAATGGATAAATTATATAAATCGGCAACAAAATCTATTGCGCTATCAATACATTGTAATGATGCGAACTTCCGTTTATCTCTTAGGCAACTAATTGCCTGTTGCAAATTCCTTTCTTTATGCAACAATTCCTGCTGTTTTGTTTCTGCATATTTTTCATAATTACTTTTGCCCATTTCTTTTTCTCCAATCTTATTTTTGAGCTAATACATCTTTATATATATAATATTCCCAAAATAAGTTTTGTCCAAACGAAACAACCTGCAATAAAAAAAAGCATAGCTGTTAGCTACACCTTTATTTTGCCAAATCTTTATTTCATTTCTTTTACAATTTCTGCAGTAAGTTCTTTTCTGTTTGTTTTGAAATGGAAAAATGGTCTTTCTGTAATCACACGAATTTCAACCGGATATTCATAATCCCCCCCAAATATTCATTAGATTAATCACTTTTCATACAGCTCTACAAGATTTTTTCTTATTCAAACCAGATGAACTTCCTTACCAAATGCTACTTTTATCTTGAGGCATTGTTACATTCTTACACCCTGATCTGATCAATCCGTTTACCGCTGTTCTACCCTGACTTTATTATCACAACCTTTCTAATTTTTACATTATAATATTCCCTCTTATAATGAAATAACTGCCAGTAGAAATACTAACAGTTATAATTCATATCACAAAGGATAGCTAACTATCAACTTGATTACTTTTCACATAATCCCATGAGATTTCTTCTGGCACAGAATCTTCACATTCGAATATCGTAACATAACAATATCCATTTCTTATAAGCCGCTGTGCATTCTCTTTACATTCATCAAAATTATTAAAATCTCCTAGAATATAAGGCTGACCCATAAAATCATTTCCATCTTTTTCTTTATATGCGATTAAATACATTGTACCACCTTTTATTTGAGTATAATATCAAGATATTTGATAAAATCTATACATCTTTTGATTACATACAATTTTTGTCTTTGAAAGGTGAATTTACTTTTCTATTAAAAAGTAAATATAAAACCATTTCGGATATCCGTCTTGCCAAAATTCGCAATAATGCCTATATCTATTCACCTTATTTTCTTTGTATAATTCTGCGAGCAGCCTACCAATTTCAGGAACTTTCGGCACTCCATATAGATACCATTCTACTACTTTTGGATTAAACTCATTTATATATGCGTTTACAAAATTCTCTGATACAACATCAATAAACTCATTTTTACGTTGTGACATATAATTGAGTATCCATTGCTTTTTGTGTTCTTTTATAACATATCACCTCGAAAGTTAAATTTCAACTGCTTTTCTAAGTGCTGACAAAGCATTATACAAAGCATTTGTTTGACATTCAATTAATTCGTACATTCCACTATCTTTTTCCCATCTTGTTAATTCCTGCTGATTATTTTGAATCATTTCAGTTATAACCATTACTGTATTATCCAAATTCTTTAATTCTTCTTTTGAATATATGTCCCATCCGATTATTTTTTTCATAATATCACCCTTTCATAGTAAACTTAGATTTCTAAAACATTTAATTCTTTTGACTCACGAAACAACATCAAATCATCTTCTATATTATTATGGTATCCATGATTATAAGCATATTTTCCAATATCTCTAATTATTTTTAATCTTGTTTGTAAGTATAAATCTATGTCCATTTTTCTTACATCTTTACGTTGTTCTGACGTTACAGATCCATTTCTTGTAAAGATATACACTTGATCATTATTTACATTAATTACATTACATGGATACCAATTCTCCCCAATTCTGAATTCATACATAAAATTCCAATTTCCATTACACTCTTCTAACGTCATATATCACCTCTTGGAACTTAAATTTCAAGTCCATTTTCCATGCACTTTTCTGCAAATCCACTTGAATTATTCCCGACAATTTTCCTGTAAATATGGTTCCAGTCTGTATTCTTAAATGCTATTCTTATATCGTCTTCAAGGTACGCATTAAATATGTCAGCCTCATCCTTGCTCAAAACGCAAGTCTTATCATCTGAAATATCCTTTACCTTTTTCATTTCAACAATACTGTCAAGCGGAACTGTATAATCTCCAAACTCGACTCCGTCTTTTAAACCTTCATCGAAAAAGCAATATTCGCCAAATTCTTTTATTACTCCACTGGCAGATATGCCTGTATTAAATGTGGCACAGATAGTATCACCAACTTTATACAATTCTCCGTTATGTTCTAATACTTTTACAAATTTCATTGTCATCAACCCTTTCTACTACACTCATTTATTTCCTCATCGTTCAGTGTAACAAAATTTCCACTCTTTAAATCCTGACACTCGTAGTAGAACTTTGACTGCCAGCCATTGAAAGAATTTCCTCTCTCAATGATAATCCGCTCAACCCTGAGAGTCTGTTCTACATATGATCCGGAATGAGACACAGTAGCAAAGCCGCCTCGAAGTATTTTTATTTTGTCTCCAACATTATATTTTACAGTTATCTGCATGTACGATTACCTCTTTGCCTTCAAAAGTTTTCCGATTCCTTAAAATATTTTAGGCCAGTCGATTTTCTGCCAATTCATTAAATCAACATATTTTTCTTCAAATGAATTCTCTTTAATTTCTCGCTGACAACCGTTTCCATACAAAATGTTATGCAAACTCTCAAGGCTTCCATCTGCTTTTGTTATAGGTTTTTCATTTACAAAAGCTTGATACCACCAATCATCGTGTTTTACTGTAATGTCAATTATTTTCCCATTATACACTTTTCTCCATGTTTCAATTACCATACTTATCACCTTTCTCTAAGGAATTTCGCTTCATTTTATTTCTTTGTATAATTTTTGCATTTTTCTTCATTGCAATGAAGAAAAGGAATAACTTCTTGCTTGCATTTTTCACAAGTGTATTTGTAGTCCGGATGGTCAAATACATCTCCATGATAAGATGTTGTGTCTTCTATCACTAAAAATTTACAATCCATCATATATTTTTTAATATCCTTTCTAAGTAAATCATCGTTTCATTTGCTAATAATTCTTTTTGTTTTGATAACTAATTCATCATTATCAAATTTAGTAAGACCAGCATTTAAAATGCTGATTGCATTTACACAACTAATATTGTATTCTTTTAAATCCTGACTAAAAATTTTCATATTTCCCCAGCTGTTCCTATTGCTCAGTTTTTCCAGCCTATTCATCTCTTTTCATTCAAGTCTTTATTATATGGACATTTTGGAATTTTACATTCGCTACATCATCCAATATCACTCGCAGCTTCACGGTCGTATGCTTCATCATAATCGCAAAGTTCGTGGTCTATATTTTTTACTTTTCTACTCATGATAACAACCTCTCTTTTTAAGAAATTATCTTTCATTTATTTTAATACTGATTCATAATATCCAATTTTCCAATCATCCAGTCCATTTCTCTCTGCTGATTCAGAATCTTTAAGAATGTCAAAAATCATATCAATTGTCATATTCAATGTGTATGATTTCCAATACTCATCTTTTGTGATATTGTCATCTTCTGAACCTAGAAAGTAAAAGGCATTATCCCCAATTTTACAACAGATTCCTATACAACCTGCATAATCATCCTCAATAGATATAATTCCATTTTCAAAACCATTTTTAATCATATCTCTTGTAATCATATTATTCCTCACTTTCTCTAAGGGAATTTCCGTTTCTTCCTAATCGCTAATCGGTAGCCAATTTACAACCGCTGGTATTTGAATTAAGCTTTCTGTTTTCTGTATATCTTTTTGCATTTCTTTTATGTCTTCTGTAGTTGGTGGAATATTTTTAAAATTATATACCGCACTATATATTCCGTTTTCCGTATAAAATATTACTAAATGTTTCATACTTGTTTTCCTCACTTTCCGCAGTAAATCATCGTTTCATTCTGGTTTTTATTCCTTATAATTTTTAGCCCACAAGATACTTCCATCATTGTTGCAGGTTAATTCAATCCCATATTTTGTTTTGAACCATAATTCTAGCCATTCAAGAAAATCCCTTGTTACATTAATAATGCAGCTACTAACACAATTCATATTTGGCAATGCAATTTCCATCTGTGGAATACGTGAATATTCTGTTGCCCCCTCATATTCATATCTGAATGGGCAACCCTTAACCGCTAATTCGTTATTCAATTCCATTACCATTTCTCTTGTTATCTTCATATCAATCTACCTCCATTCTTCCAAAGAAACTCTTGTTTACTTGCCTATTTCACGTCCCATAATAATCGCTTTATAATAATCTGTAGTTACATCTGTGATAATTCCTGTATCGCAATCTCTCAATATATAAACTTTTTCTTTTGTATCAAGATTTTCTACTACATTATAGTTACTATTACAAGAAGTCGGTAAACACCTCATAATGAGATTTTTTGATTTAATAATTTCATTTCTTACATCCTGATATTTCATTCCAATTTTCATAGATGATAATGTAAACATATGAAATCACTCCTTTTCTTTACTCAATTGTAATGTATATTCCGACTCTTTTATCCCATGCAAAAATTTGGAGATTTAACAATTTTTCTGGTACATCAGATATATTACCTTTAAACAAATCTTTATCGTTTTTGGTAGAAACAACAATTGATGTTGCATAATTTTCTTCTCGATGCTGTAGCAATTCTTTTAATATTGGAGCTTTTTCCATAAATATCAATCCTCCATATTCTTATTATTACTCTGTTGAAACTTTGTCTCTTTCTGTATATATAATATTCCGGAAACGGGTTTTGTCCAAACGAAATGAACTTTTTGTATAAAAAAAAGAACAGCTAGATGCTCATTTTTCTAACTGTTCTTATCTTCTAAGAAAACTCTTGTTTACCAGCCTATTCCACATCCCATTTGATTTCGTAGCCGGTAATTTTCTTTCCAAAATCGCAAGCATGTATAACTACAGCTCCGCAATTACTACACCATAAAGCAAAACTATTAACTCCCGCTCCCACTCTATTAGCGCCACCACGCCGCATTTTGGATCCACACCAGATACAAGTACATTCGTTTGGAATCTGCACTCCATTGTTTATAACAGTTTTAATTTCCATTAATTATCGTTACTCCAATCTTTTTCCAGTTTCAACAGCAAACCAAGAAACCATCACTTTATATCTATAGTTCTAACATTTGCGAACCAATTTCAATTGCGTCAATTGGAATTTCATCCTGAACAATATCAATCATATCTTCAAATCCTTCCTGTTCTAAACGCTCTTTCGCTTTTGCAGCTTTTTCATATGTCGTACATCTTGCAAATACTGTTCCATCTAAACTGTCAATACCAATTACATTGAATAATTTTGTCTGCATCATATCATTTCCTCCATTTTAAAAACCTTGAATTTCTTGTTTCTTTCTATATATATAATATTCCGGAAACAGGATTTGTCCAAACAAATTAAACTTTTTGCATAAAAAACAGACAGCCATAAGACTGTCTGCATTAATCATTGCTAAGTAAAATCTTAGTTTCATTCGGCTAATACACTAATACAGATGTATAATAATCTAACTCAGTTTCATCTAATCCATGTTCTTCAGCAGATTCAACGTCTTTCAGTATATTAAAAATCATATCTATTGTCATATCTAATGTATATGATTCCCAATATTCTTCTTTTGTTAAATCATTATCTTCTGAACCGAGAAAATAAAATGCGTTATCACCAATTCTACAGCAAATACCAATACATCCTGCATATTCTTCTTCGATTGAAACAGTTCCAGATTCAAAACCATTTCTAATCATTTCTCTTGTAATCATGTCCTATCCTCCAATCCTACCAATGATTCTTTCTACATATATAATATTCCGGAAACGGGATTTGTCCAAACGAATTGAACTTTTTACATTATAAGTATGATAGATTTACTGATGGCAAATAACCTTCTATATAAGGCCTCTAACAATGAACATTATTTATCCAAGAATTATCCAAGATTTATCCAAGGATTTCACAGTAGAGTCATTTTTGTGTTTCAGTTTTTCTCATACACAATAGTCAGATTCAAGTCTGGCATGAACATATTTACCGCCATGTTTTCGTAATTAGTCAGTTCCTTTCTTTAGTTCATCAATTTGTCTTTGTAAATTATCAATTCTATTTTGAAATTCTCTATCAGAATCACGTTTTTCCATTTCTTGTATAATAGCATTAAGTATAATAAACCCAATATAATTGTAAAAAATCATTGGATTTTTTAACATATCAGGTGAAACAGCTGTTATTCCATAAAAAATACCAAATAAAATCATTTCAAAAACATGACTACCTAATATTTCTTTTAATATTTTCAATAATTTCATTATAATTTCCTTTCTTGAGAGATAATTCTTTGTCATTTATGATTGGTTTCGCTAAATCGTAAGTATTATCACAGTCATAATTAAATTCACCAATAATATCAAACTATTCTGGATTATGTTTATCAATACATGTGATAGGAACCTCCATTATCCCATCATAATTTACAGGAATTTCGCTTACCTTAGACGCTTCAATGACATTATATATTTCATATTTTGGATATCCTTCTGGTATGTAATATTTCCAAGGAAAAATAAAAATATATCAATTTCCTTAAAATCCTATTTCTCTCAGACAAATATGGATTTCAAAGATAAACAGCAAACCATCAAAAATGTCCATTTCCTTTTGGACAAAAAGACAATTGTAAATATTATATATGTAGAAAAGAAGGGAGGAAACGTATGATTGATGCAGACGAAACAGGCAGATATAAGAAGCGTACAGCTTCAGATGTGTCAAAAGTTAAGAACAAGTCAAGACATAAGCATCAATATGTAGACGTGCTTATATCGGTCGGACCATCAAATTCGCTGTACACTGGCAGGATATGCACTGTATGTGGGAAAATAAAAGACCTTAAACTCGCCACAGACAGAGTTGAAATTGATGGGAAAATGTACTACCGGATGCTTACAGATGAAAAAATCAGAGAAAAATATAAGGGCCTGAAAGAATATCATATTGACAATCATTCTCAGAAATACGTGAAACTGGAGGAAAATGATGGAACAGCTAATTAATGCAGCGACAATACCTTACTGGGCAACAATAGTACTTTCTTTTTTAGGCGGAGGTTTTATTGGTGTAGCTATCCTTATATTTGTTGTTGAACATGGAAATATCAAAGAAGAAATAAAAGTAATAATTGCACTGCTTGTTATTGGAGTAATGTTACTGGTTTTAGGTGTTCACTGCAAAAACATTTACAGTAAATATAATGATCAGGCAAAATCCATTGTCAAAAATGTCATTGCTAAGGAATATCCTGATGCAACAGAATTTAGATTTGAATTAGATACGGGATATTTTATAGAAAATGGCATTAAATACAAGGCTGAATATCAAAAGACTATTAGCAACGAAGAAAAGCTTATTATAACTGTCAACGATTTTATTGCACCTGACAACAATAAGAGTATAAAAACGCTCGACATACCAAAGGAGACGAAAAATAATGAATCCACTAACAATTAAAATACTTATCCTTGCTGCCGGAGTAATTATTATGATAGCAGGATTTATACTTAATTATTTCCGCGTGGGAAATAAGGATGTCAGATGCATACTAACAGCAGTCGGTATCGGCGTCACAGTGTTTGCGCTTGTGCAGCTGTCAACAGACATTAACACGGCTCTCTTTGGCGCAGAGGGCGTAAACTCAAGAATGCCAAAGCCGAATCCATAAGAAAAATGTCTACTAAAGTAGATTAGCGGGTGCGATACTTGTAATATTAGGAAAACTTGGAGTCATTCCAAACATTGAATACTCAAATATGGTGGGACAATCTGTCAGTACATTAGAGTCTGTCTACACAATAGCAGTTTTCATACAAGTTATTGGAATAATTCTCATAATTATCCAATTAAAAGAATGGTTCGAATAATAAATTAAGAAAGGAAGAAAACACTATGAATATCTGGGAAACACAGTTAGGCAGCGATCTCGCTCATGCGCTTATCCACAAGCTGTCTAAAAAGGAAGCTACACAAAAGAGCAAAATGTACTACAGCGCGCAGGAAGCAGAGTCAGAAATTAACACAGAAATCAAGAATAATAATGCAAGAGTTTTATCTGTAACGGCCGTTGGCGAGTGCGTATTGGTTGTATACGAGATACCAGCATAAAAAATGATTGTATTTTTTATTCATATCAATAATCCATCACTAAAGTGGCGGAATACAATAAACAAAACAACAAGAAGAAAGACTAACTATTAAAAGTCAAGACCTAAAATGAACTTTTTTGAATAAAGTACAGAAATGTATTTTAGATATATTTTGAACTCGGTTAGAGTTCTTTGAACCTTGAAAACTGCATGACAAAAAGAGCATCGTTACAGGTGCTCAAAAAGGGGTATTGAATTAGAAAAAAACTTAAGTAGCTTTGATGTATTGCTGGTTGGTCTTCTCGAGATGGTAAATGACTCGAACTAGCTTTTTGACGGCATGGGATATAGCAACATTATAATGCTTGCCTTCGGCTCGTTTCTTTGCTAGATATTCAGCAAATGTTGGATCCCAATGGCAGACATATTTGGCTGCGTTGTATAACGCGTAGCGTAGATATCTTGAGCCTCGCTTTTCCATATGTGAGTAAGCACCATCCAATTGTCCGGATTGGTATGTAGATGGTGAGAAACCAGCATAAGCTAAGATTTTATCAGGAGAATCAAAGCGGTTGAAATCGCCGATTTCGGCAATGATCATAGCTCCCATACGGTAATTGATTCCGGGGATGCTAAGAATCGGAGAATTGATTTCATCCATAATGAGTTTGATTTCATGTTCAATTTCATCAATCTCAGATGTGAGTTCCCGGATCAGCTTGATGGTATGCTTTAATTCTAATGATTTTGCTGGCATATTTGAACCTATTGAGGTTCTTGCAGCATTTCGAAAAGCAATAGCTGTTTCTTTACCATATCGACCTTTTGAGGCTTCGGAAAGAAGATTGGTAAGTTTTGTAAGATGAGTACTTGCTACTTGTTTGGCACCAGGAAATTCAGAAAGCATTGCATAAACCGATACCATATGAAGTGTTGGAACTAACTTTTCTAATTCAGGAAATAAGATACAGACAAGTCTTGAAACGGAAGACTTTAACTTAGCACGTTCTTTTACTTTATCAAAACGATAACGAGTTAATGACTTTAGTTCTTCGTTGTGATAAGATATGTCTGAGTAGGACTTTAAGTTCATGTCAGACATTAGCATAGAAGCAATCGTGCGGGCATCTACTTTATCCGTTTTCGTCTGTCTAAGGCTTAGAC
>OLSN01000446.1_pt1 | contig 44630 bp, 37 predicted proteins | sample 1672411 | NCBI WGS metagenome assembly OLSN01 (sample SAMEA3136683, study PRJEB25190) | human gut metagenome | biome: human gut; feature: human-associated habitat; material: faeces | place: Austria | collected 2013 | reverse complement strand
CTTGCATGTGTTAAGCACGCCGCCAGCGTTCATCCTGAGCCAGGATCAAACTCTCGTTTAAAGTTTTTAATCCATTTCAGAATGACGTTAGCCATTCTTCCATCAATTACTGTTGTTTTGGAATTCATCATTTCTGATGACGTTCACTGAAAATCTTTTATTCATTTTCAGGGATGGTTGCTGTTCAATTATCAATGTTCTTGTTTTGCTTGTTGTCAACTTGTTTTGTCGACTTAAATAATCAATCACACTTTCTTTTGTTTGTCAATATCTTTTTTATTCGAGAAGTTTCAAACGGAGAAGGAGGGATTTGAACCCTCGCGCCGCTATTAACGACCTACTCCCTTTCCAGGGGAGCCCCTTCAGCCACTTGGGTACTTCTCCAAGCAACAGCTTACAGGTGATTCATTATTTAAAAACGGAGAAGGTGGGATTCGAACCCACGGTCCCTTTCGGAATCACCGGTTTTCAAGACCGGCTCCTTAAACCACTCGGACACCTCTCCAGTTGTTTGCTTCGTTCCGTTTCCGTAACGCGCTAGATTATAATATCATTGTTGTTTACATATGTCAACAATATTTTTCAACTTTTTTTATTTTTCAATTTTTTTATTTTTCAACTTTTTTTATTTTTTTATTTTTAACAATTTCTAATCGTTTAGACATGCTTATTTTGTATTAGGCACTCACATAATATTATATCTTCTGGTGTTGTTATTTTTATATTATCATATGCACCTTCTACAAAATGTACTTTAGCATTCCCATATTTTTCCACTACCATTGCATCGTCTGTAATTAATGCATTGTCACTTCTTTCTACATTCGCATAAGCCTCTCTTATTAATTTATATTCGAACGCCTGTGGTGTTTGTGTTATCCAAATTTGATTCCTAGGTGGAGTATCTATTACAATTCCTTTTTCATCAACTATTTTAATAGTATCTTTTACCGGTACTCCCGCCACGCATGCTTTGTATTTTATCGCTCCATTAATACAATTATCAATTATTTGCTGATTTATTAAAGGTCTTGCGCCATCATGAATCAGGACATAATCGCATTTTGTTTCTTTTAATCCATTATATACAGAATTGTATCTTTCTTTTCCCCCTTCAATTATATTTGACACTTTTGTTAAATTGTATTTTTTTATTATATTTTTGCAATAATCTACATCCTCTTTAGATGTTACTAATATTATTTCATCTACCATGCTCTTCTGAAAAGCATTTAAAGCAAACCATATTACTGGTTTGCCTTTTATTGTCATAAACTGTTTTTTTGTTTTGCTTTTCATTCTACTTCCACTACCTGCAGCAAGAACAATAGCGCTTACTTTCATATTTTTCTCCTAATATCAATGACTTTAATTTTTCTACTATAATTAACTGTACACACTAAATACAAATACGGTTATAACTATTACTGTTATATATATTCTTGTTACACAATTAATTTTATTTTTCAAAATCAAACTATCTTTCACCTAATTTCAAGTTAGGTATTGCATTTAAATCCCATCCATCTCTTTTTCCATTTATGTATTCGTAGTATGCAGCTGATCCAATCATAACCGCATTATCAGTGCACAAAATTGGTGACGGATGATAAAATTCTATATTTTCTTCTTTACATTTTTGCTCAAAAGCTGCTCTAATAGCTGTATTTGATGCCACTCCACCTGCGATAGCCAATTTATTCATGCCACTTTCTTTAACAGCCATCATTGCATGTGTCAACAATGTATCTACTACTGCATTTTGAAACGATGCTGCTATGTCTGCCGGTACTATTTTCTCTTTCTTCATTTCAGCCATGTTAATCTGATTTAATACTGATGATTTTAAACCACTAAAGCTAAAATCATATGCATTATCTGTTATTTTTGCCCTAGGGAACTCATAAGCATGAGGATTTCCCTCTTTTGATATTTTATCAATTTTAGGTCCACCCGGATATCCTAAACCGATTGCTCTTGCCACTTTATCAAAAGCTTCTCCTGCTGCATCATCTCTGGTTTTTCCTAAGATTGTGTATTTACCATAATCTTCTACTTTTACAAGGTGTGTATGTCCTCCTGAAACAACCAGACAAATAAACGGTGGTTCTAATTCTTTATTTTCTACGTAATTCGCGCAAATATGTCCTTCTATATGATGTACTCCAACAAGAGGGATATTTTTTGCAAAACTAATAGCTTTTGCTTCAGCCACTCCAACTAACAGTGCTCCAACTAATCCGGGGCCATATGTTACACCTATAGCATCAATATCATCTAATGTACATCCTGCCTTTTCTAAAGCCTCCTCAATAACATAATTAATATTCTCGATATGTTTTCTGGATGCAATTTCAGGTACAACTCCACCGTATAGTGTATGAAGATCTATTTGGGATGAAATCACATTTGACAATGCTTCTCTTCCATTCACAACAACTGCTGCCGCTGTTTCATCACAAGAACTTTCTATAGCTAATATCTTTACTTCTTTCACTTTTATACCTCGTTATTCTTCTTCAAATTTCAAATCGACTGACATTCCATCCTTGCCTGCTTTAGCATTCGGGAATATTTTTGTGACTGTATCCATGTAAAGCTGTGGTTTTACAAGCGACGGACTATAGTGAGTAAGCCACATTTCATTTGGATTTGCTTCTTTTGCAATAGTAGCTGCTTCCTTAAAAGTCATATGCTTATATTCTCTAGCCTTTGCTTCTTTATCAGGTTCTCCATACATGCCTTCACAAATAAACAAATCGGCTCCTGTTGCTGCTTCAACAATCGCCTGAACAGGTCTTGTATCAGTTGTATAAGTGACCTTAAGTCCCTTTCTTCTTTCACCCATAACCATATCCGGAGCATATTTTTTATCTTCATAAATTATTGTTTCTCCTTTTTGGAGCAATCCCCAACATTTAACGGGTAAATTAAGTTCTTTTGCTTTTTCCGGATTAAATCTTCCTTTTCTGTCTATTTCAATTGAATATCCAAAACATGTTACATTATGCTTTACCTTAAACGCATTGATTTTGTATTCTCCAAAATCAATTGTTTGTCTGTCACCGCTTAGTTCGATAAAATTAATTTCAAATGGCAATTCCGGAGCTATCATTCTCAAAGCCTTAACAATTTTTTCAAGACCTCTTGGTCCTATCATAGTTAATGGTTCTGTTCTTTCTGCATTTCCCATAGTCAGCAATAATCCCGGCAATCCACTTATATGATCTGCGTGAAAATGTGTTATGCAAATAACATCTATAGGTTTAAACGACCAGCCTTTTTGCTTAATAGCTACCTGTGTGCCTTCCCCACAGTCTATCAATATATTACTTCCATTATATCTGCACATTAAAGCTGTAAGCCATCTTCTTGGAAGCGGCATCATTCCTCCTGTGCCTAACAAACATACATCCAGCATAAATTTCTCCACTTTCTATAAAAGAATTTTTATTAATAATTCTTTCAATACTCTTGTAAAATATGTATTGCCCCCGCCCTTCGGTCGGCGGCTATTCGTCGGAAACATTTATAGAAAATGAACTTCGTTCATTTTGTTTCCTCCTGTTAACTCTATGTTGTATAATAGCACAAAGACTTTTTTATGAAAAGGATGTAATTTTTTATACCTGTTCTAACGGATAGTAATCATCCTCTACTGAAATATATTCTGTAACGTCAACCGGATATTTAAATAACGCAACTATCGAATCATAACATTCTTCACATAAATCCATTGTATGCATCTGTAAATCCTTATTAGAAAAATAACCCCATTTTCCCTGCAATCTAATTATTCCTTCTGTAACTATTCCTTTTGTCATCTGCATTTTCTTTCCACATTTTTGACAAAAAATTTCATATTCATCTTTGCTATTTATCTTTTTCATATTTTCAATCCTTTCTTTTTATGCAATCATCATATTATTTTTTTCGACAAAAAAATAGTGGAAACCTTTGGCATTTCACTATCTAGAAGTATATTTATATTTTTAATAACATTATAATTGCATCTTCCACCGGATGTTTATAGTATTTTTTTCGTTTTGTAATACTTTGAAATCCAATTTTTTCATATAAAGATATTGCAGCTTCGTTACTTTCTCTAACTTCAAGCATTATTTCCTTGATTTGTTCACTTTTAGCATCTTTAATAGCCTCTTTTAGCAACTGCTTAGCCACACCTTTTTTTCTCTTATCTTTTTTTACAGCTACATTCGTAATATCAGCGGAATTCATAACCTTATAAACGCCACAATATCCTATAACCCCTTCTTCCTCTATAGCGACATAAAATGCAGTATTATCTAATTCTAACGAATCTTTAAACGCTTTTTGTGACCACGGAACAGAAAATATGCTCTCCTCAATCTCCGCTACCTGGGCTATATGCTTTTCGTTCATCTTTTCTATTTTTACCATATTACCCTTATCCTTTACATATATAAAACCAAATCATTAAAAATTGTTTTATTTTTCTTTTTTCTTTTGTTTTTCAAGCATTTCACGTTCAGCCTGTGAAAGTCTCAAATAATCAGGTCTATGTTCCCTTGCTCCCTCTATTTTTCCATTTTTATAATATATTTGTGCCAAAGCTGCAAGTGACGATGCTCTTTGTCTGTTCATATGGCATGGCGCATATAAATGCTCTGTTTTCATTTTTTCATCTATAATTTCTCTATATGCAGGCACTCCATCTCCTAAGAACATTACTGTTTTTCCTATCTTATCTAACTCATCAATCAAATCTTCTACAGAAATTGCGCACTGTTCTTTTAATATTTTCATCTGTGTCTGTTCAAAGTAATATATTCCAGTGTATACATGTTGACGTCTTGCATCCATAATCGGGCAAATAATATAATTGCTGGAATAAAAATTATATGCCATAGCATCGATTGTCGGTACATTTATTATCGGCTTATTAAGTGCTAATCCAAATCCTTTTGCTGTAGCACTTCCTATACGTAGTCCGGTAAATGAACCCGGTCCTCCTGTTATTGCTATAGCATCTATAGTGTCCATGTCTAATTCTATCATTTTGCTAATTTCATCTATCATTGGCAATAATGTCTGTGAATGTGTCTTTTTAAAATTTATTGTATATTCTGCCGTTAATATATCATCTGTTACCACTGCAACTGATGCCACTAACGAAGAACTGTCTATTGCTAATATTCTCATCTTTATTCCACCGTTATCTTTCTATAATCTAATCCTTTATCTAAATTCTTTTCTATCAAGACTGTTGATGCGTTGTCAGGAATCAGTTCACTTATGAGTTTCGACCATTCTATCAGACATACTCCTTCCCCAAAGAAATAATCCTCATATCCTAATTCATACATTTCCTCAGGGTCACCAATTCTATATACATCAAAATGATACAACGGAATCCTGCCTTCTTCATATATTTGTACAATTGTAAAAGTTGGACTATTTACACACTCTTTTATGCCAAGTCCGCTTGCAAATCCCTGTGTAAAAACAGTCTTTCCAACACCTAAATCACCATTTAGGCAAATTATTTGTCCTGCTTTCGCAGATTGTCCTAACTTTCTCCCAATCTCAAAAGTTTCATCAGGCGAATTTGTTTCATATATCATAAATTTTATTCCTCTTTTCTTTTATAGCAAAACATATTGTAATGCCAGAGTCAAAAGGTCCAAGCCCATATGAGCTTTTCCTACACAACAAAAACATTTGCATAACAAACAGCAAATATTTGTCAAAACAAAAAGATATTGTTTATAATCACCACATAATTATAAACAATATCTTTTTACATTTCAATTTATTTATTTCTAGAGTTTTTTTATAAATGTGCTTATTCTCTTATATAATATTCCTGTTACAATTCCAACTATTATTCCTTTAAATACATTAAATGGTGCTACTGCAACCCAAACAAAGCTCCATTTATCTTTAATTATCGGATTTACTTTTGCTCCTTCTTCTATAATTGCTTCTAACGGCATAAACTTTTCATAAAACGGTAGCATTACATAATAATTAAGAATTGCGCCTGCAACTGCCATTAACACAATACCAACTACTATCCCTATGAATGCTCCCTTTTTAGATTTCTTAAATTTATATATTATTCCCGCCGGAACAACAAGGCAACATCCTATGCAAAAATTTGCCAATTCTCCAACATAACCTGTTGTTGTCCCTTTAAGTAATATTTTAAGCACAATCTTTATAGCTTCCATAATTATTCCTGATACAGGTCCCATAATAAATGTTCCTATCAAAATAGGTATCTCACTAAAATCAAGCTTATAAAAAGACGGCGCTATAAACACTACCGGAATTTCTATAAGGACCATGAGTATTGCAGCAATAGCTGCGAAAATAGCCATCAACGCTAAGTTTTTTGTTGTAAATAATTTTTTCATTTAATTTTACTTCCTTTCTGAAAATTAATATATTATTTATACAGAGCAAAGAAAAAAAGCACCTGAACCAGGTGCTTTTCATGAGATTATTAATATCATAATTATTAATCTTATTACTTCTCTCATCCAGACTTTACTGTCGGCTATGGAATCACACCATATCATACCTTTCGGCTCGCTGGCTTATATGCATTGCATAAATACAGCCGGTAGGGAATTTCACCCTGCCCTGAAGAATTATATTTAATATACGGTTAAAAATATTATTAACACGGTTTTATTCCGCATCATATACTCTATTTACTGGTTAATGCCAATGAATCTCTTGTAGATTGCCTTTATTGCTACTTCAAAATCTTCTTCTTCAACACCAACGATAATGTTAAGTTCTGAAGAACCCTGGTCAATCATCTTAATATTTACTCTTGCATCAGCTAATGCTGAGAATAAAATTGCTGCAGTTCCTCTTGCACTCTTCATTCCTCTACCAACTACTGCTATAAGCGCAAGATTGCTTTCGATATAAATCTGATCAGGATGTACTCTGCTCTTAATCTCGTCAATAATAGCTGTTTCCTTGCCTGCTAATGCTTCAGTTGCAATTACAACGCTCATTGTATCTACACCTGATGGCATATGTTCAAAACTTACATTACTCTTCTCTAATGCACGTAATACGTTTTTACCAAATCCGATTTCGCTATTCATCTTATCTTTTTCTATATTAATTACAGACATGCCTTTCTTACCTGCAATACCCGTAATAATATGATCGCAATGTTCAGCTGACTCAGAAACAATCATTGTTCCTCTATCTTCCGGCTGATTTGTATTTTTGATGTTTACAGGAATACCTGCTGCTCTAACAGGGAATATAGCATCTTCATGCAATACTGTTGCTCCCATATATGCTAATTCACGTAATTCTCTATATGTGATAGTCTTGATAGGTTCCGGATTGTTAACTATTCTAGGATCACAAATAAGACATCCGCTAACATCTGTCCAGTTTTCGTATAATTTAGCTTTAGTTGCTCTAGCAACTATTGATCCTGTTACATCAGAACCACCTCTTGAAAATGTCTTTATTGTTCCATTTGGCATAGATCCATAAAATCCAGGTATTACTGCCTTGTTTGTCTTAGCAAGCTTTGGTGCCAATTTTGCTTCTGTCTTAGTCCAGTCAAAATTACCCTGATCATCAAAGAAGATATATTTTCCAGCATCGATAAAATCAAATCCTAAATATTTTGCTAATACTTTACTGTTGAGATATTCTCCACGGCTTGCAGCGTAATCACGGCCTGCCATATGAGCAAATGCACCTTTAATTATCTCAAAATCTTCATCAAGACTAAAATCTTTTAATCCTAAGTCTGCAATAATATTGTTATATCTGTCTTTAATCATCTGAAAATATTCGTCAAAATTTTCGCTTTCAGATGCTAATTCATAGCACTTATATAACATATCTGTAACTTTAACATCTTCAATAAATCTTTTTCCAGGTGCAGATGCAACTACAAATCTTCTTTCCGGATCAGACAATATTATGTCTGCAACCTTTTTAAACTGTCTTGCATCAGCAAGTGAACTTCCACCAAATTTAACAACCTTTGTTTCTTCCATTTTCTTTCAATCCTCTCACACCGAATTACGGCCTTTATATTATATATGTTTTTTATTATAAATTGCTATCAATTATTATTTACATAAACGTTAATCTGTTAATGCAAATTCAACTTAATTTAATATCCCTTAATATTATTCTTCAATTCTGATTCTTGTAATAATATTCTCTAATTTTTCTGATGCAGCCTTAAATTCATCTTCTGACATCGGTCTTGTAACAAAACCAATTTCATTTTCAATACCTGCATCTATGTATGTTACATTTTCAAATGCTTCTTCAATCTTATCTTTTTCATCACCTTCAACACGAACAAAGAAAGACTTTCTTGATTTACCAAATTCTAATAACTCTAACTTTTCTTTATCCCATATAACTGTCACAGGAACATTCAAATGTCTTACAGCATCTACAACGTCTGATACAACTGCACTTGCTGTTGGAAGTTTTCCTGCGCCACTACCGATAAATACTAAATCACCAACCATGTTTCCTCTTACTAAGATTCCATTTACAACGCCTTCAACATTAAACAATGGATGACTTGGTGATAATAATCTTGGTGCTACAGATGCAACTATTCCGTTTGCCTCTTTTTTACATTTTCCTAATAACTTTATAGATTTTCCCATAGCTGCCGCATATTTAAAATCTATATCTGTAATATTTGTTATTCCTTCTGTATATACATCTTCGAAATCAACTGATTTGCCATAAGCAAGTGATGCTAATATTGCTATCTTTCTAACTGCGTCAAATCCTTCTATATCTGCTGACGGATTACGTTCTGCATATCCTAATTCCTGTGCCTGTGCTAATACTGTCTGGAAATCTGCACCTTCTTTATCCATTTTTGTAAGAATATAATTTGTAGTTCCATTTAAGATACCTGCAATCTCACAAATTTCATCTGCTGTAATATGCTGATTTAATGGTCTTATAATCGGTATTCCACCTCCAACACTTGCTTCAAACAAGAAGTTTCTGTTGTGGTCTTTTGCAATCTGAATTAACTCTGCGCCATATTTAGCTACTAATTCTTTATTTGATGTACAAACACTCTTGCCTGCTAAAAGTGATTTTTTTACAAAATCATAAGCTGGTTTTAATCCGCCCATAACTTCAATAACAATTTCAACTTCATCATCTTCCAAAATAGTATTGAAATCATGAACCAATACTGATTCACATGGGTCACCAGGGAAATCTCTAAGGTCTAAAACATATTTTACGTTTATCTCCTGTCCTGCTTTTTCCCCAATCAATTTTTTGTTTGTATCTAAAATTTCAAACACTCCGGAGCCTACTGTTCCGTATCCTAAAATTGCTACATTAATCATTATCTCTTCCTCGCTTGTTTCATTATCATTGCTTATTTGCATAACAAATTTATGTATACACTTTCAAAATTTTAACATAGTTAATTTTATACTGCAACTTATTTTTCGTTACTTTGCATACTAATTTATTTTCCCTGTATACTATTTTGCTTTAAATATGCATTTATAAACTGGTCTATATTGCCATCTAAAACACTACTTACATTCCCTGTTTCTTCATTTGTCCTATGGTCTTTTACCATAGTATACGGTTGCATTACATATGATCTTATCTGACTTCCCCAGCCTATTTCTTTTATTTCTCCTCTGATTCCTAATTTCTTTTCCTGTTCTTCCTGCTGTTTTAAAAGATACAATTTAGCTTTAAGCATTTTCATTGCTTTATCTTTATTTTGCAACTGTGAACGTTCATTCTGACATTGAACTACTATGCCTGTTGGTAAATGAGTAATTCTTATTGCCGATGAGGTTTTGTTAATGTGCTGTCCACCTGCTCCACTTGAACGATATGTATCTATTCTGATATCATCATCATTAATTTCAACATCTAAGTCTTCTTCTATATCAGGCATTACATCACATGAAGCAAATGAAGTCTGTCTTTTTCCTGCTGCATTAAAAGGAGATATTCTTACAAGTCTATGAACACCTCTCTCTGATTTTAAATACCCATATGCATTTTCTCCATTAATCTGCACAGTTATGGATTTTATTCCCGCTTCTTCACCCTCTAGAAAATCTAAAACCTGAGTTGTAAATCCTTTACTTTCAGCCCAACGCGTATACATTCTATACAACATACTTGTCCAATCACAGGATTCTGTTCCACCTGCCCCTGCATTTAACTTTAATATTGCATTATATTTATCATATTCACCTGATAAAAGAGTTTTTATCTTTACTTCATCTACTTTAGAAGCAAATTCATCCATTGAACTTTTCGCCTCTTCAGCAATTTCTGCATCTTCACTCTCTTCTCCCATTTCTATTAAGACTAAAATGTCATCATACAAACTCTTTAAATTATTATATGTTTCTATTGAATCCTTTAAATTTTTGAGCTCTTTCATATATTTTTGTGCTTTGTCCATATCATCCCAAAAGCCCGGAGCTTCCATTGTTCTTTCTAGCTCAATGATTCTTTCTTCTTTATTTTGCAAATCCAAAGCATCTTTTATTTCGTCTAATTCTTTTTCATATGGAGTCAATCGATATTTTATTTCATCTAATTCTATCATCACTCTCTCCTATAATATGTATTGCCCCTCCCTTCGGTCAGTGGCTATTCGTCGGAAACATTTATAGAAAAAAATGAACTTCGTTCATTTTTCCTCCTATATTTATAACAGATATAATTTACTGTTTCAATTTATTGCTTTACTTTCTGTTAACACTAGGAAAGGACAGGTGTTGTCCTGTCCTCTTCCTCTTAATGTGTTCTTCCACAGCAATGTTTATATTTCTTACCAGATCCACATGGGCAAGGATCATTTGGATATACCTTAGCAACATCTCTGTGCTTTGGCTTTTTAACTCCTTCATCATCCTTATTTGTTCCGGTAACCTGAGCAACTTCTTCTCGCTCAACTTTTTGTTCTACCTGAAGATGCATTAACATTTTTATTGTTTCAAATCTGATATTAAGAATCATATTTTCAAACATTTCGTAACCCTGCATCTTATATTCTACAACAGGATCTTTCTGTCCATAAGCCATAAGGCCTATTCCCTGTTTTAACTGATCCATATCATCGATATGATCCATCCATTTTCTATCAATAACCTTTAGAAGAACAATTCTTTCAATTTCTCTTATCTGTTCGGGTTCAGGGAATTCTGCTTCTTTATCTTCATATAATTTAACTGCTGCCGCCTTAAGTGTCTGCTTAAATTCAGCCTTTGATAAATTAAGGATTTCCTCCTTTGTCAATGAAAGCTTTATTGGCATAATTTCAAGAATACTCTGATTCAATCCAGCAAGATCCCATTCAGATGATGGCTGATTATCTCCAATGTAAGTATCAACTTCATTTTCAACTACATCTGTAATCATCTTAACAATGGCATCTCTCATATTATCGCCGTTAAGAACTTTTTCTCTTTCTGAGTAAATAATTTCTCGCTGTTCATTATTTACTTTATCAAATTCTAATAAGTTCTTTCTAATACCAAAGTTATTTCCTTCAATCTTCTTCTGAGCTCTTTCGATTGTTTTGCTTAATGACTTATGCTGAATTTCTTCATTCTCAGGAACTCCTAATGCATTAAACACAGACATAAGTCTTTCTGAACCGAACAATCTCATTATATCATCTTCCAATGAGATGTAGAATTTAGATTCACCCGGATCTCCCTGACGTCCTGAACGACCTCTTAACTGGTTATCAATACGTCTTGATTCATGTCTTTCTGTTCCAAGTACCTTTAATCCACCTGCTGCTCTTGCTTCATCATCAAGTTTAATATCTGTACCTCTACCTGCCATATTTGTAGCAATGGTAACCGCACCGTGACGTCCTGCTTCTGCTACGATTTCAGCTTCTAATTCATGATACTTAGCATTTAAAACTTTATGAGGAATTCCCTCTTTCTTTAACAATGCACTTATTTCTTCAGATGCATCTATGTTGATTGTACCAACCAACACAGGCTGTCCCTTAGCATAAGATTTCTTTATTTCTTCTATAACTGCATGTAATTTTTCTTTCTTTGTTTTAAATACAGCATCATCATGATCAATTCTTGCTACAGGTCTATTTGTAGGTATTGCTACAACGTCCATGCTGTAAATATCTCTAAATTCTTTTTCTTCTGTAAGGGCTGTACCTGTCATACCGGCTTTCTTATCATATTTGTTGAAGAAATTCTGGAATGTAATAGTTGCAAGTGTCTTACTTTCTCTCTTAACTTTTACATGTTCCTTAGCTTCAATTGCCTGATGTAATCCGTCTGAATAACGACGGCCCGGCATAATACGTCCTGTAAATTCATCTACGATGAGAATTTCATCATCCTTTACAACATAATCCTGATCTTTAAACATAAGATTGTGTGCTCTTAATGCTAAAATCATATTGTGCTGCAATTCAAGATTCTCTGCATCAGCATAATTGTCAATATGGAAGAATTTTTCAACCTTCTCAATACCCTGTGCAGTTAATGTTACAATCTTGTCCTTTTCGTTTACAAGGAAGTCTCCATCTTCTTCAATGTCAACACCCATAATAGCATCCATCTTACTTAATTCAGGGCTTGCTGTACCTCTTTCCATCTGTCTGGCAAGAATATCACAAGCTTCGTACAACTTAGTAGACTTACCGCTCTGGCCTGAAATAATCAAAGGTGTTCTTGCTTCATCAATTAAAACAGAGTCAACTTCATCGATGATACAATAATGTAATCCTCTCTGTACAAGCTGTTCCTTGTAAACGACCATGTTATCTCTTAAGTAATCAAATCCTAATTCATTATTTGTTATATATGTAATATCACAATCATATGCTGCCTTCTTAGCATCATGATCCATATCAGCAGTAACACATGCAACAGTTAAACCTAAGAATCTGTGAACCTGTCCCATCCATTCAGCATCACGGTTTGCAAGATATTCATTTACTGTAACAATATGAACTCCTTTTCCTTCCAAAGCATTCAAATATGCCGGAAGTAAACATGTCTGTGTCTTACCTTCACCTGTTTTCATTTCTGCAATTCTACCCTGATGAAGAATAATACCACCTAAAAGCTGAACTCTATAGTGTTCTGTATTAAGAACTCTTCTCGCAGCTTCCCTTACTACTGCAAATGCTTCCGGAAGTAAATCATCCAAAGTCTCTCCTTTTGATAATCTATCCTTGAATTCTGTCGTTTTATCTTTAAGCTGTTCATCCGACAATTCCATCATAGCCGGTCTGTAGCTTTCAATCTTATCTAGCGTATGCTGATTTCTTTTAATCTCTCTGTCACTATAAGTGCCAAATACTTTACTAAATGCGCTCATTATATACTCCCAATTATGTATTTCTATGATGATAACGTTACAATAACCTTATAATCACACTAGCATATTGTATCACTTAAGAGTTTTTTATTCAACATATTATCCCCTGCATGCTGTTACTATTTTGTAAAATATTTGTTAACATCACACTTGTTTCCATACTCCCCACTGTCCACAAGTTTCAGGATTCTCACCAACTGTCCACCATTTAGCCTGATATACTTTGCCGTTATAGTAAACTCTGTTTCCATTTGTATATACAGTATTACTATCCCATGTTTGATACTGACTTACATTTTCTGTTGTTTCAGGTGTCTTTGTTGTAACCTCAGGCGCTTTTGTTGTAGTTGTTGTCTCTGGTGCCTTTGTTGTAGTTGTTGTTTCTGGTGCCTTTGTAGTTTCCTGTGCTTTTGTAGTTGTTTCCTGTTCCTTTGTTGTAGTTGTTGTTTCTTCCGGAATAGTCTGTGTTTCTTTTTCAACTGTAAAATCAGCTATGTTACATGCTCCTCCATTTACAACTAAAGTTAATTTATATGTTCCTTTTGCTGCAAAATTAATTGTAACTTTATGACTAATAAAGTTTGTCCATGAATTGCTTGCTGTAATTGCCATTGTTGCCGCATTATTATCATTTAACTTCACAATTATGTTATCTGCATTATATTTGCTATCTCCGGCAGCTAATTTCAAATCAACTGTATAATTACCCTTTGAAGGGACTTTAATATAATAGTCTAAATATGATCCATTTTTTAAATTTCCTGCATATGTTGTATTATCAGATGTATTCATTGTAATTGAACTTGTCTTTCCACCAAACGAATCTACTTTTACAGTTCCCGGTACCTGCGTTACTGTAGCTTTTCCACCTGTACCAACAATAGCCGTAGCTGATTTGTAAATTTGGTTCAACAAACTATATGTAGCATTTTTACTATCCTAGCTAATTTCCCAAATCATGATACCACCAGCATTCTGTGCTGCAAATGTAGCTTTCTTAGCCATTGTATCTAAACCGTTATAGTAAACTGTTGTTCCGTTAATAACTGCTGAGTCTTTATATGCATTTGCTGAATTATTAGCAACTACATCTGCATATGATGCCCAGTTAGGTCTTTCATAGAAAGGTACACCAAGTACAATTTTAGATGCGTCTACTTTTCTTGTTGAGTTCCAATAGTTAAATGAATTTGTAAGTAAGCTATATGGTGAATGTCCTGCTCCACTATCTCCGTCATATGCCATAACATTAATCCAGTCAACCATGTTAAGAACTTCATCAGTCTGATATGTTCCACTGGTAGCAGCAACTGCTGACGATAATGTCAATCCTCTCTGTGTTAATTCTTCTCTCAAATATCTCATGAATGACGTAAATTGATTTGCTGAACTTGCTGTTGGATATTCCCAGTCAATATCAACACCATCGAATCCATACTTATCAACTACTGATAAAATACTATTTGCAAGACTTCTGCATTTTGCGTCAGTATTTGTTGCTTTTTCAAATGCATACTGGCACAAACTTCCATCTGAATATGACCAGCCTCCAACTGCCATTTCTACTTTTGTTCCACTATTATGAGCTGCCTTAATCAAACTGTTAATTACATTTGCAGAACCGTCTACAGAATCAAGTACACCTGATGCATTTGGCAACGCAAATGAATATATTACTGTAGTTAATTTATCCCACTGAATGCTTGATGTAATATCTCCATACCAGTTTGGATAGTACGCTACTGCTTTAAAATTGTTTCCATATTTGCCCTGTGTGTCAGGTACATCTATATTAACTTCAGGCTCTGAATCATCCTGAGTTTCATTTCCATAAACTTCAACTTCCCATATAGAATATCCATAAGGGAGCGCTCTCTTAACACCCTGCATCTTTACATATCTGGCCTTTACTCCATTAAGAGATACTGTTGTAGTTCCTCCTGTCTGATTATTTAATGTCTTTGCAGTTGTCCAGGACGTGCCATCATTTGAAATTTCTATTCTGTATTCTGTTGCATAAGCTGCTTCCCATTTAAGCACCACATTATTAATTTCATATGTCTTACCCAAATCAATACATGCCCACGCATTATCTGCAAAGTCTGATGACCATCTTGTTCCATCATCACCATCAACTATATTTTTTCCTGTAAATGTATCATTTTCGTTTCCTGAAACTGTTACTGTTTTGTTATTTGAAACTAATTTTCCTTCAGTCTGTGGTTTTGTCACAGCTTCAGTTATTGTTTCTGTTACAGGCTGTGTAGTTGTTGTTTCAACTGTTGGCTGTGTAGTTGTTTCTTCAGGTTGGCTATTTCCAGGAATTGCAGATGCATTAGATGCTTCCAGTGCAAACTTTTCCCATGTTCCAACTGAAGTTCCACAGGCATGTAATATTCCTGATGTTGTATCATTTATATCTGCCTGAACATAATAATTATTTAAATATGTTTTAATCGCATATGTTCCATCACTCTGTTTTTCAACATAAAATTTTTCCCATGTTCCAATTGCATTACTTCTTGGAATTACCAGGTTTTCTTTATCTGTATCATCAAAAACAGCACATAAATATTTATTATTTGCTCTAGACTGGAAAGATACTGTTCCATCTGAATTATAAATAACTCTAAATTGTTCCCATGCACCGTCAGAATCTCTGTTAGCTACTAAATTAGACTGTCCATAATTATCTGCACAAACATATTTGTTATTTATAGTTGCCTTAATTGAGAAATAATCCGCATCTGTTAATGCCTTATCAGCAAAAACAACTGTTCCCGGCATAGCTTTTTTCATTGTATTATACACAATTCCATTACTACTCTTTGAACCTGTGCCAATTGAATCCTTGCTCCATTTAGCCTTAATATCTGCTAAAGAATCCGATGTAGGATTTACCTTCTGCGTTGTCTTTTCCTGATAAATTCCCCATGAGCCCGAATTATTTGTTTTATATGCCCATGATGTGTAATTCCATCCTGCCTTGTTAAATTCATCCATAACATATGTCCATGCATCTTCCAATCCAAAGCATGTATATTCACCTATATATGTAGGAACTCCATAATTAGCATTATTTATGCTGTTAATAAGATTTTTACATGAATCTTTCTGTCCCTGTAAATCACTAATATAATTCCATGTATAGTGATGATATTCATACATTACATTGCTCCATCCATAATCTGATGGTTTTGGAAGATTTGCAGTTCCCCAACATGATTCCATAATGATAATATGGTCAGGGTCAACTGATCTTATTGTTTTATACATCTGATCATAAAATGCCCAATGCTTAGAAGATGTAGTTCCGGCTTTTTCACCCGGTTCGTTTAAGGTATCATAAGCTGCCACTGCCGGATTTCCTGCATAATGAGCTGCTACTGTCTTCCATAATTCTAATGTTTTATTTTTATAATAATTATTTGAGAAAAATGTTACGTCAGATACGTTGTCAATTACTTCCCCTGAATGATCCTGTCCGTTTTGTGAACCAAATGCTCCGTGTAAGTCTAAAATTACATAAATTCCTCTCTTACTACATTCTTCAACAAACCAGTCAAGTTTCTTAAAAGCATCATCCCTAAGGACCCAATCTGACTTAGAATTGTCATATTTGTATAGATTCATGTAAGTAAACGGAACCCTTATTGCACTCATTCCCATTTCCTTACAATTGTCAAAATCTGATTCTGACCAATAGTTGTTTTCATACAAATCAAGTAATTCATACATAGTATTTTTTCCAAATCTGTTTTCAAGATTTGACATAAGTGTTTTCTGGTCTCGTACATTTGTAGAACACATCCAACTTTCCTGTACAAGCCATCCTCCCGTATTTGTACCTCTTAAGTACACCATGTTTCCTTTACCATAATTATTCTTAATTGATGTACCATCACATTTTAAGAAATCATTGCTGGTAAAACCTGTTGTTGCCGCTTTTACTTCTTTATTGCTCTTGTATGTATATAGACCCGTAAGTAATCCCGCTGTCATTGTTACACACAAAAAAGAAGCAAGCAATTTCTTGCCAATTCTTTTTGCATTTCGCATAATCAAAACCTCCTCAATATATTGCACATATGTGCGCCCAATCGTAGCGTGCAATCTAAACCCCATATAGCAAAACCCCTAACGTTTTACGTTTTACTGCACTGTTTATATTATAAAATTTACCCCACTTTTTTTCTATAAAATAAAACTGCTTTTATTCGTAAACGTAATTTTTGTATATTTCGATATTTGGCAGCCATATTTTTTATGCAAATTGTCTAGTCAGTTTTGTTTTGAATCATTTTTAGCATATAAATATTTATTATATGCTCATAAAAATATTTTTATAAGCATTTATTTTTATATTTATATCATAGTTCTATTGCTTTGGATTCTATTCTTTAATTAAGCTCTTGCACCATATTACTTAATAAGCATTTAATACATCCAATGTTTATAATTTATAATCTTAGTTTTCTGTATGTAAAAAAAGTTCCAGGTTGTGAATGTTATTAGTAGCCTAATATAAACTCGGTTTATCCCATTCTTTACAAAGAGCAAAAAAGGAACCGCAAATGGCATTTACCATTTGCGATTCCTTTTTTATGATTATCTTTAAATATCTTAATCAAATTCCGGTTCAATTAATCCGTATGTGTTTCCTTTTCTCTTGTAAACAACGTTTACTTCATCCGTTTCTGAGTTAAGGAAAACAAAGAAATTATGTCCAAGCATATCCATCTGAACACAAGCTTCTTCAGGATCCATTGGTTTAATTCCAAATTTCTTACTCTTAACAATCTTTATTGTTTCTTCTTCATCTTCGTAATCTGCATCTATAAATTCTGATGTAAATAACTCTTTATATGATTTTTTCTTGTCAACAAGTTTATTTTTATGTTTAACAAGCTGGCGCTCAATCGTTTCTAATACTAAATCGATTGTAGCGTACATGTCGCTACTTTCCTCCTCTGCTCTAATAATAGTTCCCTTTACTGGAATTGTTACCTCAATCTTCTGACTGTCCTTTTCAACACTGAGTCTGGCAATAATCTCTGTATCTGGTACAAAATACTTCTCAAGCTTGCTAAGTTTGTCCTCTACTGCCTGTCTTAATCCGTCTGTAACCTCAATGCCTCTACCTATGATTTTAATTTTCATGGTACCACTTCCTTTCCGTTTCTGATGGATTAATTATACCATATAATCATAAGATTTAACAAGCAAAAACAAACTTTATTTACAAGTTTTTCACATTTATTTTGTGTTATTTTATTAACAAATTTACACTATTTTTTCATACATCTTTTTCGACATATGTTTTTGTATAAATTGCACAATTTGACACCTTAACTTATTAACATTCATTTTCCTCCATTATTTGAGTTATTAACATGTTTTTTTGGCATTTTTCCCTTTAAAACAAGTTATCAATCTAGTTATTAACACTATTAACATTATTTTTTGTAGATTCATGTCGTATTTTGTTTTATGGCGCAAAAGAACGTCTGTTTTGTGTATTAGTAATAAAAATGATTTTCTTTGGTAATTTTCACTATTTTTGTATTGACTTTTTTCCAATATTATGAACCATTTTCTCAGTGCGGATTAATACTTTAAGAATTAATTTTGAAATTCTAAAACAAATTACTTTTTTACTCCCTAATTACCAACATATTTGACTAAGAAGAAACATGGGCTGTGAATGTTATTCACAGTCTGGTTATAAACTCGGGTTATCCCCATGCTTGATAAAGAGCAAAAAAAATAAGACCGAAAAATTCGGTCTTATTTTATATGTTATTCTTAGTTCATAATTCTTCTTGCTGCACAAGGTGAACCTACACCACTGATAATAATACCAGTTTCTTCTGTAGATGCATGAATAATCTGTCCACCACCTATGTAAATAGCAACATGGCTAATTGAATTGCCACCATATTTATAGAATACCAAGTCACCTGCCTGTAAGTTTCCTGTTGATACACTTGTACCATTGTATACCTGTGTATATGATGATCTATTCAAGCTATATCCAAAATGCTTATATACTGACATTGTAAATCCTGAGCAGTCTGTTCCATTTGTTAAACTTGAGCCACCATAAACATATGGGTTACCCAAGAACTGTTTAGCATATGCTACAACTGCAGCAGCACTACCTGATGAGCTTGAGCTACTTGATGAACTACTTGAGCTTGAGCTACTTGAACTGCTTGATGAACTACTGCTACTTGATGAACTGCTTGAGCTTGAGCTATTACTTGTTGCAGGTTTACTGTAACTTGAGTTACTTGATGAACTACTGCTACTTGATGAACTGCTTGAACTTGAACTACTTGAATTAGAATTAACTGATGTATTACTCTGATTCTGTTGTTCCTGCTGCTGTGCCTCTATAGCTGCCTGAGCTGCTTCTGCTTCTCTTTGCTGTTCAGCTAAAATTGCTTCCTGCATAGCCTTTTCTTCTTTTAATGTAATAGCAGTATCCATATCTATTGTAACATCAACGAAATCTGCTGAAACCCAACCACTCATACTTCCTTCGCCATCAGGTTTCTTCATCTTAATCTTAACCCATGATCCATCTTTACTAAATTTCTTAATAACATAATGTTCATTCTGGTAAACATTAGTTACAACTTCTGATTCTGTAGTAGGCTTTGTTCTAACACGAATACCTGTGTCATTCATGTTAGCAATAACATAACCAGCATCCAAAGCATAATCTTCTGCTTCTGAACCTGTTACAAAATATTCAGCTTTTATGTAACCTGTTACGTTTCCGGATCTTACTTTGTACCATCCGTCTTCTGTTGTTTCAAGAATAACTGCACCACAATTGCTGTATACTTTACCAACGACTTTACTTTCAGTACTAGGTTTCTTTCTTACGTTTACGTAATCATCACCTGTTACAGATGTAATTGCAATATCCTCAAAATATTTGTTTTCCTTATCTTTACTTGCCTGAGCTGCCTGTTGCTGTGCTTCTTCTGCCGACTGCTGTGGAATTAAAGTTGAAATATCTGTAGCCTGTGTTTCTGCTTCTGTTGCAACACCTGCTGTGTAATCATTCAACGCAACTGCAATTCCAGCACCTGCAATCTCAGTGTCTAATGTGTCAGCCGCTACCGTTTTTCCACCTGCAAAAATTGCTGTTCCTGCTAATACTCCAAACGCTAACGCTGTCATATTTCTATAGTGCTTCATGTAAACCTCCGTGTACTTTCACTATTTATTACAAAATCATTACATCGTACATTATAACAACACTGTCTATTATTGTCAACAAAGATACTTTGACAATTCATGCCACTATTACACTATCAATAGTGCATTAAATAAGTGTCATTTTCATAATGCTTCCTACAACAATTTTATATAATACCAGTTATCTATTTGCTTTTTGTGAACAAATTAAATCAATTTTGTGGCAAATTATTTTATTGATTTTTAATATCTAAATATTAATTTATATTAATCTAAATTTACTATATCTATATTAATTTATATTAAATATGTGTTATTATTGTGTTCATAATAGTTTTTAGGAAGGATTTTATCAACTATGGAAAAGTTTTAATGTTTTGAAAAACTATAATCCATAAAAAGTTTTATAAATATAAACTTTTTATACTTCTACGTAAAAGCTTTTATACTTTTTTATTTTCAATACATTATAGAAGTTTTAATATAACTAATTTTTTCACCGCTGATACTATATTTATTATGAATAAAACAGTTTTAATAACGGGAGCCTCCCGTGGAATAGGAAAAGAAATTGCAATTACTTTTGCTAAAAATGGTTTTAACATCGTTGCAACATGTCACAACAACATTGATTCCCTTATTTCTTTAAAAAACGAAATTTTAAAATACAATGTTAACATTTTCCTGTTTCATGGTGATTTATCAAAGCAGTCAACTATATCTGATTTAATTTATTTTTTAAAGAATAATAATATTTCTGTTGACGTACTTATTAACAATGCAGGAATATCTGTCGTTGGATTAATTCAGGATTTATCAATTGACGATTGGAATTATATTTGGAATACAAATGTAACAGCACCTATATTTTTGTCAAAAGAACTGGTTCCTCATTTTTTGCATAACCATTCAGGTAAAATAATCAATATTTCCTCTGTATGGGGAAATGTTGGTGCATCATGTGAAGTTGCATACTCAGCAACTAAAGGTGCCATTAATTCTTTTACAAAAGCTTTAGCGAAGGAACTCGCCCCTTCAAACATTCAGGTTAATGCTATTTCATGTGGAATTATTGATACTGATATGAACGGCCATCTTTCTTCAGATGATATCAATGAAATTGTAACCGATATTCCTGCCGGACGTATTGGAACTCCTAAAGACATTGCATTGACTGCGCTATCTTTAGTAAATGGCAGTGATTATTTAACCGGTCAGATTATCACTGTTGATGGTGGATGGATATAAAAAATCCTATGATGCACTTTAAGGTTATATTGATTCCCACTTGTTAGATTTCTTAATTGTGAGGGTTTATGATATTAACTAAATAACGCTCACGCTGCTTGTCACTCGCAGCAGTTCTAAATCTCCAGCTATATTTTGCTGTTAGAACCTTTGGTTCTAAGCAAAATCCGCTGTCAATTTGAACCAGCGGTGACAAATGCATTTAGTTAATATCACACCCCCTCACGAAAGACCCTCAAATAAATTGGCAAACCCTCAAAAACTTCGATTGCCCGATTTTAGTTCTAACTCTTTTGGGTTCAGTTAGTTAACCTTAAGTGTATCATAGGATTTTTTCCGTTTATATTTTTAGTTTCATCTAAAACACCTATCTTAATTCATTAGTATTTTTAAATTTAAAATAAATCTATTTGAATATTATTCTGTGTTTTTTTCTATATTTATTTTTTGTCCAAATATTCCATATCTTCTTTTGTTAATTCAAAATCTACTTTTGAATTTTCTATTATACGTTCTTTCTTTGTAGATTTAGGAATTACAACATTGCCTTTTTGTAATGAATATCTTATACACACCTGCGGTATTGTAACACCATGTTTTCTTGCAATTACTTCTATATATTTGTCATTTACAATATTTCCTGTTGCAAGCGGAGAATATGACATTATCTGCATATTATATTTATTGCAAAATTCAATAGTCTCTTCCTGTCTGTTACCTATATGGAAACAGATTTGATTTACCATTGGTACTATCTTAGCAATTTCTAACACCGGCTCTAAATGCTGTTTTGCAAAATTTGATACTCCGATACTCTTAGCTTCGTTTGCTTCATAAATTTCTTCCATAGCCTGCCAGCTTGCTATGTTTCCTTCTGTACAGTCTTTTCCCCACTCATCCCACGGCCAAGGTGCATGTATTAGATACAAATCAATATATCCTAAATTAAGTGTTTCCATTGATTTGTTAAAGCATTCTTTAGCAATATCATAGCCTTTACATTCGGCAGGAAGTTTTGTAGTTATAAATATTTCTTCTCTTGGTATTCCTGAATTTCTTACTGCTTTGCCAACACTTTCTTCATTGCCATATGCTGCTGCGGTATCAATATGTCTATATCCTGTTTCTAAAGCATATGAAACAGCATCGTATGTGTCTTTTCCATTTGGTATCTGCCATGTACCTAATCCTAATTTAGGAATCTTTACTCCATTTTGCAGTACATAACATTCATCAAGTATCATTTCTTTTCCTCCTTTATTTATTAATAATCTCTCGGAGTCTCTAAGCCAGTAAAATCAAGACTTCCCGATTCCCTTTTTATTAAAGCCCCACTTTAATTCCATTATTTTGCTGGTATGATTACTCAAGATTCCGAGAGACCATATTATTCTGTTCTCCATTTTCATATTCCACTATTCTTGCTGTTGCGCCGGATGATTTTACTCCGTATCCACTGTTATTAATTACATGTTCTATTCCCGGATGTCCATTTAACATAACGGTTACCGTGTTATGTAATTTTACTCCTTCAATATCAGGGACCTCTACTGCTCTATCTATTGTAATAGTAGCATCTCTATTGTAACTATATACACCTACGCCATAACTTTCAAATGTTAATACATTATCTCCTACTTTTAATGACGCAAATCCGTTTACTTTACCATTATTGCTCATAAATTCACTTTGATTTGGAACATCATAAGGTATTTCACTTTGATAGAAGTATAATCTTCCACCATTTCCATCCCATATTGTCTGATACTCCTGAAAATGTTCTACAAACAATCCGTACATAATTACATTATCACCATGAATTACAGCACCATTTTTTGCTGTATTTTTGTCCCATGCCACATTATCTCCATGATCTGCTCTCCATACCCATAAATTGTCGCCAATAACGTCATTACTATTTACTGTAATACAATTTTTAACTTTTCCTTCGTAGCTTGAGCCTCCAACTCTAAAGTATACATCACTTAAAGTTGTAGGGTTTGCCCCATGAGAAACATCACTCTTTTTTGCACCTACTTCAAGCAATGTATCTGACTCTTTTTCACCTGCTTCAAATAACACTCCTGCTATTTTCACCCCGTCAACATCTGCTATTTTCATTGCTTTCTTTCCATTGACAGGTACAATTGTTGCCAGTCCCATTCCATATACTATTGTATCACTATTTTTAACATTTAACGGTTTATTTATTTCATAAATTCCAGGCGTTAGCAATAAATTTTTGCCTGCTGCTAAAGCCTCATTAATCGTATCTGCATCATCCGTATTTGGATTTGCAATGTAGAATTTATTTAAGCTGACAAATTTGCCCTTTGTTCCACTTTCCCATGATACTCCAACAGCATCTGTCCTAAGTTCAGGAACAATAACCCCGTATCCATATTCTTCATCATATGTAAGATATGGTTTTTCCTGAATAACAGGTGTAGTCTGTACTTTTGTATATGGTGAATATGGCCATGTTCCTGCCGGAGTTCTTACAGTATCAACCCCAACAAAAACCATATTCCAAACACCGCCATCCCACAATCTCCAAAAATCGTTTCTTGTAAGATACTGCTGCTGTGATCCTGATGAAACTGTTCCATTTGAATAACAGTCAGCCATAAATCCACCACTTGACCAACCTTCTCCATCACTGAGAACCATTCCATCATTAAACTTCATTCTTCTAAGTGAAACTGCCTGTGAATTTGCCCACATACAATATTCATTTACTGAAAAATTCTCTGCACTTCTCCAGAAATTGCATGTTGCATTATGATACATCCAGTCAGCGTTGACCCACAACTTGTTAATATTTGTATCTGTAGGTAAAACTCCAAGTCCTGACACCTGTGTGTAATAACCAACATTTACAGATAATGATGTATCATATGCACCCGGTTTAAATAAAATTGCATATCTCTCTTTTCCAAACTGATTTGTTTCCTGTTTTTTATAAATTTCATCTACTTTAGACTGAATTTCATTTTTATCATCTTCAGGAGAAAATACATATGCATTTTCTCCAAATAATGTAGCATCTTTTACAGGTTCACCATCACTTTCGTACTCAATCACATTTTCTATTTTTTCTTCTGTCTGTGCCTCAGTAACATTTTGTGTTGCATTCTTTTTAGCTGTTTTGTTTTCACTTTCTCCGCATCCCCACAATAGCATCGATGCGAGTGCTGCTGTTACTGCAATATAAACTTTTCTATTCATCATTTTCCTCCAAATCAATTTTTGCCACATAAATTCCATCCCTTGCAGTTATAAATAAAACGTCTTTATTTTCTCCACCTATATCAAATGTAGATGGTCTTGACTCTACATGAATGGATTTTACAAATTTACCATCTCTATATATTTTTACGTCATCATCACCAACTAAAATATTATTCTTATTTTTTCTAACGCAATAATCTCCCTCTTCAATTATAACTTCAGGCTTTATAAGATAACCATTTTTATCAACTGTACACTCAAATACTCTTTTATACATCTCATCAATTGAATACAATTTTTCCCCACATAATGAAATTGATAAATTATTACTCCTTATCAAGTCATAGTGATTTGGTATTATTGTCTTTTTGTCGATTGCTATCCAGGCTTTTTCAGGCTTATATCCTAAAACTTCTTTATAATCTGAACCATCTCTCCATCTATTACCCGGATATATAACTCTATCGGGTTCTATTTTGCCCATTTCCACCATATCTAATGGTTGCATTTCTCCATTATCATCTAACGTAAATACTATTGTATAAGCATCTCTGTTGTACCAAAATCCATATGAAGTACCATATGAGTCCGGAGGCAAAATATTTTCCTGCTTTTTACCATTAACCGTAGCATTCTTTGGAATCACATATTCTCCAACAATTATTATTCTGTCATTTGTATCAAATCCTACAGAATTAATTTTGTAAGGTGATTCAAATATTTCACTAAGTTTATAGTCTTTTCCATCTACACAATAAATTTTCTTATCAAGGCTGTCTACAAAATAGAAATCACCTTTTTGGTTACAAATTCCTCCGTCAGGGAATCTGAATCCACTATATAATTTTTGTGGTTCATTAGTTATTCTAATATTTCTGTCAACATTTCCCTTTATATCAATCTTTGTTGCCTGCCATGTTCTTATTTCTACATTTGAGTTTACATCCAAAAGATAATTGTCAATTGTGTATTTCATTTGTGAGAAATTATGTGCATTTATAAATGAAATATTTTTACAGTTAAATGTTTTTACGCAATAATCATAAGGTTTATTTACAAATATTGTTCTAAAATGATATGTCATTGCAAATGTAATATCTTCACAATTATGTAGTTCTATTGGTCTTGCAAATTCACCTTCTGCCACTTCCTCTTCTGTCTGTATTCCATAGATTGTCCAGTTCTTAACATTATTCATCAACAATTCATGTCTACAATGATGCTCAAGTGACATACAATAAATCTTTCCCGGTGTATCAGTATTTTCGATAGTTATTCCTGCTGTTACATAAGGACTTGCAGACCACACATCCTTAATTACTCCGCCACCATTAACAACTATTGATGGATACTGATAATCCCACATACGCTCAGGATTACTGTCTGCAGTTCTTGTTGAGTTATAAGGCATTTCAAACGCTCCTGTACCTTTAACAAGATTTCCATGTCCACCAAACATTTTTACATCATTAATATATGAATCAATATCGCCGTTCCACTTAAGTCCTATTGCTCTTGGATTTTTTCCGCCTGTTTCTATTCCTATACCAAATAATATGTTGCTTTTTCCACTTTCAATAAATGCTATACCTTTTCCATATCCGGTAAATCTTTCTGCATTATCTTTAAGTATAAATTTAGTAGAAACAGGATTAAGTCCAATAATAACTGTATCATCTTTTAATTTGATAGTATCTGTAAGCAAATATTCTCCCTGTGGGAAATAAAGATATGTATACTTTTCAATTAACTCCTTAAGAACCTTTGTATCATCCGTAACTCCATCTCCAATAAGACCATTTTTCTTAACATTTATCCACTGTTTTACTTCAGGTAAAGTCTTTAAATCTGTATACAAAACATTATAGTCAATTTGCTTTTCTCCTATATATAATATATCTTTAATTTGTTTTTCAGGATGCTCATCACTTGCTGTTATTCCATGTATATATTCATTTATATGTGTACAATCATATTTATTATCTATTGTATTTTCTGTATCCTTATAACTTACGATAACATTGCATTTTTCTAAATAGCAATTCTTTACATAAATACTTGTTAACGAATTATTTTCTAATGCAATGTTCAATAACTTATCCACATTTTTAAATATAGAATCTTCTATATATAATTTTTCAAAAAATCCATCCTGTACCTCTACAAACTGTGGCACATTTTTCACATCAGTTCTTACTATTGTAAGACCTGCCTCTCTTGTAAAAATAGCTGCTTTTTTCTGATTTTCAAATTTTGTATCTACCATTACAAATGGCCATCCCGGAGAACACTTTGTAGTGATTATTCCGTAATTTCCACCGATAATTTCTATATCCTCCATTTCATTTCCCACATCATATATTCCTGCCATTCCTGAATTGACGTTAATTGTAATGTGAGCTAAAAAAGCATGTTGTGCATAATGTGTCCTAAAAGCTACCGCATAATCATTTTCTCTACCTAAGTTAATATTAACATTAGACATTGCACTATAGAAAGTTCCCGGATTAGCATCATTTGCATTCACATTTGTCCCTTCTGTTACAACTCTGTCCACAAACCAGAACAAATATCTAAAATGACCTTTATCGTCTTCCTTTGATATATTAAAATTTAATGCATTATCCTTTAATATAAATTCAGGTCTTTTTTCTCCATATCCGATTATTCTTACTGCCTTTGGAATATAAATTGTCTTACTTAACAGATATTTTCCTTCAGGAACAAATACAATTCCATAACCGTATTCTTCTACAACCATATTAACTGCTTTTTGCAGTTCATCTGATACATCCACTATTCCATCATTACTAATATTAAAATGGTCTGCGTCAAAATATATCGCAGACTCATCCTCTATTTTCCCCGTATAAAAACTTGTTTTCATAACAAATACCTCATATTTCTCAATAATCTATGTATTCTTGTTAAAATACTTTATTGTTTTTTATTGAAACAATTTTATCAGATATTTTTGTTAAAATCAACATTAATCATTTAAATTAAAGCATTATTTTTATGCATTTTTCTCATATTTTACTTTAACAATTTTGTAGGCATAAATAAAAGAGCACCACATTTTATGATGCTCTTTCATTAAAATTATTCTCTCTTTATCAATCTTCTAAAACTAAGCTGTTTCTTCCTGCTGTGCCCATTGTGAATTGTATAGTTTAGCATAGAATCCATCTTTTTCCATTAATTCGTTATGATTTCCCTGCTCGATTATATCTCCATCTTTCATTACAAGAATTAAATCGGCATTCTTTATAGTTGAAAGTCTGTGGGCAATTACAAAACTTGTTCTGCCTTTAAGCATATTATTCATACCACGCTGAATTCTTTGTTCTGTTCTTGTATCTACTGAAGATGTTGCTTCATCTAATATCATAATCGGATTATCTGCGAGTATAGCTCTTGCAATTGTAAGAAGCTGTTTCTGTCCCTGTGATATGTTACTTGCTTCTTCATTTAATTCCATTTTATATCCATCCGGAAGAGTTCTGATGAAATGGTCTGCGTGAGCTTTCTTAGCTGCTGCAATTACTTCTTCATCTGTTGCGTCTAATCTGCCATAACGGATATTTTCCATAATTGTTCCTTTAAATAACCATGTATCCTGAAGAACCATTCCAAATTCCTGTCTAAGTTCGCCTCGGTTAAAATCTTTGACATTATGTCCGTCAATAAGAATCTGCCCCTTATTTACGTCATAGAATCTCATTAATAATTTAACAATTGTAGTCTTTCCTGCTCCGGTAGGACCAACTATTGCTATCTGTTGTCCTTCCTTAATATCAGCACTAAAATCATTAATTATAGTCTGATTTTCATTGTATCCAAAGTTTACATGATCAAATGTAACATTTCCTTTAACAGTGTTTATATCTACAGGATTTGCTACGAATTTGTCTTCTTCTTCCTCGTCTAAGAATTCAAATACTCTCTCAGCTGCTGCTGCCATACTCTGCATCATATTTGAAACCTGTGCCACCTGCTGAATTGGCTGTGTAAAATTCTTTACGTATTGGATAAACGCCTGAATATCACCAATTTCAATTTTTCCATTTATAGCAAGATAAGCACCCGAAATTGCAACACCAACATAACCTAAATTTCCAACAAACTGCATTATAGGCATCATTAATCCTGAGAAAAACTGAGATTTCCAAGCTGATTTATAAAGGATTTCATTTGTATCATGAAATTCTTTCTTTACAGTTTCTTCTTTATTAAACGCCTTTACAATATGATGACCACTATATACTTCTTCTACCTGACCATTTATATGACCTAAATATTCCTGCTGACTCTTAAAGTATTGCTGTGAATGTTTAATTACAAAACTAATTAATAAGATACTTACAGGTAATGTAATAAGTGTAATAAGTGTCATCGGTACACTTATTGTTATCATCATAATAAATACACCGATTAATGTACTTATAGATGTAATTAACTGTGTTATACTTTGATTTAATCCATTTCCTAATGTATCTACATCATTTGTAATTCTTGATAAAACTTCACCGTATGTTCTACTTTCAAAATATTTGAGTGGCATTCTATTTATTTTTTCAGAAATTTCTTTTCTCATTCGATAACAGATTTTCTGTGTTATACCTGTCATTACAAATCCCTGAATAAGATTGAATACACAACTAACTCCATATAATGCCAATACTATTAAAAGTATTTTTCCAACATATCCAAAATCAATTCCACCTTTTCCGGATATCTTGTTCATAATTCCATCTGAAAGTGTCGTTGTTGCTTTACCTAATACCTTAGGTCCTGCAACAGTAAATACAACACTAAACATTGCACAAACCATTACTGCAAATACGCCATATTTATAATTTCCAATATATCGTATTAATTTTCCAATTGTGCCTTTAAAATCTTTAGCCTTTTCACCTGAGCCCATTCGGCCACCGCCCATAGGCCCTCTCATTCTTCTTGGTGGATTTGTATTTGCTCTATTTTCATTACTCATCTTTATCCACCTCCTCATTTAAACTTGCTGCCAATTCGGCTTCTGACATCTGAGATGATGCTATCTGTTTATATACTTCACAATTCTTCATTAATTCCTTGTGCGTTCCTTTTCCAACCATCTTTCCATCATCTAAAACAATAATCTGATTTGCCTGTAATACCGTACTTATTCTTTGAGCTACAATAATTACCGTACTTTCTTTTACCTTAGGACTCAACGCTTTTCTTAATGCTGCATCAGTCTTAAAGTCTAATGCTGAAAAACTATCATCAAAAATATATATTCTTGGATTTTTTGCAATTGCTCTTGCAATTGATAAACGCTGTTTCTGTCCTCCTGAAACATTAGTTCCACCCTGTGAAATAGGACTATCATATTTCTCTTCTTTACCATCAATAAATTCTTTTGCCTGAGCAATTGTTGCTGCCTCTAACATTTGTTCATCAGATGCATTCTCTGCTCCATATTTTATATTAGATGCAATTGTTCCTGAGAACAAAATTCCCTTTTGCGGTACATATCCAATATTATCCCTTATTGATTTCTGTGATAAATCTTTTACATCAATTCCATCAATTGTAATCTGTCCCTCTGTTACATCATAAAATCTAGGAATAAGTTTTGCTACAGTACTCTTACCACTACCTGTACTACCTATAATAGCTGTTGTTTCACCAGGTTTAGCAATAAAATCTATTCCCTCTAAAACATTTGTATCTCCATCAGGATATTTAAAATCAACATTTTTAAATTCTACAATTCCCTTTGGTGCATCTAACATCTTAGCTTCTTTTTTATCTTTTATAGAAACATCTGTATCTAAAACGTCATCTATTCTTTCTGCTGCAACTGTTGCTCTAGGAAGCATAATTGATACCATTGTTATCATAAGGAAAGACATAACTATCTGCATTGTATAGGTAATAAATGCAGTCATAGACCCAACTTCTAAAGCACCCTGATCAATTCTGTGGCTTGCAACCCATTCAATCAATATTGTAATTCCATACATAACCATCATCATAAGTGGCATCATAAATGTCATTACTCTATTTGTAAATAACATTACCTTTGTCAAAGATTTATTTGCAACATCAAATCTTTCTTCTTCTTTCTTTTCTCTGCTAAATGCTCTTATTACAGGAATTCCTGTTAAAATTTCTCTCGAAACAAGGTTTACTCTGTCAACTAAATCCTGCATAATTTTAAACTTAGGCATAGCTAAAGCCATCAATATTGCTACCAAACATAAAAGAGCAGCAACAGCAACTACGATAATCCACTCCATACCTGAGTGTGTTTTTATAACCATTATTATGCCGCCCACAGCAAGAATAGGTGCATAAGCAACCATTCTAAGAAGCATTACACATACCATTTGAATCTGTTGAACATCATTTGTGCTTCTTGTAATTAATGATGCTGTAGAGAACTTATTAATCTCTGCATCAGAAAATTCCAATACTTTATTAAATACTTTTTCTCTTAACTCTTTACCAATTGAAGCTGATACTTTAGATGCGAGGAAACCAACAATAATCGCACTTACAGTCATTAAAAGTGCCATTGCAAGCATTTTTGCTCCTGTACTCCACAAATAACTAAATTGCTTTGTTTCAACATCTACTCCGATTTTTTTGTATTCCTTTTTTACAAATGAAATAGCTGAAGACTGAACAAGAGAATCTCCCATAGAATCAATTGCTGACCCCATTTTATCTCTTACTGTATCTCTTATTAAATCGAAATGAGCTGCCATAAACTGTTCCTGTGTCATAGTTCCATTTTGAACTGCTGCTAAGTCCATCTTAGCCTGATTATCAAGAGAATCCATATCAATTTCTTTCATGTACTCACTCATATACTGACCAGTATTTTCATTATTGTTCTTCTTGTCCTGTGTCTGAGAAATCATTGAATATACAAGAATTGGTTCTGAAAAAGTCTTATCTAACTTTTCCATGTTTTCTTTTGATTTATCTTTTAACTTATAATTTCCATTACTTTGTTTCTTATATGCAGACTCCCATTTACTTTTTTCTTTATCAGTCATCCACATTGCAATTCCTTGATAACTTTCTTCTGAAATTTTCTCCGGTGTTGCATATTCAATTCCTGAATTATTAATACCTGTATCAATTAATGATGCTGTATAATCAGGTAAAGACAGGTCGCACATAGCCTGTATAAACAAAAATGCTATTATTGTAAATACCATTGGCATATGCCCCTTGAAATTTTTAAAAAATCTCATCTTAATTCTCCTTTTCTTTTTTTAATGTCTTGCCTTCTTCAAGTATAGCTGCATAAAATTTTTCCTGAAAATTCAGATATTGCTGTAATTCTTCTTCAGTAAAATGTGAAAATACTCTTTCAAAATATCCTTCCACATCCTTTTTTTTCTTTTCTACAAGTTCATTGCCTTTTTTTGACAATTTTATTAATGTATTCCTTCTATTATCAGAATCTACTTCTCTTACTATATATCCTTTATTTTCCAAACTTTTTAGTGTTCTTGAAATAGACTGCATTGACACATGCAATCCTTCTGCAAGTTCTGATACATTGACTGATTTATTTTCCATTTTTTCTGATTTAACAAGCCAAAATATTATACTGCCTTCCATTCTTGAAATATCATCAGATAATTTTGGATGATGAAACTTTCTGAATTTCATCATTCCTTTTATGACTTTTTCTACAAGTTCCTTATTGTACTCGCTCATTTCATCCTGTCACCTCCAAGCTTAATTAGACTTTAGCAAAAAAATAAACATTGTTTATATTTAACAACGTTAACTGTAAACAATGTTTATTATTTTACTCTTATTTTTTAATCTGTCAACAACTTAATTTAAAATTTAACTAATTGTTAACATTTCTTACTATATTTTTTTACATCAATCCTATCACCCATAATAGAATCCATTCTCGTATCATCTTTTATAAGAATCTCTTTTTGTGCTTTGCTTAGTTGTTTAATCCAATATTCTAATTTAGATGCAAGTGCTTTATTTTCTGTCTGCCAAGCAGCTTCAAGTTTTAAAGCCACATGACTTCTTGTATATTTTGCACTTTTTTCTCCTGCTCCAAAATGTTCTTTCATTCTTCTATCTAAATCCGTAGTTATCCCTGTGTAAATCGAATCGTCTTTACATCTTAACATATAAATATAGTACATTTTATTCTCCCATTTTTCTAAATATTCCTCGTATAACAATTATTGATATAACTGCTGCCCCACCATCTGCTATAGGTGCTGCATACATAATGCCATCTATTCCAAATATCATCGGTAAAACTACTATTAAAGGTAGCAGAAAAATAATCTGTCTTGTTAGTGCAAGAAAAGTTCCCTTCATTGGTTTTCCAATTGCCGTACTAAAAGTTGAAGTTATTGGCTGTATCGCATTTGCAAATGTCATAAACAAAAATATTCTAAAATAATTTGTTGCAAACTGATAATATTCTTTTGTACCATTTCCAAATATACTAATGATATTTCTTGGGAAAACCTGAAACATTACAAAGGCTATCACTGATACTATTGTACCACTTATAACAGCTAGTTTATATGTTTCTTTCACTCTGCTATAATTTTTTGCGCCTATATTAAAACTTGCAATTGGCTGTATTCCCTGCGATAGTCCAATTATCACAGCAAAATAAATTTGATTAACTTTCATTATTATTCCTGCACACGCTAACGGAATTGAATCCCCATAATTTGATAACGCCCCATAGTATGTCAAAGATTTATTTAATGTAATTTGAACAATCATTATTGCCATCTGATTTGAAAATGGTGTAACCCCTAATGATGTAATTCTTCCAATACATTTTAAAGAAGGAATAAAATGTTCTTTCTTTAACTTTACTGTCTTATAGTGCCTTAAATAATTTATCACTAAGACAAACGAAACAAATTGTCCAATAATTGTTGCTAACGCTGCCCCTTTCATTTGCCAATCAAATACCATAACAAACAAATAATCAAGAATTATATTAATTATTGCACCTACAAGATTACATGTCATAGAAAAATCAGGGCTTCCGTCCGCCCTTATAATATGTCCTCCCCCAAGTCCCATTATAAGAAATGGTATTCCAATTGCCGTAACACCAACGTAATCTTTAGCATATCCTAAAACATTGTCAGGTGCTCCAAAAAATTTTAATAAAGGTGTTAAAAACAATAATATTCCTATAGCTATTATAGTTCCAAGTATCATTATTCCTGTAACAACATTACCTATATAAAAGGGGGCTTTTTCTTTATTTCCTTTTCCCATTTCAATATTAAATGCTGCCGCACCACCAATTCCAAATAGTAAACCTAATGCTACACATATTGTACTTACAGGAAAAGCTACATTTGTAGCTGCATTTCCCAACGTTCCAACAGTTCTTCCTATGAAAAACTGATCGACTATATTATAAAAAGAGCTTACAAGCATAGCTACTATACTTGGTATCGCGAATTTTCGCATTAATTTACTTATAGGTTCAATCCCCAGTGGATTATTAATTTCTTTTTTTGCTTCCATTACTTTATCTCACTTTTATCTTTACTTATAATTTTTTACTTTGTCATAAAACTATTCGTTCAATTCTAACACATATATAAATAATATTTCTAGTGCGAAATTATATGTATTTCCATACTTTAACAACTTATTAATATAATTTGTTCAATTTATATATGTTTTTAATAATATAAGATTGTTTTCAACCTATATTTAACTTGTTTTAAATAATTACACTATGTTATAATTTTAGATAATATTGCTATTGTTTATTAAAGCATAATATACATAGCACCCCATATATTTAAATTAATCGTCATTCTATGAATGAAAACTTGTAATTATGAAATTATTTTATTAAATTACTATGAAAGGATAAAAATATGAGAGGTATATACTCAAATAAAACTGAGATTAGGCATAAAGTATTTACGGAAGTTGCCCGAATGGCATATGAAGGTGGAGATTTTTCACGTATGGAAGAACTACCATATAAGATTATGCCAGGTGAAATCGGTAACTACTACGACAATATTTTTCTTGAGAGAGCAATTATAGGAGAAAGATTGCGTGCTACTATCGGACTCCCTATAAGAAAAGTATCTGAACATGCTCCTCTTTCGGAAGGTATCGATAAAAGTGCTATTGATGAAAAATACTATGATCCACCACTTATTAATATAATTAAATTTGCATGCCATGCATGTCCTGAAAAACGAATTTTAATAACTAACGGATGTCAGGGTTGTTTAGAACATCCTTGTATTGAAGTATGTCCTAAAAAAGCTATTCATATGGAAAACGGTCGTTCTATTATTGATCAGGATAAATGTATTAAATGTGGTAAATGTGTTTCAGCATGTCCTTATAATGCCATTATCAAACAGGAACGTCCTTGTGCAAAAGCATGTGGAATGAACGCTATCAAATCAGATGAATATGGACGTGCAGATATTGATTATGAACAATGTGTATCTTGTGGAATGTGTCTTGTAAGTTGCCCATTTAGTGCAATTGTCGATAAAAGCCAGATATTCCAGACTGTTCTTGCACTTAAGAGTGACACGCCAATATATGCAGCAATAGCCCCATCATTTGTAAATCAGTTTGGCGGTGCTGTTACATCTGCACAGGTACGCGCTGCTTTAAAAGCTGTTGGATTTGAAGATATGATTGAAGTTGCTGTTGGTGCAGACTTATGTGCAATTCAGGAAGCTGAAGATTTCCTTGAAGAAGTACCTGAAAAGATTCCTTTTATGGGAACAAGTTGTTGTCCGGCATGGTCTGTAATGGCGAAAAAGACTTTCCCTGAATATGCAAATTGTATTTCAATGGCACTTACACCAATGGTTTTAACAGGTCGTATGATTAAAAAAGACCATCCAGATTGTAAGGTTGTTTTTATAGGGCCATGTGCTGCTAAAAAACTTGAAGCAAGCAGACGAAGCGTTAGAAGTGATGTTGATTTTGTTCTTACATTTGAAGAACTTATGGGAATATTTGATGCTAAATCAATTGAATTTTCTGAATTAGAAGTTGAAGAGGAACTCCAGACATCTTCTGCTGATGGTAAAGGATTTGCTGCTAGTGGCGGTGTTGCTAATGCTGTAAAAAATGTTATTAAGAAAATTGATCCTGATAAAGAAGTCAATGTTGTCAGTGCACAAGGACTTGCAGAGTGTAAAAAAATGCTTACTTTAGCAAAAGCAGGAAAATACAATGGATATTTATTAGAAGGAATGGCATGTCCCGGTGGTTGTGTAGGCGGTGCCGGAGTTTTAAGTGATGCTAAAAGAGCTGAAATAAAATTAAAGCAGGAAATGGCTAACTCACAATTAAAAAATTCTTCTGAAACATATTATGTTGATTATTTGAAATTAATTACTGAAGAAGATGCTGATAAATAATTATCATGTTATTTTATATATTATCTTAATACAATTTTTATTTTATATACTAATAATTTTAACAAAAATGTGTATAATCATTATATGATGAAAGGCTAAAATAGATAACACATCTAATTATCTTTCTATCATCATTATGCAAACTTTAGATAAAGGAGGCTTTAATATGGAATTAGAAATTACAACTGAAAACTTTGATGAATTAGTATTAAACAGTGACAAAACTGTACTTGTAGACTTTTGGGCTGACTGGTGTGGTCCATGTAAGATGCTCTCACCTGTAATTAAACAGATTGCTGAAGAACGAAATGATATAGTTGTTGGAAAGGTAAATGTTGACGAGCAACCCGGCTTAGGAGTTAAATACAAAATAGCTTCTATTCCAACAGTAATAGTATTTAAAAATGGTGAAATAACAAACAAAAGCATTGGTTTAGTTTCAAAAGCAGAATTATTGTCATTGCTGGCTTAATTACACAAATTTTCTAAAATAAGAAATTAATTTGACCCTCAATTGTTAGATTTTTCTAACTATCGAGGGTCTTTTAAGATTGGGGTATTCTAATTAATTAATCCTGTCATAATTGACATTGGTGGCATATCTAATTGCGCTACCGTATCATTAACTCTAATACCGGCAGGTCTGCTTTCATTTGTTTTATTTAACACGACTACCACAATATCTCCATTAGGGTTTTCAAATGATGTAACATCTACATCATCTGAATATCTGCTAAACGCTACTCTTTTAGCTCCCGGTTTTATGTAGTGACTAAAATGATTAATATATGAAAGAGTATTTCTTTCCATTAATTTGTCATCTTTTGTATCGTATAAATACGGTGCATCACAATAATTTCCGACATGATTTGGACCACCCTGTTCATCTAATAATATATTCCAGTCGTAAAATGCATTCATTCCATTATTAAAATTTCCAATAATATCATGCGCATATTTTTGTGCATTAACCAGATAATCATCCGATGAATATTTTGAATATTCTATACATGCCTCTGATAAGACAAATTTCTTATCAGGGTACAATTCTTTTACCAAACCGACTTCTTCAAAATGATCTCCACTGTACCAGTGAAATGCAAATCCATAAACCATATCTTTAGTTTCATCTGTAATAATAGTCTTTGCTCTTTCGTACAATCTTTCCTTATTATGGTCCCAGATAAATATTTCAATATCATCCAAATTATTTTTTACAAGAGCCGGATACATATAATCCTTCAAAAAATCTCTCTCCTGCTCAGCTGAATAAAAACATGAATCCCAAGTCTGTCTGGCTGCCGGTTCATTTTGAAGGCTCATTCTTTTTATGGTGAAACCTCTTTTTCTGACTTCTTTTATATATTTACATATATAGTCTGCCCAAAATTCTTTATATTCATCTAATAGTTCTCCACCATGATTTCTTTCTTTATTACTTTTCATAAATGACGGCGGTGACCATGGTGATATCATCAACTCAATATCTTTTCCAGTCATCTTTTTTACATCATCCATTAACGGGAAAATATATTTTTCATCTCTTTCAAGCGAAAATGACTTCATTTCCCTATCATTTTCATCTGACATTGCTTCATACTGATCTACTGAAAAATCGCAACTGTCTAAATGTATTCTCCCAATTGTATAATTCATTTTGTCTTCATCAAAATATGTATGTATAACTTTTTCTTTATCCTCTTTTCCCATCATACTATACACATAACCTGATGAATCGGTAAAAGCTCCTCCAAACCCTTCAAATTCCTGATATTTGATTTCCGGTCTTATATTAATTATACCCCTTTCGTCTCCCGGATCTTTTTCAAAATTCTTACACCCATGTTCTACATTTTTAACATTGTTTTCAAATGTAGTAACATCATACGTTATCTTTTTGTCTGTTATCACTTCTCCGACCTCCGTTTATACAATTTTGTTACTCCACATCTTTTCCACTTTAGTATTGCAAAAAATGTGATACAAACGTACTTTCTTAATTATTATACAACAATGTATACAAATAGAATACCAGGTCACTTATTAAAAGTGTTTTTATTTTTTTCTTATAAAACTTGACTTTTTCCCATTTTATAAGGGTTTTCACTATTAAAATTTGTTTTTACAAAAAACGTTTTTACAGGTGTAAATTTTCTGAAAGACATATATTTTATTTTATACTCAAAAATATAATTTCATTATACATTTCTATTTTATCTTTTACGTTTGCATATCTGTATTATTTTCTATCAAATTATGCGATATTAATACCAAATAAACCCACGTCACTTACATAAATATATCGTTTCTATTAAATTATGCGATATTGGATAAAAAGGAAAATCACATTAATTACATAACTACATTATTTTCTATTAAATTGCCATTCAAATATGACATTGCATTTTCAAATGTAGTAATACTTATCGATTCTAAAGCTTCATTAGTCAAAAATCCCTGATGCGAGGTAACTATAACATTTGGAAAAGATAATAGTCTTGCAGTAATAGAAGTTTCTAAAATATCATCTTCTCTGTTTTCAAATACATTATTTGTTTCTTCTTCATATACATCTAATCCTACACTGAAAAACTTTTTGTCTCTAATTCCATGTATTAAATCTTCTGTTTTAATTAAGGCTCCTCTTGATGTGTTTACAAGAATAACTCCATCCTTCATTTTTGCTATACTACTTTTATTTATCATATGATAAGACTCTTCTGTAAGTGGACAGTGCAATGAAATTAAGTCGCTGTCGTTTAATAACTTATCTAATTCCACATATTCTACAAAATCTAATTCGGGATTTTTATACAAATCATATGCAATAACTTCCATTCCAAATCCTCTGCATATTCTGCACATCGTTGCTCCTATTTTTCCTGTTCCTATTATTCCTGCTATCTTTCCATGCAAATTTGTTCCTGTAAGTCCTGTAAGACTAAAATTATTTTCTCTAACCTTTATATAACTTTTATGAATTCTTCTGCTCGAAGCTAAAGCCAAAGCCATTGCATGTTCAGCAACTGCTTCAGGTGAATATCCCGGGACTCTCATAACTGTTATATTTTTCTTTTTTGCTTCTTCTAAATCTACATTATTAAATCCCGCACATCTTAATAAAACAAGTTCAACGCCATTTTTACTTAGACAATCTATTGTTTCTTTTCCTACATCAGAACTTACAAATGCACAGATTGCCTTATACCCTTTTGCTAAATTTGCAGTTTTTGAATTAATATCTGTATCTGTATATTCAATTTCTATTTCCGGATATTTTTCCGTAACTTTTTCAAATGAATCCCTATCATATTTTTTTGTATCATAAAATAATATTCTCATAATTATCTCATGTCTCCTTCTTAATTGATTTTATTATCTAGTATTTTCATTTTTTTTCATAATATACAACACTAAAAAGACAAGCATCCAAATTACTTATGCCGCCACGAAAGACTTACTTAAACTTTACCAACTACTAAACCTGACAATTAATTTGGAAATTAATCTGGAAATTAATTATTTGGTAATTAGCCAAATAACTAAATATAGCCGGTCGTTTGCATCCCCGACCGGTTATATTTAAAATTTACTTTTATTTACCTTTTACAATACATTTAAAATATCTTAGACTAAATCATTTTTATATTTAAACCAATTAACTAAAAGTATTACTCATTACAACTGAATATATTGAGGATAATTATCCATCAAAAATTCCACACCTGCCATACCCATTGCAAATAAGATAATAAAACATATCATAAACATTCCACCAATATCATACTTAAAATGTTTGTCATTAAATCTTACAGTATAATATATAATTTCTCCTCCTAACATAATCAGCATAATTGGCCACATATGAAAAATAAATGCATAATTAAAACTTTTAAATATTGTTTTAATTAAAAATAACATGCCAAAAAGTATCAGGCTTATTCCAAATGTAAATGTACCTACTCTTCTTTCCTTCATTTATTATTCCCCTTAATCACTTAATATTTCATCGTTTTCGTCTTTTTCTTTTTCAATAATTTCATCTTTTATAAGCTCTAAGTCTTTATCTAAATCTTTATTTAAATCTTTATCTAAATCTTTTTCATCTGTATTTATATTTTCATATATTGATTTTCTTTTACCTATAATTAAGTAAATGCCTACTCCGATTATTAATACTGAAAATACTACTTTAGGTAACACATATATTATTAGTCCAAATGCTGTATTATCTAAATCTATTCCCAACTGAATACAAAAACTTAATGCGCCATTATATAAAGAATTTATACCTATAAGAATTAATATCACTGCTACTACAATTCTTACTTTCTTAAAATTAAGTTTAAGTTGATCTGTATTTTTAATAAATAACCAATCATCTTCTAATTTTTCGAACTGATCAGCCGGTAATGAATTTTTATTTATTGCATCAAAAAAAGCATAAAACCATACAATAGGAAGTGCAAATGCAATTGCATCTACTCCAATTAATGAAATTAATGCACAACATCCCATAAATATAGTCATTAAGCTAATTCCCTGTTTAAAAAATCCTAAATACATCTGACCTGCACCAGGCATACATGCCAAACAAAAATTCCAAAACTTATTTCTTTGTCTTTTCATCGTTATACACTCCTTTATCAAATTCTAAATTTTCGGCTATTCCTCCGGATATATTTTTCATTCCGGCTCCTATCTTTTCCGTAGACTGCTGTAACATTCTTGATATCGAAAATTTGTTATTTAACTGTTTCATTGTTTCTATTTTAGTTCCGACTAAATTTGGCTTAATTGAATCCATATTAAACACCATAAGTACAGCAATTCCTGCAGCAACAACAACCTTTGAACTATATGAAAACCATTCTGTTTTTTTACTTTTATATTTTGTTAATGGTATGATTTTGGCTTTTGATTCATGCTTTTCACCGCTTGTTTTTACCCTTTTCTGATATTTTTCATCATTTAATTTATCTTCTATTTCATTCTGTAAATTATCAGTTGGCTCTATTAATTCCTCAACAGGGAAAAGATTTGCAAATCTTTCTGCGCACTCTGTACATCCTGCCACATGCTCAATCAAATTCATTTCTTCATTTTGCTCTAATTTATGGTTATAATATGAAATTATTTCTTCATCTTTCAAATGATTCATCACAATTCCTCCTTCTTTGTATTGCCCCTCCCTTCGGTCGGCGGCTAGACGTTGGAAACTTTTATAAGAAAATGAACTCCGTTCATTTTGTTTCCTCCTGCCACAATTTTTTGAGTACTTTTCTTACTCTTCCTATTTGAGTTTGCACCGTATGTAAATTTACATTTTTCTGTATTGCTATTTCTTTAGCTGTTTTTCCCTTATAAAAGTATTCAAAAGCAACAGTTTTATATGGTTCCTTAAGCTTGTTACAACATTTTTCCAACTGTTCCATAACAACTATTTCCATAACCTGATTTTCAGCCGAATCTACCGGAGGACTTCCCCTTTCAAGTTCTTCATCCTCACTTGGTATTGTTCTTCTCTCAGCTTTTTTCAAATGGTCCAGACACTTATTTGTAGTTATCCTTGTAATATATGCTTTTTCATTTTTCTTATCAAAGGATTCTATAACTCTATATACTGAAAAAAAAGTCTCCTGTGTTAAATCCTGAGCATCAAAATAATTATTTGTCATTCGATAGCATATTGAAAAAACCAGTTTCTCATATTTAGTTAATAAATCTTCAAAATAATTATCTTGATTTATCTGTTTCACGATTTAACTCTCCTTTCTTATTTTTACCCCTCTATAATATATAACGATTTAGTAAAAGAAAAGTATTCAACTTTTTTAATTATTTTTTAATTTGAATGTAAACCTAACTTCTGTTTTGCTTTTCCCGCTTTCATTTTATATACTGCTGATTTGAAGATTAAAACCATCAGTTCGTATTTCATTTAAATAAATTTATGTAAAATTTCTCAAAAATAAAAGATGTCTGATATTTGCTGACTCCACTTCTAACTAATTATTTAGTATAAATGGTTCATCTCATTATTTTCAGACATCCTTTATAAACAAATTTATAAATATTAAAACTATTAAATTATAAGCTATTCTCTTTACTTGCGTTCTTTTCGTTTAATTATCTTTTTTTAATTAAAATTTTTACTGTACTTAATTAATAACTTTTCTATTTTTATACTAATTTTATTAAAAAGTTCTCTATTCAATATTCATATTGTTTTTTAACAAAATAGTATCTCGTTTTTCACCAAACATTTTAGTTATTAATCCGAGAAATTCTCCCACTAAAACTGCCGCAACTATCGTTCCTATTCCAACAGAGCCTAATGCCTTAAGTACAATTAAACAAGTAATTAACGAAATTGCTACCATTGAAATATCAAATCTCATTTTAACTTTGCTAAATTCTATATTTGTTTTATCAGCTATTGCCTACACTGCACCTTCTCCTGCTAATGGAACAATATCCGCTAGAAGATAGAAAAATATACCTACTGCTATTAAAGCGGCACTTTCTACCATCATTATTGTACAAATCGCGATATCTTCCGTTTGTGGCAAAAATGAAAACAGATAATTTGAAAATGTAGTAAAATATCCAAATATTACTCCTACAACTAGTTGCAACAGATTTTTAATTTTAAAATCTTTTCTTAAATTAATAATCTGTAATACAACCAATCCAATATGAAAAAGAATTGTTGCCTTTCCCATTTCTAAACCTGTCATATACGTAATTGTATACGGAATTGAGCTTACCGGTGATACACCAAAATTAGATTTGACAGACATTTAAATTCCTAATGTCATAATAAATAAACCTAATATTTAAATTGTAATTCTTGTAAATAATTCCCCTTCTTTATTATTTCATTTATTTTTCTTAATACATTAGCATCTCCTTTGTCTTATTTTGAAATAATGCACTGTTCCCAATTTTAACTCTTTTTTATTCTTGTTTCAAATTTAAAGGAATTTTCATTTTTCAAAATAAGAAAACCCCCAAAAACAAAGTTTCTGAGAGTTTTCTGTATATTTGAAATATTCGATTTCCTATCTCTTTGAGAACTGTGGTGCTCTACGAGCTGCTTTGAGACCTGGTTTCTTTCTTTCTTTCATTCTTGGATCTCTTGTTAAGAATCCAGCTTTCTTAAGAATTGGTCTGTAAGCATCTGAATCAACTTCTAATAAAGCTCTTGAGATACCGTGTCTGATGGCACCAGCCTGTCCTGTGTATCCACCACCGTGTACACTTACGATTACGTCAAACTTATCTAAAGCATCAATAGCGTTTAATGGCTGACGTACGATAACTTTTAATGTATCTAAACCGAAGTATTCATCGATACTTCTCTTGTTGATTGTGATATTTCCTTTACCAGGCATTAAATATACTCTAGCAACACTGCTCTTTCTTCTACCTGTTCCATAATACTTTTCTACTGCCATTGTTTATTTCCTCCTTTCAGTCACTAAAATGTTAATACTTCTGGCTTCTGAGCTGCATGTGGATGCTCATTTCCAGCGTAAACATAAAGTTTTTTGTACATTTCTCTTCCTAAAGGTCCCTTTGGAAGCATGCCTTTAACTGCGAGTTCAATAACTGTTTCAGGTTTCTTTTCTAATTTTTCCTTAAGAGTAACTTCCTTCATTCCTCCTACATAATCTGAATGATGGTAGTACATCTTCTGTTCTAATTTCTTACCTGTTACTGCAATCTTTTCTGCATTTATAACTATTACATAATCACCAGTATCAATGTGTGGTGTGAACTGTGGTTTGTTCTTACCTCTTAATACTTTAGCGATTTCTGATGATAAACGACCTAATGTATATCCTGTAGCATCAACTACATACCATTTTCTTTCAATTGTTGATGGACTTGCCATATATGTTTTCATTGGTTTACCTCCTGAAATATTCTTCATTCTTATTAAATAAATATATGTTAAATGCTTCACCGGGGCTAATGGCTGAGCATTAAACCTACGCATTACACGCCATACTAAAATAGTATAGCGTAACACCATTTTACTGTCAACACATTTTTTAATTTCTCTATGTATTTATTGTTAAGGCGTCAATGATTGGTTACACTTCACCTTTAAGATGATGTCAAGGGTAA